>JAANMV010000490.1_pt1 | contig 48802 bp, 41 predicted proteins | sample 7279661 | NCBI WGS metagenome assembly JAANMV01 (sample SAMN14094540, study PRJNA606508) | bioreactor metagenome | isolation source: A lab-scale SPAN reactor treating ammonium-rich wastewater day 121 | place: Ireland: Galway | collected 2017-05-16
TGCCAACCTGTATCGGTTTTCCAGCAAGGAGGTGAACCTCAATTACCCGGACGCCGGCGGGCTGTATTATTATGGCTACCGCTGGTACGCGCCCAGTTTACAGCGGTGGCTAAATCGGGATCCGTTAGGCGAGCCGGGATTTGAGACTTTACTGCTGCACACGTCGAGAATTGGCTATAGGCCAGCCGAACTGCAAGAGGGAGCGAATCTCTATTGGTTTGTTCGAAACAATCCCAATCGCTACATTGATCCAGACGGACGGCCAGCGATTGCAATTCCAATATTCATTGGTGGCATTGGTCAGGGTGTTGTCATTGTTGGTACCGCGGTTGTCGCTGGCGTTATTGTGGGCAATTTGGTGGTTGAGCATTGTAGAAAGATGAAGGAGGAGGAAGACAAAGAAAACTGCCCACTTGAAGATCAACATGACATGGGACCCGTTGTAGGTTATCGGTGTGAGTATTGGTGTCGAAAGAGTGGACAAAAGGTGGTCACCTACGTGCCTCACTCCGAAGGGGGATGCCCGAAGTACTTCAAGAAAGAATGAAGCTGTATATTTCACAAGAGGTCATGGAGTTATTTCGAATTGAAATGGAGCAATTCGGCATGAAGAAAATCTGCCTTATCCCGGGATGGGCAGAGGGGGAGGAACCCAAGATTTGGGCCATGTCTGATGCTCGGAATTCCGTCGAGGCGATTACTGAGTTGAAATCCAAGGATATGAGTATCTGGGTGCCGCAAAGATGCCTTGCTGAATTAGAAGAGCAAATAATCGTGCGAGGCCGGCGGGGTTTTGCGATTGGTGCAATGACGGACTCGATTCGCTCGCTAGCGACACCGTTTGTTGAGAAAAACAGTTAATAGAAGGGGTTACAGGTTTCGCTGCAACTCGTTGATTTCGCCCGAAGAACCATCGCAAAAAACTGAATGACACCGTGACCAACACCTACACATACCGGATGCGCACCGGGCTGGTAGTGCGACAAACCAACTGCGCCACGTGGTCGGGCGCGTCACTCCGTGCGCGCCGTTGGGAAAGCGATACGCAAGTTGTGGCGCGCACGGAGTGACGTGCCCGACCGGCCACGAGTCCATGCTTCCAAACTTCTGTGTCGCCGGGCTAGGATTTGCCCACGGGAAACGGATAGGTGGAGATCGCGCGCATGTATTGGGCGCGTTCGTAGGCGCTGGGGTCTTCGCAATTCTTCTGGCTCAAGCTGCCTTTGAGTTGCTCCAGTGATTCGTATTCGTGCTTTTCCAGCCACGCGCTCAACTCGTGTTCAATCGTGGAAATCTGCTTGATGCCGTGGCGCATCAACACCGAGCACAGTTCCGTGACGTCCGCGCCCACCATCAGCATCTTCACGACATCGGAAGCGCGGTGGATGCCACTGGTGGCCGCAATGCTGCATTTCACCCGGCCATGCAGAATGGCCACCCAGCGCAAGGGCAGCCGCATCGCCATCGGCGTGCTGAACAGCACGTTGGGGGTGACTTCGAGCGCTTCGAGGTCAATGTCGGGCTGATAAAACCGGTTGAAGAGCACGAGGCCGTCCGCGCCCGCGTCCACGAGGCGTTTGGCCACGTTGGCGAAATTGGTAAAGAACGGACTGAGCTTCACCGCCACGGGGATAGTGATGGCGGACTTGACCGCTTTGACGATTTCCACGTATTCGCTTTCGATTTGTGCCGCCGTGGTTTCCAGTCCGGTCGGGATGCTGTAGATGTTCAATTCCAGCGCGTCCGCGCCGGCCTGCTGGATTTTCCGGGCATAATCCGTCCAGCCGCCGGGGGTCGAGCCATTGAGGCTGGCAATGATGGGAATGTCCACCGCCGCCTTGGCTTTGGCGATGTGTTTGAGATATTGTTCCGGACCAATGTTGAATTCCACCGGTTCGGGGAAATACGTCAGGGCTTCGGGGAAACTCTCGGTGCCTTGCGTGAGGTGGTGATGCAATTCATGCCGCTCCAGACGGAGTTGCTCCTCGAACAACGAATACAACACGACCGCCGGCGCGCCGGAGTCTTCCATCAACTTGATGTTGGCAATGTCATCCGAAAGCGGCGCCGCAGCGGATGGCACCAGCGGCGAACGCAGTTTCAATCCCAGGTAATTAGTGCTCAGGTCCATGACGATTCTTTCGCGTTGAGGGTTTGGGTCACGGGTGTTCCGAAATGGTCGCGGGCGTGGGTTTCGCCGCGGCTTCCTTCGGCTTGAAGTCCCGCGCCGCCAGCGATTCATAAAGCCGCCAGCGCACGTCGGCGTCCGTTTGCGATTTGGCGAAGAGCAGTTTGGCCTCTTCCGGCTTGCTCTTGGTCAACATTTTGAAGCGGTTCTCCATGCCCAGGTATTGCTCCACCTTCATCCGCGGCGCGCCGGAATCGAGCTGCAACGGATTCAGGCCGTCCTTCAAACGGTCGGGGTTGTAGCGATAGAGCACCCATTGACCGGACTGCACGGCGGCTTTCTGGTTCTGCATGCCGGTCGTCATGTTGATGCCGTGAGCGATGCAATGACTGTAGGCAATGATCAGCGCCGGGCCGTCATACGCCTCGGCTTCGATAAACGCTTTGAGGGTCTGCTCGTCCTTCGCGCCCATCGCGACGGTCGCCACGTAAATGTTGCCGTAGGTCATCGCGATGAGGCCGAGGTCTTTCTTGGCCACGGGTTTGCCGCCGGAGGCGAATTTGGCCACCGCGCCGCGCGGCGTGGATTTCGAGCACTGGCCGCCGGTGTTGGAATAAACCTCCGTGTCCAACACGAGCACTTTGACATTGCGTCCGCTGGCCAGCACATGGTCCAGACCGCCGTAACCGATGTCGTAAGCCCAGCCGTCGCCGCCGAGAATCCAAACACTCTTGCGGACCAGTTGATCCGCGAGCGTGCGCAATTGCGTGGCGACCGGCGTACTCAGGCCTTTCAGCTTCTCCTTCAAACTCTCGACCAGGTCGCGTTGGTCGAAAATGTCGGCTTCGTCCTTCTGCGGATTACCGAGAATCTTCGTGACCAGTTCGTCGCCGACCTGGGGCGCGAGTTGCTTTAGCAGTTCGCTGGCAAACTCCTTCTGTTTGTCCACCGACACGCGGAAACCCAGACCAAATTCCGCATTGTCCTCGAACAACGAGTTCGCCCACGTCGGGCCGCGACCGGCGGCGTTCCTGGCCCACGGCGTGGTGGGCAGGTTGCCGCCGTAAATCGAGGAGCAACCCGTGGCGTTGGCCACGATCAAACGGTCGCCATAGAGGGCGGACAGAAGCCGAACGTAAGGTGTCTCGCCGCAGCCGGCGCACGCGCCCGAGAACTCGAACAAGGGCCGCAAGGCTTGCACGGAACGCACATTGTCCAGCGGGATGGTCCGCCGGTCCAATTCGGGCAGGTTAACGAAGAAATCCCAGTTCTTCACCTCGGCGTCGTGCAACGGCGCCACGGGCCGCATGTTGATGGCCTTAAGCTTCGCCTCGGACTTGTTGCGCGCCGGGCAGACGTCCACGCACACGCCGCAGCCGGTGCAATCTTCGGGCGCAACCTGAATGGTGTACTTCCGCCCCTTCCACTCCGGCAGGCGCGCGTCAGTGGATTTGAAATCCGCCGGCGCCTTGGCCGCTGCTGCCGCGTCGTAAACCTTGCTGCGGATGGTGGCGTGCGGACAGACGAACACGCATTTGCCGCATTGGATGCAAACGTTCGGATCCCACACGGGAATCTCCAGCGCGATGTTGCGCTTCTCCCACCGCGTGGTGGCGGTCGGATAAGTGCCATCCACGGGCAGCGCACTCACCGGCAGGTCGTCGCCATCGCCCGTCATCATTTTGGCCAGCACTTCGCGCACAAATTGCGGCGATTTCTCGGGCACCGGCGGGCGGGCCACGACGCCGGGCAACACGGCGGCGGGAACTTTGACTTCATGCAGGAAGGCCAGCGCGGCGTCCACTGCCTTGATGTTCATGGCCACGATTTCTTCGCCCTTCTTGCCGTAGGTCTTCTTGATCGAATCCTTGATGTGCGCGATGGCCTCGTCCCGCGGCAGAACGCCGGACAAGGCGAAGAAACACACCTGCATGATGGTGTTGATGCGCCCGCCCATGCCGCTCTCCTTGGCGACTTTGAAGGCGTTGATCACATAGAACTTGATCCCTTTCTCGATGATTTGCCGCTGCATCGGTTCGGGCAGCTTGCCGAAGACCTCCTCCGGCGCGTGCGCCGTGTTCATCAGGAAGGTGGCGCCCGGTTGCGCGTACTTGAGAACGTCGTAACGGTCCAGAAGCGTTGGCTGATGGCAGGCGACAAAATTCGCGTGGGAAATCAGGTAGGTCGAACGGATGTGCCGCGGGCCAAAGCGCAAGTGCGACACCGTGGCCGCGCCCGATTTTTTCGAGTCATAGACAAAGTAACCCTGCGCCCAGTTCGGCGTGTATTCGCCAATGATCTTGATCGAATCCTTGTTCGCGCCCACCGTGCCGTCCGCACCCAATCCAAAGAACACCGCCCGCACCACGTCTTTTGCCTCGGTGGAAAACGCCGGATCGTACGGCAGGCTCAGGCCGAGCACGTCGTCGTGAATGCCGATGGTGAAATGATTCCTGGGCTGCGGCTGCGCGAGATTATCGAACACGCCCTTCACCATCGCGGGCGTGAATTCCTTGGAAGACAAGCCATAGCGGCCACCCACGACAACGGGCATCTTGGTGAATTGTTTGCCGTTGGTCGCCGCAAATTCATAGACTGCCTGGATGACGTCGAGATAGAGCGGTTCGCCGGCGCTGCCCGGCTCTTTCGTGCGGTCCAGCACCGCAATGGTCTTCACTGTGTCAGGCAAGGCCGCAAGCAGGAGCTTGCTCTCGAATGGCCGAAACAAGCGCACTTTGAGCACGCCAACTTTCTCGCCCAGCGCCGCCAGATAGTCCACCGTCTCATGCACCGCCTCGCAACCCGAACCCATGATGACAATCACCCGTTCCGCATCCGGGGCGCCGTGATACTCGTAGAGTTGATACTTGCGTCCCGTCAGGTCCGCAAATCGGTCCATCGCCTTCTGCACCGCCGCGGGGACGGGCAGGTAAAATTGATTGGCCGCTTCACGCGCCTGGAAATACACGTCCGGGTTCTGGGCGGTGCCGCGCAGCACGGGCCGGTCGGGCGTCATCGCCCGGGCGCGACATTCCAGCACGCGCTCTTCACTGATCATGGCACGCAACAGGTCGTTGGGAATTTCCGCAATCTTGCCCACCTCATGCGAGGTGCGGAAACCATCGAAGAAATGAAGGAACGGCACGCGCGTTTCCAGCGTGGCCGCGTGCGAGATCAACGCGAAGTCCGCCGTCTCCTGCACCGACGCGGAGCACAACATTGCCCAGCCCGTGGCCCGGGCCGCCATGACGTCGCTGTGATCGCCAAAAATCGAGAGTCCTTGTGCCGCCAGGGAGCGCGCCGCGATGTGGAACACCACCGGCGTCAACTCGCCGGCGATCTTGTACATGTTAGGGATCATCAACAGGAGTCCCTGCGACGCCGTGAACGTGGTGCTGAGCGAACCAGTTTGCAGCGCGCCGTGGATCGTGCCCGCCGCGCCGCCTTCGCTTTGCAGTTCGATGACCGAAGGCACCGTGCCCCACAGATTCTTCATCCCCCGCGCGGCCCAGTCATCCGCCCACTCGCCCATGGGCGAGGATGGCGTGATGGGATAGATGGCGATGACTTCACTGAGGCGGTAGGCGACCGACGCCACGGCTTCATTGGCGTCAATGGTTTTGAACTGGTGGCCGTTGACTTGTGTGCTCATGCGATTCTCCAGAAACGAAAATGACCGTCGGGTTCCCGTCTAAGTCCGCGACCACGAAAACCTCGCGCCCGCAGTGCCTCAACGCCCGGACAAGTTTAGGATTGGTGTTTTCCCCATTGCCTGCTCCACATCGTTTGCCCATTGCTGTGCATATTTTGCGATGCGGAGGTGCAAGTGACGCTTGTCGCGGAGAAAATGTGCTGGCAGAGTAGGAGCATGAGCGCAGCAACCATGGAACTATTGGACACCCGGTTGGCAGGCCGGCTGGCTGGGCGGCTGGCCGGGCAGGTGCAAGCCACCCACCATCCCGTGACCGCGCAGGTCATCTCCTGGCTGGACTTGGTGGATTTGTGCCGCGAATTGGATGACACGCTGGTCGCGGCCGACGCCGGCTCCGATGACAATTTGGCGTTGCACGAAGCGGTGGTCAGTCTGGCCATTGGCAGCGGTGCCTGGCTGCTTCATCAAATCCGGACAAACGGCGTGGACATCGCAGCTTCCGGCCAAACCCTCGCCAGCCTGGAAGCGTCGTTGGAATTGCTGCACATTTTGAAACGCAGCCGGCATCCAAGTTTCACTGCTGACGAAGTCGAGGCGGCGCATCGTCGGATTTTTAATGCCGCGGCCTGAATACATTGCACGGCTCCACGGAGCGTTTTACGATCTGAGGACCTGCGAGGCGTCAGAGCGACCTGAGAGACTGCAGCACTACCGTGAGGCGCTTGCAGCGGCGGTCCGACTCGCAGGATGCTCCGAGACGTTGCTGCAGCCGCCGTGGCATCGGATTACACCGTGTGGGTCAAGCAGCAACGTTTGCCGCGCATTGATCGCCGTTGACTGGCGCGTTCAACGAGTGGGGAAATTGGCAAGCAGAGGATGGCCGCATGGATGTCCTTCGAGTCTCCTGAACGGCCGCTGCAGTTCCTCCCACGCGAGTACCCTTGCTTGCAGTTGGAGGAAGAGGTTAAAACCAGTGATCCTCCGTCCGGGTGAATCACCGTCCTTCTGAAATCCCAATGGGCCGGCCTGCCGTGTCCACCAATATGTCCACCGGCACTTGAATGGTCCGGCCATCCGACGTGGTTTCGGTATGCCAGCGACGAACTACGCGCGACGTGTTATCGAAAGGCGCGACGGCGCCTTTCACCGCACCCTCGCCAAGACCCACTCCAACGCCAACAATATTTCCGCCTACGGCTCCAACGCCGGTCCCGACTGCCTGACCAATGACCGGCCCGGGATGATACGGGCTGGTGAGCGTGTGGTTTTGGCTGGCGCAGCCTGTCAACATGAGTGCAAAGCTTCCGCCTGAAACCACCAAGCTCGTCAGCGCGAACGTTTTCATAATCTACACCTTGGTTTCAGAATGTTGCCCCGCCACGTCTAACCTGTTTGGCGTCGGTTTGCTGCTCCTTCTCCCACACGGCGAAGCCATCGGGATTCTTGGTCAATGAAAGCTGAAACACATAGACGTATTCAGTTATGTTCCCTGCCCTTCCCCTTCGCTCAATGATCTTGCCAGAAAGCGTGTAATCTGGCCGGCTCGGTTCGATCCCCGCGAGCCTTGCTCGACGTCTTTCTTCTTCAGCAATTGGGTCCTCGGCTCCGCCAATACCTACGGTGGTCAGGGTTGCAACTTTGCCAGTCGCAAGAAGCGCTTCGCGGATCTTCTTCACGAGATTGTCCGTGTCGAGGTGAATTCCTGTGCTGTTTACGATGCGGCTAATCGCGAGCAATGAAGGTTTTCCGGGTGATGCCTGCAACTGGGCCGTGTTCACGTAATCTCTAAGGGAATTGATCACTTCGTCTGTTACTGAGTTCCAGTCTTTCTGGTCAATACCAGCGGTGGTGATCGTCTCCCGGCATGAATCCGAATCGCATACCAGCAGTTCTCGCCGATGAATGTTTCTTGAAAGCCTTCCGGCTGGGCGGGGACAACAACGGCATCAATGTTGGAAGGGTCAACGGTCTGGACAGCTTTTACGTCAGCCTCGGAACTGACATCGGCCAGCACTGAAACGTCGCTCAAGAAAGGTTCGAAGCTGTAAATCCGCTCGCCATCATCGGACAAATAACGCTCCACAGTCACGATTTCGACCGGGAAACGAAACTTGCTCAACAAGACTGTTTCCAATTCTTCCGGCGCGCTATCAATGATGACAAGCGCATTGAACGCGCTTGAGCTGTGAACAATTCGCTCCAGCATCAAATCCACATTTTCAAATCCATTCTGTTGAGCGTAAGCGGAACATTTTGCAAAAGCAGCTTTGTCTTTCGCCAAACAATCGCGCACAACTTCTTTGACTTTGTGAGGCGCGGTTTCGAAGGCGAGCGAGAACTCCAGAATCTGAACTGCGATATGGCGAAGCGGCTCGTGCTTTGCTAGCTCGTTTTCGATGACGTAGAGCTTGGGGTCAATCTTTGATGAAAGGTCGAGCAGGTAGCCGTCAGGAATGTTCTTTTGTTTTCCCTTGCCACCAATCTTCTTTTTTACGTCGAGGTAAATTCTCGACTCGCCAAAGAGCGGGGCGGCAAGAGAGATGACGGCTTGCTCCAACTCATCTTCGAGTTCAAACGGTTGTGCTTGGAATTTTTTGGGTGGAGTCCAGAGCATTTCAATTCAAGCTCTCCGTTCCGAGCAGGTGGCAGATTTCGATGCCGTCATCGAGTTGTTCCCAGTAAATTGCGTAGCCGCCGGGTTCGAGCGACCAGGCGGCGCGCTGCTTGGGCGTGGCCTTGGCCAGCCATTTCAGCCAGGGAATCTTCTTGTACGGCACGCTCAACTCGCGCCAGTCGCTCAACTTCACGACGAGTTTGTCGCCGACGAAGCGAACGTCCTCGGCGCTGACCGCCTCGGCTGTTTTAGCGATTAAAGTATTCATTCCAGTTTTCCAGCAAACGAGCTTGGTTCGCTCTCGTCAGCTTCAAAACATAATTCAACTCCGCCCGGTTGTAACCACGATTGTATTCGGTCGAAACCGGCTGCAACCAAATCTTCGCGACCATGTCGCCGTCAATGACGTGAACGTGCGGTGGTTCGCCAATGTCCGACGAATAAAACCTGAACTTGTAACGCTCAATTTGGATGGTCGGCATCCTTCAAGCCGCTTTCGCAGCCGTTTTTTTCTCCAACACGGCGAAGATGCTTTCAAAAATCCATTTGCCGTCGTCGCTGCCGAGCAGCGGTTCGCAGGCGCGTTCGGGATGCGGCATCAGGCCGGCCACGTTGCGCTTTTCGTTGCAGATGCCGGCGATGTTTTGGACAGCGCCGTTGGGATTAGCGGAGTCGGTCAGGTTTCCGTTCACGTCGCAGTATTGCCAAAGGACTTGGTTGTTGGTCTTGAGCTTTGCGAGCGTTTCTTCGTCGGCGAAATAGCAGCCTTCGCCGTGGGCGATGGGGATGCGGAGTAGTTTGCCGTCGGGAATCTGGTTGGTGAACGGCGAATCGGTCGTGGCGGTCTTCAAGTGGACGAATTCGCAGCGGAATTGCAGGGAACGGTTGCGGATAAGCGCGCCAGGCAACAGGTGTGCTTCGGTCAACACCTGAAAGCCGTTGCAGATGCCGAGGACGAGGCCGCCGTTGTCGGCGAATTGTTTCACCGCTTGCATCACCGGACTGAACCGCGCGATCGCGCCACAGCGCAGATAATCCCCGTAACTGAAACCGCCGGGCACGATGACGCAATCGGTGTCGCCGAGCGCGGCATCCTTGTGCCAGACGAGCCGCGCGGAATGGCCAAGCATACGGACGGCGTGGACGGCGTCCTGATCGCAGTTGGAGGCGGGGAATTGGAGAACGGAAAAGTTCATTTGGTTCTGAAGGTCGGGTCGCTGGCAGGGCCGCAGGGGAGAAAGGGAGAAAAGGAGAAAGGGGGAAAGGCGCACTTGCTCCCCTTCACCTTTTCTCCCCTGCACCCTTTCAGCCTCGCCGGCAGAGCATTCATTCGATCTCGAGTTTGTAGTCTTCGATGACCGGATTGCTCAACAACTTGTGCGCCGCGTCGTTGATGGCTTTGTACGCCGCATCCCGATCCGTGCCGGGGGCGAGATCAATTTCGATGTACTTGCCAATGTGAACGCCGGTGACGCCGGTGTAGCCCATGTGTTCGAGGGCGTTCTGGACGGTTTTGCCCTGCGGATCGAGCACGGCTTTCTTGGGTGTGATGATAATCTTTGCCTTCATGCGAAAACGGGTGGTTCCCCCGCCTGAATCTCCCGGACATGGTGGGCCACGGCGTCAGGCGAAACCAGCAGATTTTTCTCGGCGCGCTTTCCCTGCACAGCAGATTCTGTTACGTCTCCGCCCCGTGAAATTTGTCACCCAGCTTGCTTGCATCCGTCGGGTCGCGACGGTGCTCGGCTGTCTGAGCCTGGTGGGAGTGATGTGGGCGCATGAGCCGGGTCTAAGCTCCGCGGTGGTGCGGCTGTTTTCGGACAAGCTTGAAGCTCAACTGACGTTTGCCCTCAAAGATGCCCATGAACTCGCGGCGTTGGACGGCAATCAAGACGGTGAGATTTCCGAGGAGGAGTTTGCCGCCGGGCAGGAGCGCCTGGGCAAACTGGTGGCCGACGCCTTCGAGGTTCATTTCGACGACACACCTGTCCATGCCAGCGACATCCGTTGTCAGATGGATGAGAACAACAACGCTGATGTGTTCCTGATTATCCCGGGGCACAAGTTTTCCCGCCTGACCATCCGCTCAAAGATGATTGCGGACCTGCGCCTCGATCACCGGCAGTATTTTCTGCTGCAAAATCCCGGCGGCATCGTTCTGGCGGAACGGTTGCTCAGTGCCAGTTCGGACACGGTGAACATTCATGTGGATCCGGAGCCGGCGGACAGCTTGCTCAATGAATCACCATTTCCAGAAGCAGCAATCCCGGCCACGGGTGATCAATCCTCGTTCCGTCAGTTTCTCGTGCTCGGCATCGAACACATTCTGGTGGGCTACGATCATTTGTTGTTTCTGCTGGCGCTGCTGATTGTCGCGCGGGACTGGCTCTCCTCACTCAAAATCATCACCTGCTTCACGATTGCCCACTCGATCACGCTGGCATTGGCCACGTTTGAACTGGTGCAGGTGGGCGGGCGCTGGGTGGAGCCGCTGATCGCCGTCTCGATTGCGTATGTCGGCCTGGAGAACATCTGGCGGCGCGGCGATCCGCGCGGGCGCTGGCTGCTTACCTTCGCGTTCGGACTGATCCACGGTTTCGGGTTTGCGTCGGTGTTGCAGGACATGAACGTGGCCGCACGGCCGGGCGGGGTGGCAATACCGTTGTTTGCTTTTAACCTCGGGGTGGAGGTGGGTCAAATCATCGTTGCGGCCGTTGTGCTACCCATCTTTTGGAAGCTGCGGACGCAGCCGGTTTTTGTGAAACGCTGGGTACCCGCGTGCTCGGCGCTCGTGGCGCTGGCGGGCGTTTGGTGGTTTGTGGAGCGGGTGTGGTTGGGGTGAGATTCAACCGCCAATCACCCAAACCCTCAAACACCCAGGCTGCCAATGAACCGGTTGCGGGCGTGGTCTGCTGGATTACCTGATTGAGCGGGTATGCTCAACGGGCCTGGCGGACGCGAATGGTGTACCGCTTCGCCTGGTCATTCATGGAAACGAAGCGCACCTGCTCGGTGGCATTCTCGGTCAGGATCAATGCTTGGAACGGCGTTTCGTCGCCGGTGCTGACCCCGTTCAAGTCCTTGAAGACGCAGTTAGCCTGCACTTCGATGCGGCGGTTTTCGCGGTTGCGGAATTGGGCGATGACCTCCAACCGGCCATCCTCGAGCGTGCGTGCCTGGATGCCGGTGGTGGTGACGGAACGTTGCACACCGGGGTCCAGCAGGACGACCGGATCGGTGTTCTCGTAGGCCGGGGTCTTGGATTGTTGTGGCCGATAGGGTCCTTTGTCATAGGTGCTGCAACCGGCGATGAACACGGTGGCGGCGACGAGGGGGAGTAGCGTGGTGATGGTTTTTTTCATAATGTTTGCGGTGTGGTGGATTGGTCGCTCACAAATATCACCTTGTCGCGGTCGGCATCGGCGATGTTCAGAGTGAGCGTTTTGGTGAACTGCGGGTCCGGTTTCCCGGCGGCATCAAGAAATTCCACGGTGACAGTGTGCTGACCGGGCGACAGGTTCAGCGTGGCGAAACTGATAAACTGCGGAAGATTGTCCCACGTGCGCGTGTCGGCCTCCGGTGTGGTGCTGGCCGAAACAATCTTGCTGGCCAACCCCGCCAGCACGAGGCCCAGACCGACTTCGCCCGCGACATTGTTCCGGCTGTGCTGACTGGCGACGATCGCGCCGCTGATGATGGCTGCGTCGCCAAAGGTGTCCGTGGCGGACTTGAACACCGCCTGATTAGCGAGCACATGATCCATCACACGACCACCCCGCGTGGTCGCTTGGAAATTCAGGTCGTCACACGGCGCCACCGCCAGATTGACGCCGCTCGTCTGGATGCGGGCCGAAACAAGGGGTGACGACTGCGCGCGGAAGCGCAATTGCTCACTATACTGTCCGGTCGCGTACTTGAGCGGTCCCGGACCGAATTCGACGAGGAACAGCACATTGGCGTTGGGTTTGTAGTCTGGCAGACTAATCTTCTTGGCGTTGGCTCGGGCACGCCTGAGCGCATCCGAACCATCGCCGCCAAGTTTGGTGGTGGCCAGGCCGTCGAGATAATCGGGCAGAACCCAATCGCCGGCGAATTCCTTGTTCGCGGCATCGCTGTCCTCGAATTGCGCACTGCGGAAACAGGCGCGGGCGTTGTCCGGTTCGCCGTCCATCCAGTAAATCACGCCGCGATAGAAATAGGCCATCGCGCGTTCGTACGGCTCGCCGATGAACGTCTTGCGCGATTCACGCGAGAAAAGGCTGCGCGATTTCCGCGCCTCGGAATCCGGTCCGTAAATGCCGCCAAGGGTGAGCAGCGCGTCATCCAGCAACGAGCGGGCAAGGTCGAATTTTCCCTGGCGCATGGCCGCGGCGGCAGTGCGGTATTGCCAGAGGACTTTGTCCCGCGGCGGGCCTTCGGCGATCATTCTCGGACCGTCGTCCAGAATATCGCCGGTCAAGACGACTTTATGCTTCGGTGTGGTGGCACAACCTGTGAAAAGCAGGAGCACCAGCAGTGGGAGGAATTTCAACGCCAAGGCACAGTGCGGTGGAGCCGCTATCGAAGGGCGGGCCGAATGAAACCGCGGAGACGCGATGGACGCAGAGCTTTGTCGAAGCGGCTTGTTCTCTGCGTCCATCGCGTCTCTGCGGTTGGATTGCGGCCCCAAAAATCTTCGCAGGTCGCGACGAAGTTGGGAGGTAGCCATGCAAAGGCGTGAAGGCGCAACGTAGTGACTGGCTTTTACTCGTCGCGTCTTGGCCTCTTGGCGTCTTGGCGTCAGTTCAAAGTCTCGAAAGCAGTTTGCGGTTGGCCCACCCTCACCCCGGCCCTCTCCCTCAGGAGAGGGAGAATTGTCTCGCAGTCGCAGAGTATTTCGGAGGCGTTCAGCAGTCTGTGCGCTCTCCTTCGAACAAGAAGGAAGCGGCGCTGGCACGAGAAGGGAACCTAACGAACTGGAGCGCCAATGGTTGCTCCCTCTCCCCGGGGGAGAGGGTCGGGGTGAGGGCGGACGCGATGACAGCCGTTGAAACTCGCCTGTGGATGCGACGAAAAGCGATGGTTTCATTGGCTGCTTCAGTGCGTCCAGTGTCCAGCATGCGGGCTTAACCAAAGAACATCTGCAAGGTTCTTGCCGAAGACCGCTGTCGCAAACACCACCGCAAGGATCAGGACAAGCCGGGTCGTCAGATTCTTGCGACCCGGGATGCAGAACGGAATCCAGGCAAAAAGCATTGCTGCGCTTACATGAGGCAATGTTCTGGGGGTCAAGTAACCGCAAGCGCAGGAGACAGCCGGCACGGCGAAGGCGGTGACAAAGACCGAGGTGATCGCCCAGATCAGCATCAGTGTATTGAAACGAATCTTCCACCATGCGATCGGCTGATGTTGTCCCAATCCTTGAGTTTTTAGGTTGGCATGCATTTGCCAACATCTGAATCGGCTTACCGATACGCCGCGTCCTCCAGCCCCTGCTTCTTGATCTCCGCCGCGTCCTCCCAGACGATAACGCTGGTGCGCGCGTCAATCAGTTGAAACGCATAGAGGATGTAATCGCTCGTGCCCGCTTTCGTGCGCGTGGACAGGCCTTGCAGCGTGCCGGTCAGGAAATAATTCGCGCCCAGAAATTCCTGCACATTCGGGTCGCTGGTGGATGTGACCGCGCCTTCGCGCTTGAGGTTGCGTTCGCGCTCCAGCGCCGCCATGCGGTCGCGCGCCAGGAAAGTCACCTTACCCGCGGATTTCGAATTGAGTTGGGTGCGGATGCGTGTGAGGAACAGGTCGCGGTTGATCGGGAAGCGCGTTTGGTTGTCCACCGGATCGAGCACCACAATTGGCGGCGTCGGCGCATTGGCGATTTGCGGGATACCCAGAATGCTGCGCGCCATCTTGTCGGTGACGGCGACGAGGTCTTGCGATTCTATGCCCGTGCCGGCGACGAAGCCCTGTTCGTCAGCGTTCATGCGCGTGACGGGCACGCCGGAGGGATTCTTGACGCCGCTGGAGGCGCAACCAGTGACCAGCACAGCGGTGATGAGAGACAGGATCAGTTTGGCGATGGAGTGTTTCATGTTGTTGGATTATTGAAAGGGCCGTTATTTGATTTCGATCTTTAGAACGTAGGTGCGTCAGGTACACGCGGGGCATCGGGAATCTGGTCCGGCGGCGTGGTCCAGTAATACGTGGTGTTGGCCGGGCCGCGTTTTGGCGCAGGGTTGCGGTGCGGCGTCGGCGGCAATTGAGTTTGCGATTCTGGTCGTGGGGCGGATTCAGTTACACTCCTACGCTCCCTGTTTCTCGCGGCGTGTTCGGCTGCACCGCCCAGAATCAGTCCTGCCGCGGCACCGATGGCAGCACCTTCACCCGCCTGTTTGTTGCCGGCGCCAATCAATGCACCCGAGGCGGCGCCCAGCAGCGTTCCACCAACGGCGTAATTGGGCCTGGTGGGCTGATAGTAGCGCGTGGGCTGGTAGTAGCGTGCAGGCACGTAATAAGGGGTGGGCGAAAAATGAAGGTAGCCCGAGTTCCCCCAACCATGGCGACCGTAGCCATAGCCGAAACTCACCGAACTTGACGGGAAATAAGCGTAGCCGGGCGAATCGTAGTAATGGTAGCGGCGCGATTCACCGGCGATGGCACCGGCGAGCAAACCCACACCCGCGCCAATGGCCGCGCCTTCGCCGGAGAAACCGTTGCGGCAATCGCCACCAACGATCCCGCCAATCAGGCCGCCCCACAAGGCGCCGCCCAACGATTCAGGCCCAAACAACTGTGCTCGCGCCGGGAAAAGCGACGCGATGAGCAACAATGTCAGCAGAGTCTTTTTCATGATCCACTCCCGCTTCGACGACCGGAGTTGGTCTTTATTCGTCAATACCGTAGCATGGCATTTGTTGCGGGTAAATCCTTGGCTCGAGCAAAGTTGAACTGCCGCCAGCGTGCTGCCGCGCCTCTGGCCGGCAGATCAAATCCACGAGGTCTTGCCTGCTGGGGGGCATGACAGAACGTTGACCGGCCTCGCATACCAGATGCTGGCCTTGGACACGACCGCCGGCCAACATGAGCCGGTCCCGCCGCTTCAAATTGATTGCCTCAACCGCCCCCAGCCGATTCAATGTCCCGCCATGATGGCCAAACGTGTCATACCCTGCCTTGACGTTCACGACGGCAAAGTCACTCGCGGCGTCCAATTTGGCGTTGCGGAGAAAGGCGGCCTGCGCAACGTCGGCGACCCTGTCGAACTCGCGTTGCGCTACAACGAACAAGGCGCGGACGAGATGGTGTTCTTCGACATCACCGCCACCGCGCACGGGCGTGGCACGATGGTGGACGTGATCGAGCGCGCGGCGGACCAGTGCTTCATGCCACTCACCGTGGGCGGCGGCATCAAATCCGTGGACGACATGTTCACCATGCTGCGGGCGGGCGCGGACAAAATCAGCATTAACTCCAGCGCCCTCGCCAATCCCGAACTCATCCGGCTGGGCGCGGAAAAATTCGGCAGTCAATGCATCGTTGTCTCGATTGACGCGAAGAAGGCCAAGCCGGACAAATGGGAAGTCTTCTCGCACGGTGGGCGCAAATCCACGGGCCTTGACGCCGTGGAATGGGCCAAACGCGCCGTCGCGCTGGGCGCCGGTGAAATCGTGTTAAACTCGATTGACGCCGACGGCACAAAAGCCGGCTTCGATCTCGTCATTACCCGTCGCATCAGCGAATCCGTGGGCGTGCCGGTGGTGGCCAGCGGCGGCGCGGGCAGTCTGGAACACATGGCCGAAGTGCTGCTCGAAGGCAGAGCCGATGCGGTGTTGGCTGCGAGCATTTTTCACTTTGGCACTTACACCGTCGGCGACGTGAAACAGTTTCTATCCAGCAAAGGCATTCCTGTCAGGTTAAACTGACGGAGCATTGGGCCGATTCTCGCGAAGGGTTGCTATCCGAGGCGGGGAGATTTGCGCCAATTCATGGCATGAGTTCGATTCTTTTCCATCGCAAATCGCCCATCCTAAATCTAAAATCCGCCCGGCATGAGCTTTTATGACAAATTGAAATTCGACGCGAATGGATTGATCCCGGCCATCGTTCAGGAACAGAAGACCGGCCGCGTGCTGATGATGGCGTGGATGAACCGCGCCTCGCTGGAAAAGACCATCGAGACGGGCAAGACGCACTTCTGGAGCCGCTCCCGGCAGAAGTTCTGGATGAAGGGCGAGGAAAGCGGCAACACGCAAACCGTGAAGGACCTTGCGTTCGATTGCGACGGCGACACGTTGTTGATCCAAATCGAGCAAAACGGCCCGGCGTGCCACGAAGGGTATCAGTCCTGTTTCTTCCGTTCCATCGAGGGGAAAGGTGAAACATTCAAGACCACCGAACCGCAATTGCTGACGCCGGAACAGATGTACAAGAAAAAATAGACGACCGGTGGGGCGAGCGTCCTCGCGAGCCTCATCCTCGAATTCGGCTCGTCAGCAGTCTCGCCCCACCCACTCATGGACGAATCCATTCCTTTCGCCAGCCGCGACTACTTCATCTTCGTCGCGGTGCTGTTGTTTTCCCGCGGGATGGATTTTCTCAGCACGTGGATTGCCACCCCGCATTTGGTATTGGAAGGAAATCCGATTGCCAAGTGGCTCGGTTGGAAATGGGGCGCGCTGGTAAACGTGGCGCTGGTCGGCTCGCTGGCATTGTGGCCGCTCTCCGCGATCATCGTCAGCACCGCCAGTGTGCTCGTGGCCGCCCGCAATTTTCAATCTGCCTGGCTCATGCGCGCCATGGGCGAGGAGGCTTACCGGGAGTGGTATGTCCAGCGGATGAGCGAGACCCCGGTCACGCTCTATCTCTCCTGCCTGGCGGGAAACACATTGCTGCCCGCTGCGGTTGGGGGAGCACTGATCCTCTTTAGCACCACGCGGGACCATGTGTTGCTCGTGCCCTTGGGGATCGGCGTCGGCGCCATTGCCTATTCCGTGGCGGTGATCGTCTTTACCCTGCTGGCTCTTTGGCGCAACCGCCGGCGCCGAACGACCACCTTCGATGCTGGGGGCAGCGGAAACATCTAAGCCGTGGCCAAGCCGGGCCGCAGGTGCCGACCACGCCAAATGACCAACGGGAAACCTCCAGTTTTCTCCTGTCCCCCAACGGAAGATTTTCGTAGCATCTGGGAAACAATAGCTATGATCACGCCATCCTTGGACGAATTTCTAAAACTGGCGGAACAGGGCAACCTGGTCCCTGTCACCTGCCGCATTTTGGCCGACATCGAAACGCCGCTCTCAGCCTATCGCAAGATCCGTGGGCAGGGAGAATCGTTCCTGTTCGAGTCGGTGGAAGGCGGCGAACACCTGGGCCGTTACTCGTTCGTGGGCTGCAATCCCCGCGCGGTGATCAAGCAGACCGGAAATCACGTCGAGGTGATTGAAAGCGGGAAGGTGGTGGAAACCCACTTGATCGGAGCGCCGGCCTCCGGCCTGGCTCGATCCCAAGCTGCCCACACCGCCGGGTCGGAGACCGGCGCTCCAGTTCGTGACGGCCTCGAAGTCGTCGAGCGCGTGATGAAAAAATACCGTCCGGTCACGCTGCCGGGGCTGCCGCGTTTCACCGGAGGCGCGGTGGGCTTCATCGGCTACGAATTCATTCACGACGTCGAACCCGTCGTCCCGCGCCCGACTCACGACGAACTCGGCACGCCCACGATGTATTTCATCGTCGCGGATCAATTGCTCGTGTTCGACCGCGTCGCGCAGACCATTACCGTGCTGGTCAATGCCGCGATTGACGAAGCCGCCAATCCCACCGACGCCTACGAAACCGCCGTGGAGGAAATCGGGCGCCTGCTCACGTTGCTCGAACAACCGTCCGAGCATGTCCCCGTATCCGTCCCATCCGAAGTCTCATCCGTCCCATTCCAGTCAAACGTGGCCAAAGAGAAATTCCTGGCGAACGTCCAAACCTCCAAGAAATACATCACCGCTGGCGACATCATCCAGGTCGTCGGCTCGCAACGCTTCAGCGTCGAGACCAAGGCGTCGCCCGTGGACGTTTACCGCGCCGCGCGTTCGGTGAATCCGTCGCCCTACATGTTCCTGCTCGAACTCGATGGCTTTTCGCTCGTCGGCGCGTCGCCGGAAATTCACGTGCGCTGCGAGGACAACAAGGTGGAGATCCGCCCCATCGCCGGCACACGTCGTCGCGGCAAGACGCCGGCCGAAGATGCTGCGCTGGAAAAGGAACTGCTTGCCGACCCGAAGGAACGCGCCGAACACGTCATGCTGGTGGACCTCGCGCGCAATGACATCGGGCGCGTGTGCGATTTTGGCAGCGTGCAGGTGCGTGACCTGATGATCATCGAACGTTACAGCCACGTGATGCACATCGTGTCGAGCGTGGAGGGCAAGCTGTCCGCCGACAAAACCAATTACGACCTGATGCGCGCGACGTTTCCAGCGGGCACGGTCAGCGGTGCGCCGAAGATTCGCGCCATGCAGATCATCTCCGAACTCGAAGGCACGACGCGCGGGCCGTATGCCGGTTGCGTGGGTTACTTCAGCTTCAACGGCAATCTGGACACGTGCATCACCATCCGCACGGCGCTGCTCAAGGACGGCAAAGCCTACGTCCAGGCTGGTGGAGGCTGGGTCAACGACTCCGAACCGGAAGCGGAATTTCAGGAAACGGTGAACAAGAGCAAGGCGATGCTCAAAGCCGTGGCCCTGGCCGAAACGTTTGCGAAAACTTGGTAACAGCCGAGGTAACGAGATTCAAGGCTTGTGCAGCCGGTAGAACTGCGCCGCGCCGCTGATGGTGTTGGTGACGATATAGTCAGCGTTGAGGACGGTGTAATTCGACGTAAGTACACCCCAACCTGCCGGGAGCGTGAGGGTGCTGTTGGTTTCGAGCAAATAACCTGCGGCGTTGGTCGGCCAAGTCAACCTAACCGCGTCAGGCAGCGCGGCGATTTTAATCCTTCCGCACTTTCCGTTGCTGCCCGCAGCGTAGATGGCTGCGATTTCACCGGATGACAGGGCGCGATTGTAAATAGAGAGTTCATCAATCAATCCCGCGAAGTGACCCGGAACCGCAACCAACTCCCGCCTTCCGATCCAAAGTGGACTTCCCGGAGTGTAGTTGATGGACAGCGCGGCGGCTTTTTCTCCGTCCAGCAATCCATCACGATAAATCCGCAGCTTCACCCCATCATAGGTGGCGGCGACATGATGGAACGCATTGTCCGTGACGCCATTAGTGCTGAACAGATCGGCACCTCCGGCGCCTCCGTTCAGAGTGAACCTCAGTTCACCCGAGGGCAGTGGGTAAACGCCAAACTCATATCCGTCGGTGTCGGTGCCCGAGCGCGCCGCGATAAAGGACGCCAGCTTACTTGAAGAAACTCCCGGTGTTCTGATCCAACCTTCGATGGTCAGGTTGGTCAACGGGCGAAGCACGGTGGCATCCGGGACCGAAATTCCATCATTCACGCCATCAAAACTGAATGCCTGCCCCGTCAAGCCCGGCGCAAACGTCGCACCGTTCGATAGTGTGCCGTTGTTCGCGCCTTCCGAATCGTTTGCGTCTCCTTCCGCCCGCCACCAAGCCACCAGGCCGGACGGCTGGTTTGCACAATCACCGCCTGAGACGGTTCGGGGAAAAAGTGAAAGTAATACCAGTGCGAGGATAGGAGTCTGAAGTTTTGTTTTCATAGCCCGGATTTGTTTTTGTTTTGCTCACAATCTAAGTTTTGAGAATGGTTCATAGTAAATCTCCCTCTGAGCCGTCTTGCAAGTACTAAGGGATTCAAGGTTCAACACTGGACAAATGTGGCGCTTCAGACTTGGAATTGACCGCCGCATTTGAGGGTCAAACTGGGATGGCAGGAGATCCGTCGGCAAAACTTCCTAAGACCAGATGCGCGCGACGTTCCCGGCGGTCACGGTGAGCGGCGCGCCGAAGATTCGTGCCATGCAGATCATCTCCGAACTCGAAGGCACGACCCGCGGGCCGTATGCCGGTTGCGTGGGCTACTTCAGCTTCAATGGCAATCTCGACACCTGCATCACCATCCGCACCGCGCTGCTCAAGGACGGCAAATCGTCTGTGCAAGCCGGTGGCGGCTGGGTGAACGACTCCGAACCGGAAGCCGAATTTCAGGAAACGGTGAACAAGAGCAAAGCCATACTCAAAGCCGTGGCGCTCGCGGAGACGTTTGGCGTGATGCGTGATGCGTCATCCGTGAATCGTTGAATCGTTCCTTCGTGCGCTTCAAACCGTGAAACTGCCGAACGCAGATCGAGTCCTGGTTCAACAGGAGAAGCTCACGGATTATTTGCTCAACGCCGCGCATCCCGACAACAATGGCAAAGCCGAGTTCTTTGAATCGTTCGGCTTTCGCTTGGACGACTGGGAAACGTTGTCCAAAGCCCTCCGCCGCGCGGCCCTGGACGGCGAAGTGATTCAGCACTTGGAAACCTCGCACGGGGTGAAGTATGTTCTGCACGCGGCGCTGGAAACACCGTCTGGCAAATCTCCGCTGGTGCGGATGGTTTGGATTAGTGACCGTGGCCGGAATTTCCCGCGATTGGTCACCGCGTATCCGACGTGACGAGAAAGACGAGTATGATCAAAGAGCACAACCGAGTCGTTTTGACGGCGTCGCTCCCGGCGCAGGGACTGGTAGCCGGCGACGTGGGCACGGTGGTCCACGTCTATGAGGACGGCAAAGCCTACGAAGTGGAATTCTTCATGCTCGACGGACATACCGCCGGTGTTGTGACCGTGGAAGCGAATCAAGTGCGGCCCGTGACGCGGCAGGAAATGATTCACTCGCGCCCGATGGCAGCATGAAAACAACCGCTGAAATCCATCAAGCCGCCGGAGGACTGGTGGTGAGCGGCCCGGGAATCCTGGGCGGCAAACCAGTGTTCCGTGGCACGCGCCTGCCGGTTGAAACGCTGTTTCAATATCTCGCGGACAGTCTGACGGTGGACTACTACCTCGAAACTTTTCCCTCCGTTACTCGGGAACAAGTCCTGGCGGTGCTGCGCTACGGCCAACAGCGGATTGAGCAGGAACTCGCCGCATGAGGATCCTGCTGGACGAGTGCGTGCCGGTTCAGGTTCGTAACGCACTGGTTGGCCATGACGTATCTACCGCGCAGAAAATGGGCGGGGAGGCATCAGCAACGGCGAGCTTCTGCAACGGGCGGAACAGGCAGGTTGCCAACTGTTCATCGTCGCAGACAAGAATCTCCGCTATCAACAAAACCTGAAAGACCGGAAGCTTGCGATCCTCGAACTCTGGACCAATCACCGGCCCACGCTGGAGCAGCATCTCGACAAAATCAAACTGGCTGCCGAGCGAATTCGAGAAGGCGAATACGTGGTTTTGGACAAACCAGAATGAACCCGGCGGCGGCTGGGTGAATGATTCCGAACCCGAAGCGGAATTTCAGGAAACGGTGAACAAGAGCAAGGCGTACCTTTTCCCCACACGCCTCACCCGACCTGCGGCCACCCTCTCCCGCCCCCCCACGGCGAGGGATAGTGGCGCTGGCGGAGAGGTTCGCGGAAACGGCGTAGCCGCCGAGGTCACGAGGCGACCGGGTGATAGCTTTGAGTTCTTCTGGTAACGCGTTGATGCGTTCTCCGGCACGAACTACAACAAGCCGATCTGCCTGCGCAAACACCTGCCGCAGTTTGGCAAAGTGCGCGGTATTGTTCCGTTTCAACTGGCGATACCAATGCGCCCATCCGCTCTGAGCCGATGGGTGCTTTTCGGCAAATTCATTAAACCGTCTGCGAGTGACGATGTGCATGACGCCTCAAGTCATTCGCCATCTCAATAAAGCCACTTCTGAATCTCCCCCTTAGCCCCCAGCGTCACACCCTGCCGCCGATATGCCCAGCACATATAGCTAACGCTCACGAAATATGACGCCGGCAGCCGGTTGGCCGCGCAGATTTTCACGCCCAGCAACGTCGTCTTGCCGCCGAAACCCATCGGGCCGATGCCGAGTTCGTTCGACGTTTTCAACACGTCCTGTTCCAGCGCGTCGAGTTCGGGATTTGGATTGCGGTCTTCGAGCCGCCGCAGGAATTGCGTCTTGCTCAACTCGTAGCCCGTGGCGCGGTCGCCGCCGATGCATACGCCCAGGATGCCCGGCCCGCAGCCTTTGCCCTGCGCCTGCAACACTGCGTCGAGGATCGCCTTGCGGCAGCCGTCGAGGTCGCGGTTCGCCTTGAGCTTCTCGGCGGGCAGCGAGTATTGCGCGCCGACGTTTTCGCAACCGCCACCCTTGAGCACGAGCCGCACGCTCACCTCCGGCGCGCGATGCTGATGAAAATGAAACGAGGGCGCACCCGGCCCGACGTTCGTGCCGTCGTTTTTGCCGGTGAGCGAATCCACGGAGTTCTGTCGGAGATAACCTTTCTTCGTCGCCAGCGTCACCGCTCCGCGTGCGGTGTCGGCGAAGGTGAGCTGGTCGTAGCCGACCGGGCAATCCACGTAAAACAAAATGCTGCCCGTGTCCTGGCAGATGGGCTGGGATTTGTTTTTCGCCAGGGCGATGTTCTGGTCCACGATCTTGAGGGCGTTCTGGGCGAGCGAATCCTTCTGCTCGTTTTCCAGCGAGGCGAGGATGGCCTTGTGGACGTCGTCGGGAATCTCGGCCGAGGTGCGGCGGATCAGTTCGATCAGGGAGTTCAACAATTCACTCATAATGCAGGTCCAGCCTAGGGCTTTCGCGCCACACCGTCAACCGAAGCGCTGGAGCCATGATCGCTGTCGTCGCGGGCGAGACTTCGTTCGTGCCGACAAATCGGGGTTGCGGCTCAGAGATTCGCTTGGAATATTCCGGGTGGCTTTGCCGACCGGTCGCCGGTGCAAGAACTGATTGATTGTCTCACACCGCTTCCCAGCCAGCGTGGCTTGAAGTCAGGCTTTCGGAAACTTCAGGGGGCGGGCTTGACCAGCACGCGGACGTAATGTCGACCTTCACTCGCAGGCTGAACCGTCCGATAGGTTACGCGCTCAAGTGTCCCGGGCGGTCCCACTTCCACCTGGCTCTCCAAGGTCAGATAAGCGGGAGGCGAAAGCGCATCGGACCACGATTGCAGGTTGGCAGCGTGATCCAGCTCATAGACCAGATCCACGGGCGGTTTGCGTCGCACGAAGGTGATGCGTAGATCATTTCCAGCGAGGCTGCCCGCGGGAACGCCCCGGTCGGCACTGCTCACGTGGCGATCCGGCAGCAGTGGATTCAGGTTGTAGGCATATTCGCCAAAGTTGTTCAGACCATCGCCATCGGGGTCCTCATGCGGCCCGCTGATCTCCGGGTCCGCCAGTTGAGTCGGAGTAAAGACGTCCGCGGCCCAAGTGGCGTAAGTTTGTCCCGCCGGCGCGTCGCCCACGGTGAATTCCGCGGAAAGGATGGCGAAATCGCCTTGCGGGTTGACGGCGAGCGCAAAGGGATTGATGAACTGGGCGTCCACCACCTGCGCGTTGGTGAGGCTGAGTTGGAAATTCGCGCCCGCCGGCGCCGTGGGCGACAGGGAATACGCCAGCACCCATTGTTGAGTCGAGTTGGCCTCGATCACCGGGTTCATGTTCGCGAAGGTCAACTGGCCGTTATCGGCGGCAAACGTCGCCGGCCCGGCCAGCAGGCTGTCCGCGGAGGTTACCACCCCGTTCTGGTCATTGTCGCGATACAGTCGCGCCGCCGTCACCGCGGATTGATCGGGCAAAGTGCCGGTGGTATCGAAGGTCACGGAGTTGACCCGTACGTCGGCGTTCAAGGCTTTGAGCCGAAGCAGAAAGACCGGTGACTGGACGGCGCCGGCATGGATTGAGCTTTGCGGTGTGGAATCCGCCCGCTCGAGGCTGAAGCCAACCAGGGTCGTGTCACCCGTGGCGAATTCCGAAGTGGAACCATTCCCGCCGTGGGTCGCGGTCAGGGTGATGATGGGATGCCGCAAGCTTCCCACGAGCGAAGCACGCCAGTGGCCCGTGGGCCCCACGGTGGCTTCCCCGAGAAAGGCATCGCCCTCGGGATCGCCAGCATCCAGGTCGGTGAACAACTGTATCCGGCTGCCCGCCGGCGTGACCGCGAGGCTGGCGACATTGCCCGACACCGATTTGCCATCGAACGCGAGGAACACCGGCGGGGGCTGGAGGTTGTTTCCGCCGTCTTCGTGCTGGATGCCCTTGCCGAGATTGCCGCTGATCTGATTGTAAAGAATCCGGTTGCCGACGGTGCTGCTGCCAACGACCCGCACTCCCGCCTGTTCGTTGCCGAGGATCAGGTTGCCCGACGGCAGGGAGGTGGAATACGAAAGGTTGTTCACCGACCGCGTCACTCCGGCCAGCCCGCCAATGAAATTGTCGCTTGCGCCGGCCTCCAGGCGTACGCCATCACCACGATTGGATTTGAGGTTTCCGTCGCGGTCGAGTCCGATGCGGTTGTTGAAGAATCTGTTGCCAATGGAATTCGGCCCGCTGAGGACAATGCCGTTGGTGTAATTGGCGACCACGATGTTGCCATGCATCCGAGCCGGTCCACCGATCTCGTTGTCCGCGGCATTGGTGAGATACATTCCCATGGCTCCGCGGCCGGGAGCCAGGTAGCCCATTTCGTTGTTGCGCGCACGGTTGTGACTGGTGTGCGAGAGGGCCAGTCCCGCCCAGTTCGGTTCATCGCGAAAGCCGAACGCGTGAATCAAGTTGCCCCGGCCCGGGTCATCGCCACCAAGGACGTTGCCCTGGCCGCCGCGCACGACGAGGCCGGCGTTGTAGCTGTTGGTGATATGGCAACCCTGGACAATGTTACTGGAGCTGTCCGCGAGGTACACGCCCAGACGATTCACATACAGCGTGTTTCTGGTGAGTTGCGATTCGCCGATCACGTGGCCGCTGGAGTCGGTCAACAACACGCCGACGCCACCCGAGGGCGTGGAGGTGAGGTAATCGGTGTAACGGAAGGAAATGCCCAGCCCCGGGCCTTCGATGCGATTGTTCTCGATGCGATTCCGCTGGGCCGGCCCTGCAATGTGGTTTTGATCAATCCAAACGCCGGCGCGATACCAGCCGCGAATCCGATTGCCCAGTTCGGGCGTACGGCCACCGATTATGTTCGCCTCTGCGCCCGCGCCGAGTTTGAGGCCAGCTCCCTCACCCGACGGCGCGAGGTTGCCATTGTCGAGTTCGCCGATGTGGTTGGCTTGGATGACATTCGCGCCCGAGAGCACGCCGTCCGTCCCCACTATGCCGCTGGCGTTCTCGATCAACACGCCGGCCTGGGTGCAGGAGTTGATGGCGTTCCAGCATTGGAAGAACGAACCCAGGGTGTCACCGGGAAAACGTGGTGCGATTAGCCGCGCGCCGGGCAACCCGATCGTATTATTGCGCGGGCCATTGTGAATCCAGATGCCGATCCGGGGTCGGTTCGGGCTGCCCTCCACCAACACCCAATGGGAGGAGAACGCCCCAATCTGGTTGCCGAACACCAGGTTGTTGTCCGTGCCCGCCCCGTGCAGTTCGATGCCTGCGTCCGGGCAGGCAAAGACGGCATTGGCGAGGTCGGCGTTGTGGTCGCCGATGGTGTTGTCGCGCGTGCCGTTCCGCAGGGCGATGCCACTGCGGCCATTGGCCGAAAAGCGCAGACCCGCCGCGCCAAGGTACGGGTCCAACACGCCGATGAATTGCGCGTTGACCGTGTTAAAGGCGGTGTTCGCACCCTCCAACAGCACGCCGTCGTCGCGATTGCCGCTGATGGAGCCGTGCTGGCCGAGGCTCACAAGGCGCGTGCCGATCAGGTTACCTTGCGCGCCTTCCGTGAGCCGAATGCCCGAGCCTTCGTTGGCGATAGTCAACGACGTGCCACCTTCATACAAATTCACGCCGGCAAAAGTGCGGTCCACGACGTTGTTCGAACAGCCCGGTCCCTGAAGCAGCACCCCGTCGCCCTGGTTGCCGAGGGGATTCAGATAACGCAGCACGTTGCCCACGGCGCCCGGCCCCAGATGCGCTCCCGCCGTCTGGTTGTTCACGAGGTCGTATCGCCGCCGCAACTCCTCGGTGGGCCAGCCGAAGAAATTGTTCGAGGCGCCGCCCACGTAAATGCCCGCCGCCTGGCAGTTGCGAATCGTTCCAGGAACGACATTGTTGAAGCTGGCGCCATTGTCCAGGCGGATGCCGTTCCCGCCGCAGCCCGTGATCACGGTGTAGGGCGAGGGTGGCAACCCACCGCCCCGGCTGGAAGTCATCGCGTTGCGTTCCGTGCCGTTTCCCGTGAAGTGAATACCGTGACCGCTGACGTTCGTGACGGAACAGTCCCGAAAGTCATTTCCCGTGGAAGCGCCTTCCACGAGAAAGCCGCTGCCGCAATCCACGACGCTGATGCCTTGGAGCAAACTGTTTTGTGCGCCATTGTGCAAATGGACGCCCGGCCCGCTGAAGTTGCGGATGATCAACGAACCACTCACGCGCACGCCGTTGACGCCGTCCAGCACCAAACCTGCCGTGCCCGGCGCCGTGTCGGTGCCGTCCAGAATCACAGACTCGCCGCCAATGCCGAACTGGTAATGCACGCCGCCAGGCAGCGGCGGCAGCGCACCCGTGATCGTCTGGTTGCCAGCAAAAGTGATGGTATGAACCGGCCCGAGAATTGTGTCCGGCTCGTCGCCATGGACAAAATCCGTTTCCCGATCTTGTGGCGGGCAGGAGTCCGGCTCGGAGGGGGGCAGCAGCTCGCAGGGGGGATGTTGCTCGATCGCTCGTCCCAGTTGTCCGGCGATGATCAAGAAGGCTTCCTGCACGCTGATCTTGCCGTCCGCCACGTTGCTGAAGTCGGGTTGGTTGACAAGAATGCCGTAACCGGGCGACTCGCCGTGCGGTGTCTCATAAGCCGGATACTCGACGGTGAACGGAAAGCTGGCGCTGGTTTCTCCGCGCAGCGTGATGGCGACCTCGTGAGCGCCGGGGTCGAGGTTCGGGGGTACTCGAAACATCATCCGTGCGCCGGGACCATCCGCCGTGAGGCCGATGCTTTGGAGCGCATCGTCAATCTTCACCTCATACTCTCGCGCCGTCTCGTTGTCGAAGCCCAGCCCGCGCAGTTCGAGCATGGCGCCCCGCACGACCGGATTGGGAAACACGGAAGTGATCGTCGGTGGCAGCAGGAAGCGAAACTCGCGAAACCGCGGACTCAACGCCGCAGAGCTGCCGACGAAATTCGTGTTGCCGCGTTCGACCACGACGTAGGCGCGTCCGTTGGGAAACTCCGCGGCGTAGTTCGTCCACGGCACCCGCGCGGCGATGCTGGTGTTCGAGTTGGTGAGGACCTCCAACTCGAGGCGCTTCGTGTAGGCCGTCGGATCGTCGGTGCTGGCGAACTGGCGGAAACTCACACTCAAGCCATTGGTGGTGTTGCCGAAGTTGGCGCCCTGGATCGTCATCAATTCGCCGCCCCGCCCGGTCGTCGGAAAGAACGTAGTGATGCGCGGGGCAAAAGGGTTGCCGACCACGATGACGGTGCGTTCGACGGCCAGTGTGCCGCCATTGACCAAGCCGGTCACTCGCTCGACTCCCTGCGCCACCGTGCTGATTTTGCTCAACACGTTCAGCGATTTGCCGACGGTCTGGGCGACTTTGGTGCCGTATTCATCCGCCCCGGCGAACTCGGCCCTTTCCATCGCCAGGTCTGCCAGGTTCTTAATGAAAGAACTGGCCGCCGTCTTGAGCAGATCATAGAGCGTGTCGGTGGAGGCCATGTCATTTTCATGAACTGCCAGCCCCTTAACCACGTCCTCTGCGACGCCTTTCATGATTTTAGCCAAAGCCGGCTCCTTGCCGGGATCTTTGCCCATAAACTCCTTGACCAACTCTTGCACCCCGCCGATGCCGCTGATCAAGTCCACCGCCGCGACGAAAACGTTCCCACCCAAGGACACCGCCCAAGTGGTGCGCGCGTTCAAGTCTGTGATGAGTTGCGACTGGCTGTCGGCTCCCGAAAGAAACGCCGTCCCGTAGTAGAGGCTGCCGCTGTGGGCTTCGGCCACGTAAACGCCCGGGCGCACTGCGGGGAGGGTGGTTTCATTTGGCTTGAGGACATGGGGATCAACATTCCGGGCGAACAGCGAGTCCATAACCATTCCGGCTGCCACGTCCAGCAGGTCGAGGTTCTTCGTAAACAACGTCGCCGGCACCGTGACGGTCTGGAGCGTGCCGAAGGGTTGTCTGACCGGATTGGAGGTCGGCGAAAGCGCGCTCACACTGTCGAGTCCGTCGGTGAACTGGGCGGGGTCCAGTTCGTACAGCTTTACGAACCAGTCCAGCGGATTCTCGAAGGGCTGGAACCGGCCGGCGCTCTCGAAGCCGGCCACGAAATCATCCGGACGGTTGGGCGTTGGCCCGGCGAACGTGGCCCGCAATCGCCGCCAGCCGACGTTGCCTTGCGAGGTTTCGGGCGGATCGAGATAGCGCAGCTTCGTACCGCTGGGCGTGCCCGGCTCGAATCCCTGTCCGCTCACCGGCGCTTCATCCGGTGGCGCCACGGCCAGAAGCGCCTCAACGGTGCTGACCCAGGCGCTCTCCACGCTGGCGTCGTTCAGATAGTCGCGTCCGGCCGCGCACGCATTGCCGATGACCGTGACGAACGCATTGAATTCTGGCAGCGCCCGCAGTGGCCCGAAGTAGTTCGTGTAACGCGGCAGCGCCCCGGCGTTCACCGCCGGATTTAGCAGGATCAGCGCCTCCGCCGTGCTCGTCGCGTCCACCACCGGTTGATTGGTGCCGGGATGCACCAGGGCGATGAAAGCCGGCGCCGCGCCGTTGCGGAACGCCCACAGCACTGGAACTCCCTCTTGGTCGACGCCACTGTTGAACTCTCCGGTGAAGGGATCCACATTCAAAAAGTCGCCACCCGTCAGAACACGATAGCCGGTGCGGCTGACACCCGCAGGCGGATTGAACGTGCCCTGAATCGGACGTTCCACGGTGAACGGTATCGGATTCGTGTACCAAACTCCCGCCACCTGGATCGCCACGAAACCCGAGGACGCCATGGGCACGGTGAAATTCACCTGGGTGGAGGTTGTCAGCGTGACGGCCGCACTGACCCCGCCAAGTTGCACCTGGCCGGCGCCTTGCAGCCCAGTGCCATAAATGGAGGCGGTCGAACCCGGAACACCGGAGGCCGGGCTGAGTCCTTGCAGGATCACTTGGGCGTAGCTGACCGTTGCCAGGAAAAGGCACAAGACGGAAGCCAGTTGCGCTCTTAGCTGCATGCTTCAGCAAGGTGATGGCGGAGAATCTACCTCGTACCCCACTGGCGTCAATCGGGAATCTTTGGCACTGCCGAGCCCCATCTGAGGACCAAAAGCCAACGCCGCTCTTGAAGATTTGGGCTGCTGGCTGGGGACGCCTGTGAGGTCAGGGTGCGGCGGCGACGAAACTGCGGTTGAGGGAGAATTCCCCGAGTCGAAGTTCGCACTTTGAGCCTGTGAGGCGTGGCCGCCGATGTGAGTCGGCTCTGACTTTTCTCTTTAGTTCAGGTGGAGCCGACTCACGTCCGCTGCTACAAAGTTCAGGGGAAGTTGCGACCTCCAAGATGGGATGCGCCTCGGGGTCATGAACCGTAACGGCGTCTCGGTAGAGCGCCGCATACTGGCTGGGGGTTGGAATGGCGGCGCTCCGCCGAGCTGCGGCTACGTCGATTTATGGAAAGCCTCCACGATTCAGAAATCGCGCATGGAAGCCGTGAACCGAAGGGACGTAACGCCGGTTTTCCAACCGGCCAGCGCGCCGACTGGCAAGTCGGCGTTACCGACAGGAGGTTCATGGAGAGCAGGGCAGCGTCTAAACGGGCGGGCCTCTCGGTGCCACGGGCGTAACCCCCTCTTCCCCACGGGGCAAGCCGGATGGAAAGGACGTTTTGGCGCAACCACACTCCCAACTCAGGCGACGTCCCCTCCTCAGTCCTCTCCAATCCACGGGTGGTTCAGTCGCTCGCCGCCAACGTCATGTCGCGGGTGTAGTAGAGAATCCGTCCGCAGTTGGTGCAGGTGACGATTTCCTGCTCCTGCTGGCAGGTGACGAGGACCTGCGCCGGCAGTTTCATGTGACAACCGCCGCAGACGCCATGCTGCACGCCCACCACCACGTTCTCACCCTTGCTCTTGACGAGGCGTTCGTAGCGGCTGCGCACGCCGCTGTCCACGGCGGCGGCGAGTTCCTCGCGGTCACTGCCCAATTGCGCCAGTTCCCGCCGGAGGCTTTGTTCGCGTTCTCCCAATCGGGATGCCTGTTCCTCCGCCAGTTGGCGGGCGTCCGCCGCTTCCCGCGTCAGCCGCGCCGCTTCCTGCTGCACCTGCTCGGCCTGCTCCATCAGTTCAATTTCCTGGTCCTCGATCTTTGTGATGTCCGTCCTGCACATCTCGATTTCGTGGGCCAGGGCCCGGTATTCCTCATTCTTGCGCGTTTCAAGCTGCTGGTTGGCGTAGCGTTCGATGAGTTGTTTCTTCGCCTCCACGTCAAGCTCCAGGCGTTTGCGTTCGGTTTCAAGCTGTTTGACCCGCAGTTTGGCGGCATCCAGCCGGGCCTGGGCATCGTCGCCTTTGGACTTCAATTCCTGTCGTTCGGGGTCAATATGGGCGAGTTCGCTCTCAATCCGGCGGAGGCGCCGGTCACGATCCTGAAGAATCAACAGCTTCTCAATGGCATCTAGCATCGGTTCTCTTTCGTTCAGGCACGCAGGCTATCCGGCAGTTTGGGGCAAGTCAATGAAGGGCTCCGGCAAATTGGATGGTCTGGGTGTCGGCGCTGGCGGTTTCTGCCGTTTGCTTTGTGGTACCGCGGCCATTTCCGTTCGCAGAAGATCACGCACGACAAACATCCCCGGCTTGCGTCGCGAACCATTGTCCATTAAGGTAATGCCGTTGACGCCGATTGCACCCAGAAGCAACCGTCTGAATTTAACAATCAAACATCATTAACGGAGCACTAAGACTATGGCACACGAATTACCGTCACTTCCGTACCCGAAAGAAGCACTGGAGCCGCACATTGACGCGGCGACGATGGAAATCCACCACGGGCGGCATCACAAAGCCTACGTGGACAATCTGAACAAGGCGATCAGCGGGACGCCGCTGGAAAGCAAATCGCTGGATGCGCTCATCAGCGACCTCGCCTCCGTCCCCGACAACATCCGCGGCGGGGTGCGCAACAACGGCGGGGGACATTGGAATCACTCGTTTTTCTGGAAGCTCATGGCGCCGAACGCGGGCGGGGCTCCGGCCGGTAAACTGGCCGAGGACATCAATGCCGCGTTCGGTTCGTTTGCGGATTTTCAGGCGAAGTTTGAAGTGGCTGGCATTGGCCGTTTCGGCAGCGGCTGGGCCTGGCTGGTGGTCAATGGCGGGAAGCTCGAAGTCGTTTCCACTGCCAATCAGGATAATCCGCTCATGGGCAAAGCCATCGCTGGCTGCGAAGGCAAGCCCTTGCTCGGCGTGGACGTCTGGGAACACGCCTACTACCTGAAATATCAGAACAAACGCGCTGATTATCTCAAAGCCTGGTGGAACGTGGTTAACTGGGCTGAGGTCGCGAAGAATTATTGAACATCTGGCTGGCTTCGCTGGCTGGTCCAAATTTGCGGCACACTCGTTTGATGCGGGTGTGCCGTTTTATTTCTCCATGGCTGCCACCACCCGCGCGGCCTCCCAGCCCAACATCGCCCGCTTGCGGTTCTCGCCCCAGCGGTAGCTTCCCAGTACGCCGCTTTGGCGAATCACGCGATGGCAGGGAATCAGATACGCGATGGCGTTTTCGCCCACGGCACCACCGATGGCGCGCGCAGCCTGCGGGGCGCCGACCATTGCTCCGATGGATTGGTAGGTGGTGACTGCCCCGGCGGGAATCCGCAACAAGGCTTGCCAGACCTGGAGTTGAAAATTTGTGCCCATGAGCAGCAATCCCAACGGGCGATTTCCCTGACTGTCCAGTTCCGAGAAAATACGCGTCGTCACCGGGCCGGTCACTCCGGGTTGCTCGGAGACGCGGGCGCCGCTCCAGTGTGATTTGAGTTCGCGCACGGCGCTCTGCGTGTCGTTACCCCTTAGAAAACCGAGCCAACAGACCCCGCGCGCCGTCACGCCCAACAAGCATAATCCGAAACAAGTGGGATGGATGCCATAGCTGATGGCGATGCCTCCACCACGGGATTTGAACTCGCCAGGAGTCACCGCCTCGGCCGAAACAAATAAGTCATGCAAACGCGCCGGACTGGACAAGCCGGAATCCAGCGTGACGTCCAGCACCGCCCTGGTATCGCGCAATTGTCGTTTCGCATGCTCCACCGTCAGGAATTGCAGAAAGCGTTTCGGGCTGATGCCGGCCCAGCGCGTGAAGATTCGTTGGAAATGAAATTCACTCAGATGCGCCGCGCGAGCCACTTGCGCCAACGCCGGTTGCTCCGGCGCGTAAGTGGTGAGAAAGGCGATGGCCTTCTCCACCCGCTGATAGTCCAAGGCTGCCTGCGTGGTGACGGCGGGGGGCGCGATGGTCGGATTCATGCCCACAGGATAATTTCTGGAACCGGGTGCGCCCACCCGATTCTTGCGGAGTCGCGCGGCCAAGGGTTTGGTTCAAATGGACGCCAGTTCTTCGGCCGCCGCCTCCCATGCCGCCGTGGCCACCGGCAGACGGTCGTGAATTTCGACCAGTTCCCGATTGATCTGCATCGCGCGTCCGCCGGCGGTGTAAGTCTCCGGCTTCTCCAGTTCCGTGGTCAGTTCCTTTTCCTTCGCTTCCAGTTCTGCGATTTCCTTTTCCAGCGCATTGATTCGCTTCTGGATTTCCTGCCGTTTGCGCGAGCGGGCCTGACGTTGCTCGGCTTCGAGGCGCTTCTGCTCCTTACGGTCAAGACCAGTCGAGGAAACACTGCTCTGGTTTCTGGCGGCGGTTGAAATTGTGGAGGAACTGGTCAGGCCTGCGCGTGCCGATTGCGCGGTCTTGTCCAGGTAGTATTGGTAGCCACCGGGGAAATGACGCAGTTGACCGGCCTCCACACGCACCACGTGATTGGCCAGCGCGCGAATGAAATGCACATCGTGGCTGATGAAGACCAGCGTGCCTTCGTAGGGCGTCAAGGCTTCGATCAGCGCATCCACACTGGCCAGATCGAGGTGCGTTGTCGGCTCATCCATCAACAGCAGGTTCGGCGGATCGAGCAGTAATTTCACCAAAGCCAGCCGGCTCTTCTCGCCGCCGCTTAACACGCTCACGGGTTTGAAGACATCGTCGCCGCGAAATAGAAAACTGCCCAGCACCGTGCGGACAGATTGCTCGGATACGCGTTGCGGCGTGTCGAGGGCTTCCTGCAACACCGTGTGCTCCATATTCAGCATCGCCACGCGGTGCTGCGCGTAATACCCGTGCCGGGTATTGTGGCCCAACCGCCGTTCGCCGGCTTGCGGCGTCAAGACACCCGCCAGCAGTTTGAGCAGCGTTGATTTGCCCGCGCCGTTTGGGCCCACGAGCACAATGCGCTGGCCGCGCTCGGCCACGAAGTGGAGGTTTTCATAGATCAGTTTAGGCGGCGGCAACTTCTGGCTGGCGGAAAGCGGCGGGGACAGTTCGTCACCCACCCCGTGCGACGAGGGCGTTGCCGCCACGCTGTAGCCAAACCGCACATTCTCCAGCGTGATCACTTTCTGTCCGCTCCGTGGCGGTTGGGGAAAGCGAAACCCCACCGTTGCGTCCGGACCGCCCGGCGCTTCAACCATTTCCTCCTTGAGCCGCTCGATCTGCTTCATCTTGCTCTGCGCCTGGGTGGCTTTGGTGTTCTTCGCGCGAAAGCGGTCCACGAACAGTTGCAGGCGGTCAATTTCGCGTTGCTGCGCCTTGGCGGTGGCGAGGAGCGTCACTTCGGTCGCCGCGCGTTGAACGACATATTCGTCGTAGTTGCCCGTGTAACGCAGGATGCGCGACGCGCGCAGTTCAGCGACGTGGGTGCAGAGCCGGTTCAGGAATTCGCGGTCGTGCGAAATGAGCAGAATGGCGCCGGTGTAATTCCGCAGATAATCCTGAAACCACAAGAGCGTTTCGAGATCAAGGTGGTTGGTTGGCTCGTCCAACAGCAACAAGTCGGGAGCTTCCGTCAGCAGCCGTGCCAGGTGCGCCCGCATCACCCAGCCGCCGGAAAGCTCGCGGGCGGGCCGTGCGAAATCCGTTTGCTGGAAACCCAGGCTGGCCAGAATCTGCTTGGCCTTGGCGACGAACTGGCCGTCGTGCTCATGTTCGTGCGGCACGGCAATGTCCAGCACGGATTCCTTGCCCGCCGGTTCGCTTTCCTGCGGCAAATAACCGATGCGGAGGCCACGCTGGCGGGTCACTTCGCCCGCGTCGGGTTCCTCGTAACCGAGAATGATTTTGAGGAGCGTGGACTTGCCCGCGCCATTCGGGCCAACGAGGCCGACGCGTTCGCCGGCCAGCAGCGTCAATGAAACATCGTCGAACAGGACTCGGTCACCGAAGGACTTTTGGAGGCCGGCAAGGGTCAGCATGGAATCTGGCGTCGGACCGCGCGGGCAATCCGCGTTACTTCATCGGCGAATAATCAGTGGCGCTGAGATACACTGACTCCACCTTGTCCACGAGTTTGCCATTGGCTTCGGATTCGTCGCGCGCTTTCTTCCATTCAGGATCATTGACAAAGGCCGCCCACGACTTCTTGGCATCCGTGCGGCTTTTGTGGGCCAGAAGATAAACCATCGTGTTCTCCGCGCCCTTGTCCTTGTCTTCCGGAATCCAGAAGCCAACGAGTTCCATGCCGTGCTTCTTGAAGAGTTTGCAGGTGTGATCGCGGAAACGGGCGTTCATGGCTTCGAATTTGCCGGGGGCGGCCACGTAGGTGCGCAATTCAAAACAACGCGAATCTTTGGCGACCGACGGGCTGGTTTGCGCGGTCACTGGCGAGGTCGTCAGGATGGCGAGGGTCAGCAGACCCACAGACAGGATAACAGACAGAGTTTTCATGGTTTGGATGGGATTTTGGTTTGTGGCTACCGCCGGATCAGACACGCCAGGAAACCTACGCCACACACGCCGTGGCGAATCACCGCCGCGCGACTGCGCAATCCTGCCGTCGGTAGCGGATCGTGGAATCGAGTTTCCTGCGATGTCATCTGGCGGTAGATGAAACACCAATCCGATCGGCAAGTCCAAGAATTTGATGGACGGCGGCGCGGCCACTCTGGATTTGCAACTTCGGATTTGTCCTCCGCGCTTGTGTTTTTCCCTCAATGCCGGTATCAGCATCGCGTGACATCCAAAAACCAGACCAAGCCTGCAATGTACCATGCCAAATCCCTGGACCGGAAAAGGTAATCCTTACACGCGCAAGGAAGTGGTTGACCGCCTGCGGGCCACGCTCAAACAAGGCAATGCCATCATTGCCGCGGGCGCGGGCACGGGCATCAGTGCCAAATTCATCGAACAAGGCGGCGCGGACTTGATCATCGTCTATAACTCCGGCCGCTTTCGCATGATGGGCCACGGTTCGACGTGCGGTCTGATGGCTTACGGCGACGCCAATGCGATCGCGATGGAGATTGGCGAATACGAAGTGCTCCCCGTCGTGGAGGAAGTGCCGGTGATCTGCGGCGTTCATGCCACCGACCCGCGTCGTCGCATGTGGCACTGGCTTGGCAAGGTGAAGGAGATGGGATTCAGCGGTGTGAACAATTTTCCCACGCACACGATTGTGGACGGCCACTTTCGCGGCGTGCTCGAAGAAACCGGCATGAGTGTGCAGAAGGAGTTCGAGATGGTCGCGCTGGCTCGCCGGATGGATCTTTTCTCCATCGTCTATGTGGCCACGCCGGAGGAAGCCGTGGAGATGGCCAAAGCCGGTGCGGATGCAATCATCGCGCACGTCGGCACGACGGTGGGCGGTTCGATTGGGGTGAGGAAGGCGGTTGTGACGTGGGACTTCACGCTCAGACGAACCCAGGAAATCATTGACGCCGCCCGCCGCGTGCGAAAGGACATTTTCTTCCTTTGCCACGGCGGCCCGATCAACACGCCCGCCGACGCGGATCGCGTGATGCAGAACACGGATGCCGTCGGTTTTGTGGGCGCGAGTTCCTTGGAGCGCATGGGCGTCGAAGCCTCGCTGACAAACCTGACACGTGAGTTCAAAAAACTTAAAGCGCGGGCGGCAAAGGCGTTTGGCAAGGCGGGCAAAAGATAACTACAAAGCCATGTCCGCTCTCATTCTCTTGCCGAACATTCCGTTGTGTTCATCGAACGGTGCGGAAAAGGGCCGGGGAATGATCGGCAGTGGAATGGGAGACAAACATACATCAGCCAATAGATTTCCGTTGCTATGAGTCTTGACCAACGCCGTTTTGTAACTGCCGCCGAGAAGGTGGATCATATTTCTCCGTGGACACTGGAGGAATGGTTGTGCCGGTCCGACGTTGTTCCCAACCAGGAACTGCTGATGGTGCGCGCCAACATGGAAGCCGGGCGGTCGCATCCCTTTCACACGCATCCGACGCGCGAAGAGATCATCTACATTCTGTCGGGGCGCGCGGAGCAATGGATTGGCGAACAGCATCGTATTCTTGGCCCGGGAGAGATGGTGTTGATCCCGAAAGGAGAGGTGCATGGGACTTACAATCCGTTCCGGGAACACCTGGTGTTTCTCGCCATCCTCGCGCCCGCCAAGGCGCTCGAGCCGGGCATTCTGGATGTTTCCACTGAAGCGCCGTGGGCTTCGCTGCGCCAGAAGCATGGGTTACCCGATTGCAAGTAAACTGACTTGAACCTGAATTGTTATGATGAACGCCCGCCCTCACCTCAGCCCTCTCCTCCAAGGAGAGAATTCTCCCAACCTAAGTTCGCGCTGTGGATCCCCGAACCGTAGCCGCCGACGTGAGGAGGCGGATAGCGTTGCAACGCATGGGAATCCGCCTCCTCACGTCGGCGGCTACGAGCGTAGGGTTCGTGAGGAGGGTCGGGATGAGGGCGGGCCTAGCCGTAAGTCTTCGCGCGGATTTGTTCAGACAGCATCTCGCCTCTCGCTGCTGGCTTTATTGCTGGCCACTTTGACTGCCCAGGCCGCCGAGCCGTTGCGTGTCTTTATCCGTAGCGGGGCAAAGACGCACGGTCCCGGTCAGCACGATCATCCGCGATTCCTCAAGGAGTGGACGCAACTACTCAACGAGCGCGGGCTGAAAGCCGAAGGAGGAAACGAGTTCCCTGAAGCCGCGCAACTGGAGAAGACCGACGTGCTCGTCATTCATGCGCCAGACGGCATGAAGATCGTCGGTGAAGATCGGGAGGCATTTGAAGCCTTCCTCCGGCGCGGCGGCGGCGTGGTGGTAATTCACGCCGGGGTGGTGGGCGGCGATCAACACGCCTGGATCAAGAAAATCATCGGCGGCGCGTGGCGCTGGCCCTCGCCCGAACTCGCCCGCGAGCGCGCCACGAAGTATCTCGAAGGCGAAGTCGGTCTGTGCTGGCTGGACACCGAACATCCCATCAGCCGCGGACTCTCGAACTTCGATTGGAAGGATGAGATCTATTACGACCTGGATCTCGCGCCGGACATCGGGGTGCTCGCCTCAAGCTTTCACAACGTTCACATCATCGCGCCGCAATTGTGGACCTACGAGAAAACTCTGGATGGCGGCAGCGCGCCGTATCGCGCGTTCGTCAGTTTGGCGGGGCACGAGTATGAGAACTTCAACACGCCGCAATACCGCACTGTGTTGCTGCGCGGCATTGCCTGGGCCGGCAAACGCGCCAATGCGGATGAATTCTGCAAACCGGAGGAACTGGCCTCGCTCCGTTACCCACCCGGCGGCCCGCGTCCGGCGCCGGAGGCGATGAAGACCTTCAATCTGCATCCCGAATTCAACATCTCGCTCGCCGCTGACGAAAACATCGCGGAGAAGATCATGTCGCTGGACTGGGATCCACAGGGCCGCCTGTGGGTCGTTGAAACGCCGGAGTATCCCGGCGGTCGCGACATTCATCGTAATGATAATCGCATCGCCCCGTGGCGCGAGCGCGAGCCGGATAAATTTGCCCCGGGGCAGAAAGAGCCGCGCGAGCCGCGGGACCGCGTTTCCATCCTCGAAGATTCAAACGGCGACGGGGTCACGGACAAGAAGACCGTGTTCGCCGACGGGCTCGAACTGCCGACCTCGCTCGTGTTCTACAAGGACGGCGTGATCGTTACGCAAGCGCCGGATATTCTGTGGCTGCGCGACACGGACGGCGATGGCAAGGCCGACAAACGCGAAGTGCTGTTTACCGGTTGGGGCACGCACGATACCCACGCCGTCATCAATAATCTCTGCTGGGGACCGGATGGCTGGGTTTATGGCACGGTGGGCTACAGTGCCGGCGAGCCGCGCTCGGCGGATGGCTCGAAGCGATTTGGCCGCATCACGGCGGGTTTGTTCCGCTTTCGCCCGGACGGCTCCGCGCTCGAACAGGTCGCCGCCGGTTCGTGCAACACCTGGGGTTGCGACGTGGCGCCGGACGGTGAGCTGTTCTTCAGCACGGCCACCTGTGGCGAACCCATCCTTCAACTCGTGTTGCCGGAAAAGATCATCAGCCGCGCCGGGGTGCCTGGCGTGCGCGCGGTCAAACCCATCATCGAAGAAAACAAGGTCTTCCCCGCCCGGCAGGAAACGCGTCAACCGTACCTGCAGATTGACTGGGTGGGCGCGTGGACCGCGGCTTCCGGTGGCACCATTTACAACGGCGGCGCGTGGCCCGCAAAGTGGCAGGGACCGGCGTGGTCCTTCTTCCTGCATGAGCCGACGGTGTGGTTGATGCATCACGAATTCCTGCAACCGGACGGAGTATATTACCAGGGCCGCCGCGAGGCGGGGCGGCAGCAAACCCATTTTCTGGCCAGCACGGACTACTGGTTCAAACCCATCCACAGTCGCGTCGGGCCGGATGGCGCGTTGTATCTCGTGGATTTCTACAACCAGATCGCCGTTCACAACGACACTCGTGGGCCGCCGCATGGTGCGCGCAATGCCGCGACGCGGCCTGACCGGGATCATCATTTCACACGGCTGTATCGCATCCAGCACAAGGAGGCGCAGACCTTGCCGGCGTTTGAGTTGAATCCCAAAACTCCCGCCCGTCTGGTCGAGATGCTTGATCATCCCAATGGGTGGGTGCGCGGCACGGCGAACCGGCTTTTGAGCGAGGGCGCGGGCCGTTCCGCACCCGAAGCGCTGGAGCGGAAATTCCGCGAAGCCCGCACGTCTTATGGTCGGATGCACGCGCTGTGGGTGCTCCACAATCTGGAATGGCTCGATCCCGATATGTTGCTGGCCGCCGCCCAACACCGCGACGCCGTCATTCGTAAAACCGCCATGCGCATCGCGGCGGAGATGGATAACACGGGCAATGAACCGCCTCCGGAACTTGTGCGCGCCTTGCTCGCTGACCCGGACCAGCGGGTGCGCCTCTGGGCGCTTGTCGCCGGGACGACCGTGCCGCCCACCAGCGATCTGGCGGAGGCGATTGTCGAAGCGTGGCCCTCGTTTCAGAATCCACATCTCGAAACGGCTGCGCTGGCGATCACCGTCAAAGACCCGCTGTTGTTCCTCCATGCGGCTTTTGCGGCCATGGAACCGCCAGCGGTTGCGAGCCTGACTTCCCAACTCGCCCGGCAGATCGCCCAACAGAACAATCCGGAATCCGCCCGTGCCTTGGTCGTGGCTCTCGCCAACAAGCCCGCCGCGACGGATGCGCTAAAATCCTCCGCGCTGCAAATGCTCGCGGCGAACCTGCGCCCCGGGGTGGTTCCAGCGGCCAGCCCGGCGCTGGGCGAAGCATTCCAGCGTTTGCTGGCTTCCGAGCGCACGGCGGGAGCTGTGCTGCCGTTGTTGGCCCGCTGGAATTATGCGGAACAAGTGGGTGATGCCGCGCGTCAAGCGGTGGGCAAATCTGCGGCACGGCTGGCGGATCCATCATTGTCCGATGCGGAACGCGGCCAGATTGCGGTCAACCTTCTCGGCGTGCGCGCCCTGAACGCCAGCATCGTTCCTTCCGTGGCAGCGTTGGTGGGCAGTGACGCCAGCGAGCAGCTCCAACTCCGAGTGATAGAGGCTCTTGGCAACACGGGTGAACCCGCGGTAGGTCAATTCCTGCTGGCGGCGCTGCCCAAGCTGAACCTGGAGTTGCGCGAAGCCGCCTTCGGCCAGTTGCTCAAGCGCACCGAGTGGTCGGACGCCGTCGTCCGGGCACTGGCGGAGCGGCAGCTCGATTCCGCCGTGCTTGGCCTCGCCAATTTGCACCGCTTGCGGACGCATCCGGACGCCGCATTGGCTGTGCGTGCCACCACTGTCATCACTGAACTCAAAGGCCCGGAACAAAAGGAGAAGGATGCGCTCATTGCCAGCCTGCGGCCCGAGGTCATCAAACCTGGAAACGCCGCCAACGGCGCGAAGCTCTACACCCAAAACTGCGCGCCGTGTCACAAATTCAAGGACGAAGGCGCCGACTTCGGGCCTAATCTCACCGGCATGGGGGCGCACGGTCCCGAGGACCTGCTGATTCACATTCTGGATCCCAACCGGGTGCTCGAACCCAACTACGCCGCGGTGAGCATCGAGACCAAGGATGAGCTGAGTTACGACGGCATTGTGCTGCGTGAGAACAACGCGGTGGTTGTCCTGCGCAATCAGACGGCCGAGACAGAGATTCGCAAGGACAACATCGCCTCCCGGCGCAACACCGGGCGGTCGCTCATGCCCGATGGTTTCGAGCAACTGGGCGTCGAGGGCTTGCGCGATCTGTTGACCTACCTCTGCGCCGATGAGCAGCGCTTCCGCATCCTGGACCTCACCGCCGCGTTCACCGCGAACACTTCGCGCGGCATCTACATGACTGCCCAGTCGCGCGACGAATCGTTGCGGTTCAAGAAATGGGGCACGATCAAACATCGCGATGTGCCTTTCGACATCATCAATCCGCAACGTACGACAACCGGCAACAATGTCATCGTGCTGCAGGGCGGCTCCGGCATGGCACGAAATTATCCGCGTCAGGTGGAAGTAAAGGTGGGACTGGCGGCAAGCAGGCTGCATGTTCTCGGCGGGGTGGCGGGTTGGGGACATCCGCTCGGGCGCGCGAATGAACCGGTGGCCAGAATCATCGTGCATTATGCCGGCGACGAAACGGAGGAGATCATCCTCCGTAACGGCGTTGAGTTTGCAGACTATATCGGGCGTTTCGACGTGCCGGGTTCGGAAGCCTTGGCCAATCTTGATGATTTGCTCCAGCAAGGCCGGCAGCTTCGTTACTTCGCCAAGCCGTTTACCAAGCGCGGCGTCATTGAAAAATTGACGCTGGCCAGTTACGCCAATGAAGTCGCGCCAACGTTTGTGGGCCTTACGGTGGAAATTGGCGAAGGTGCGCCCGCTTCGGCTTCGGCGCAATCCGCGCCTGCCGCTCCCGTTGGCCCGTCGTTCCAATGGGGCACAGGATTAAAAGTACTCATCATCGGTGGCGGCGACGCGCACGACTATGATCGGTGGTTCAACAAAGCCGACGTGAAGACTCTCAATGACACCGGGGGCATCAGCGCGAACTACACGGACATCACGGGCGGTTTGGCTGACGTCATCGCTGCCGTGGACGTGTTGATCGTGAGCAACAACAAACGGTTCACCGATGATGCCACGAAGCAGGCCATCACCCGGCACATTCAGAACGGCAAGGGCTTCGTCGGTCTGCATCCCGGGCTCTGGTACAACTGGCGTGACTGGCCGGAATACAATCGCGTCCTCGTCGGCGGCGGCTCGCGCGGGCATGACCGGTTGGAGGAGTTTGAAGTCGTAGTGACGGAACCGGCCCACCCACTGATGCGCGGTGTGCCTGCAAAGTTCACGATCAAGGACGAGTTGTATTGGTTCGAGCCGGATGCGCGAGGCACCCCGATCAAAGTCCTCGCCACAGCGCACTCGAAGCAGAAGAACCAACCCTATCCGCAGGTCTTTACCGTGGAGCACGCCAGGGCCCGCGTCGTCGGCCTTACCCTGGGTCATGATGGCGATGCGCACCATCACCCGGCTTACATCCAACTGCTACGGAACGCGGTGTTGTGGGCGGGAGGGAAGGAACCAAAAGTGGGTGCGCCGTAGCATTGCGGGTAGGCCGGCTTATGGAGATGCGATTGGGAAAAGCCCCCACCCCGGCCCTCTCCCATCCGATGGGAGAGGGAGCGGCATCCACCGCTGGTTGGAAACTGCGTGAGTCGGCGGTTGCCGGGTGGACCTCCGCGAATCATCAAGCGACCAATCGCTGTTCCCCTCTCCCGTCGGACGGGAGAGGGGTCAGGGGTGAGGGTTTCCCGGGCTAACCGATCATGCTCACCATTGCCATTCTCGGAACGATGGACACGAAAGGCGACGAACACGCCTTTGTGGCCGACCTGGTTCGCCAACGCGGACACGGAGTGCTGATCGTTGACGTGGGCACGTTAGGGGAGCCACGCCTCCAGCCTGACATCACGCGCGCGGAAGTCGCGGCGGTGGCGGGCGTTGACTTCGCGCCACTGGCGGCGAAGCAGGATCGCGGCGAATCCGTGACCACCATGTCGCGGGGTGCGCCCATCGTTCTGATGAGGCTCGTGGAGGAAAAGCGCATTGACGGCGTGATCTCGCTTGGCGGCGGCGGCGGCACGGCGATTGCCACGGCCGCGATGCGCGCATTGCCGGTTGGTTTTCCCAAGCTGATGGTCTCCACGCTGGCCAGCGGGAACGTCGCGCCTTATGTCGGCGTGAAGGACATCGTGATGTTCCCGAGTGTGGTGGACGTGGCTGGACTCAACCGAATTTCCCGACAGCTCCTGGCCCGTGCCGCCGGGGCGATTTGTGGAATGGTCGAGACGGCTCCACCGGTCGCGGCGGACAAACCCATCATCGTTGCCAGTCAGTTCGGCAACACGACCGCCTGCATCGAGCACGCGAAGAAGACGCTCGAAGCTGCTGGTTATGAAGTCATCGTCTTTGCCGCCACGGGAACTGGCGGGCGAACCATGGAATCGCTGATTGAAACCGGTTTGGTTGCCGGCGTGTTCGACATCACGACCACGGAATGGGCCGACGAATTGGTGGGGGGCGTGCTGACCGCCGGTCCGAAACGTCTCGAAGCCGCGGCGCGACGTGGTGTGCCGGCGGTGGTTTCCACCGGTTGCCTGGACATGGTCAACTTCGGTCCCCCGGAAACCGTTCCCGCGAAGTTTGCCGGACGAAAGTTCTATCAACACAACCCCCAAGTGACGTTGATGCGAACGACGCCGGAGGAATGTGCGAGGCTGGGTCGCATCCTCGCGGAAAAACTGAACCTTTCCACGGGCCCGGTGACTGTGCTGCTGCCGCTGCGTGGAGGGAGCGTGATCAGCGCACCGGGCGGTCCGTTCCATGATCCAGAGGCGGACAAGGCATTGTATGCTGGACTCAAATCCTCGTTGCGAAAGGATATTGCGCTGAAGGAATTGGATTGCACCGTGAACGATCCCGACTTTGCCGAAGCGTGCGCGCGGGCGCTGCTGGATCAGTTGCCACCGACTGGGGTCTGCGCGACGCCGCAATTTCCGACGAAGAAGGAGTAAGAACACGGTTCGCTGCGTTGCTGTGGTTTCACGGCGACCAGCATTCTACTCCGGATGAGAATCAGGGCTTCTATGGTCGTTGGGTTCGGAAATCAGACAAACTTGTTGATATCAACTTTGTTTTTGGTAACCTGCACAAGTCTGCGACAGAGGCTTGCGCTGATGTGGCCCAGGTCGTCAGGGTTTCATCGGGGCAAGATAACGACAAAATGAAAGGGCAATAATGAAACTTCTACATGTATTCACCCCTCGCCGCGTTGCATTTCTGACCTGGGTTGCGGTTGGGGCGGTTGGCATTCCTGCGGCCAGCGCAGCGTCATATCACGAGACCGTTCTGGCAGATGGGCCGGTGGTGTATTATCGGTTGGAGGATCCGACCGGTTCTCAGATCATTACCAACGCGGTCAATCCCGATACTTTTCAGGCGTACGTTACGCCCGACGATTATTTTGCCTGGCCGAAGTTTGAACAACCCGGCGTCGGCAGCAACTCGGTGAGTTTTCATCTCTACACCCCCGAAGGCGGGACGCTGCAAAGGTCGCGCATCGAGCTCCCCTTTGAACCGGAAATAAACCAGGCTGGACCATTCACTGCCGAGTGTTGGGTGCGCCCGACCAGTTGGGGGAGCGATTATCGTTGTCCCGTGGGCAACTTTGGCGGATGGGGCGCTTTACCCACACCCGGTTGGCATTTCTACCAAACGCCGGGGGAGGGCGCGATTTCCTCCTGGGTTTGGGTGCAGAAAGGCGGCAATATCTGGCTGGGTGGAACTCCGGTGACCAAGAACAAGTGGGATCATCTGGTCGCCACCTATGACGGCACCACCGTCAGCTTCTACGTCAATGGCGTGCTGAGAGGTTCAACCACCGACACTTCTCCAGCACCGAACACTATCCAACCCCTCACCATTGGTTGGAATCCCGCCGGCGGATGGGTGTTTGACGGAAACGTTGATGAAGTGGCCATTTACACGAAGGCTTTGACTTTAGAGCAGATCACACTGCACTACGAGGTGGGACTCACCAATTTCTACAGTGGTCCTTTGCCGGCGTATGTGGTTGCGGATCCGGTACCGGCCACGGCCTATGCCGGTCGTACGGCGACTTTCGTGGTCAGCGCGGATGGCACCGATCCGCTTTCCTACCAGTGGTACAAAGGCGACACCGCGATTGCAGGCGCCACGGGCGACACCTTGGCTTTCACATGCGCTTACGCCGACAATGGCGCGACTTACAAGGTCGTGGTGACTAATCTGTACGGTTCGGCCACGAGCACGCCGGTGGCGCTCACCGTGCTGACCGATTTGACACTGGTTTCGAGTCCCGAATCGGTCACCCGCAATGTCGGCAGCAAGGCTGCGTTCATTGCTGTTGCGGGAGGAGCTTTGCCAGTGAATTATCAATGGCATCAAGGGGCGACACCCATTCCCGGAGCGACCAATCAGACTTTGTGGCTCTCCAATGTGCAACTTGCGGACGACAGCACCACTTACTACGCGCAAATCAGCAACCCGTGGTCGTCTGTCAGTAGTGAAACAGCTACCCTCACCGTGACGCCGCGGGCGGTGGAGGTACCAATCACCGGGTATGCGAAAGTCGTATTGGCTGATGATCCCGTCGCTTTCTGGCGGCTTGACGAACCCGATGGAAGTTTTACGGCCGTGGATGCGGTCGGGAGTTTCGATGGCATCTATACTCCGGGAAATGGCACGATTACCCATTCGCTGGCCACTGGCATTCCAGCAGAGACGAACCCGGCGATCGGGGTCACTGGTGGCGCGCGGGTTTCCGTCCCGTGGGCGTTGGAAATTAGTCCGCGTGGGCCATTCACTACTGAGGCTTGGTTCAAGCCCGCGACCCTGGCGGCGGATTCCTTGGACTATCGCACCGTGTTTTCGTCTTTGGGAGCTGGCCCCGGCGGCAGCGGTCCCAACGGGTGGCTCCTCTATCAGCAGCCCAACAATACGTTCGCGTGGGTATTGTTCAACCAAGGCTGGTTGAGTTCCTTCATGGGCGATCCTATCAGCGTCATTGAAGCCAATACCTGGTATCACATGGCTTTGACCTACGACGGCTCACTATTCCGCATTTATGTCAACGGCCAACTCACCGCCACACAGGCGTACGCCGCGTTCATTCCCAATCAGGACGGGGCCATCAATCTGGGCTGGCGCAGCGACAACGGTTGGAATCCGTTCGATGGCACCCTGGATGACGTTGCCATCTACAATAAGGCACTCACGCTGGAGCAGGTTCAGGCCCACTATCTGGCGACTGTTCGTCTGGCCCTCAGCCGATCCGGCAACGACCTGATTCTCTCCTGGCCGTTCGGCACGCTGCAACAGGCCGACGGCGTAACGGGAACCTACACCGACCTGCCGGCGGCGACTTCGCCTTACACGATCGCTCCGGGCGCGGCGTCGAAATACTACCGCGTCAAAGTGCAGTAGTCGGTGAGTTTGCTTTGAATTCACGGGCCGGGGGCAACCCCGGCCCTTTTTGTTATTCGCGGCTCCTTTTCACGGGCTGGCCGCAAGTCTTGTCCCTCTTGGTGGGTTCACCAAGCCACTGCGGCTACCACTTCCGGGACATGAACCGCCACCAGTTGGTGCCGATGCTGCGTGCGCCTTCGAGCGGCCATTTCCAATGATTGTAGAGGCAACCGATGATCAAGGGGGAGATTACGAAAGCCGCAAGACCCAAGCCGGTGGTGCTCACCAAAGTCAAGACCACCAGGAAGCTTGTCAGGTTTGAGATGATGATGGGCCAGACGAACGGCATTCGGTTCTCGGTTGAAATCAGCGTGCCCCAGAAAGAGTAATTCATTTCCAGCAAGCCTTGGAGCGCCAGCAGGCTGAACCAGAGCACCGGCAGAGTGGACTTGTCCGAGCCGGCCCAACGCAGCAGCGCCGGCACCACCAGAATCACGCTCAGAGCCAGCGCCATGTAGGTGAGAACCTGAAACCAAACCCGCGGCCACAGAATCTGCCGCAACGCCACGTGATCGTTCTTGATGCGGAGCTTGCCCACCAGCGGCCATTTCACCAGGGTCCACACCTGCGCCATGGTGACGCCAATGGTAACAAGTTGGAGCGAGAAGCCATACTCCGCCGCGGCGGCCAGTCCGAACACCGTCTGGCAGACCAGCGTGTTGGCGTGACCAGCCAGATATCCGCTGGAGAATTGAAGGCCAATGCGCCAACTGTTCGGCCAGAGTGTGGCGACAAGTTGTTTGACCTCGGCGGGAGTGGCGTGGTGCGTGGCCTGCGGGAGCAACCGCAGTACGGCCCGTCGGGAAATTTCCCGTTGCAGAACACTGCCAACCAGAGTGGCCAAAGGAACGCTTAACAAACCCGCGCCGCCGATCAATAGCAGGCAACTGAGCAAGATACGGACGGCCAAAGCGAGCACTCCCAATTGGGTGCTCAACCGGACCTGATCCATGCTGCGGAGAAACACGTTCCACCATCCCGCATAAAGTTCCCAGACTGCGGCCATCAACGTGATGCCCCAAGCGATCCAGGTGACAGCCGGAACGCTGGTTTCCTGGACCCGCAACGCTACCATGGTGCTGCCTAGCGTGCCGAGCAACACCAAAGCGGCGAATGAGAGCAGGCGGTAAAGTTGCCGGGCAGTGGGTAGCAACCGGCCCAGCAATTCATAATTCGGCCCGGTGGCGCTGGTTTCAGGCGCATAGCCCTGCGCCTGCAATTCCTTTGCGCCACCCATGGCATAGCTGACGGCGCGGCCAATGCTGGCGGCAAATCCCAGGTCCAGGATTGGCACCAACGCGCTGAGACTCAGCAGAACGAAGTACATCCCAAAATCCGGCCCCGACAAGCGGTGAATCAGCAGCGGCAGGACAATCACCCCGGAGCCCAGGCGCAGCCCGTTCATGGCCCAGGACCATACGACGGCCGATTGCATCAGCCGTTGCAGCACGGACGATGGACGAGTCATTTGATTTGGGAGGCGGTGATCACGAGCAGTTCAAAGCGTGCGCCAAGTTGCCGGCATAAACAGACTCGGGTCAAGCTTGGATAAGTTCCAGCGGTGAGGTGGTTCACGCGGCGCCGAACGTCTGATCTGTCCTGGATATTTGGTTTCCTCACCGGCTAAAGCCGCCCTCACCTCTCACCCACGAATCAATCTTCAGGCAACGCACATCGGCCGTGGGTCACGGCGACTCCCCAACGAATCCCTGCTGGCGTAGCGCCTCGAACAGGACGACGGCGACGCAGTTTGATAGATTCAGCGAACGGGAAGTCGGATTGAGCATCGGAATGCGCAACCAGCGCGCCCGGTTTGATTCCAGCAACGATTTGGGCAGCCCGGCGGTCTCACGTCCGAACACAAGGTAGTCGTTGGCGGTGAACCGCGCCTCGTCGTAGCGCGTCGGTCCGTTGGATTCGATGAACCACAAACGCGCGTGGGTCGGGAGTTTCGCCGCGAACGCCGTCCAGTTGGGCCAGCGATGCCACTCGACATGCCGCCAGTAGTCCATGCCCGCGCGTTTCAGTTGCGCATCGTCGAGCTTGAAACCATAAGGCTCGATGAGATGCAACGTGGTGCGCGTCGCGGCGCAGAGCCGCGCGACATTGCCCGTGTTGGGCGGGATTTCGGGTTCGACCAGAACGATGTGCATGGGCTAAAGCTCAAGAATCAAACACCAAACACCAAACACCAAACACCAAACACCAAACACCAAACACCAAACACCAAACACCAAACACCAAACACCAAACACCAAACACCAAACACC
>JAANMV010000492.1_pt1 | contig 48675 bp, 46 predicted proteins | sample 7279661 | NCBI WGS metagenome assembly JAANMV01 (sample SAMN14094540, study PRJNA606508) | bioreactor metagenome | isolation source: A lab-scale SPAN reactor treating ammonium-rich wastewater day 121 | place: Ireland: Galway | collected 2017-05-16
CTCCCACTTGTTCTGGCCCGACAGGCGGGCCAGCCGGATGCGCAGCCAACCGAGCGCCAGTCGATCGCCCAGTGCGTAGTAATGCTGAGCCGCCCGGGGAATGTCGACCTGAGCGATGCGACCGGCATCCACCACCCCCAGCCCGCTGGGCAGGTAAGCCAGAGTGGCGATGTGCCGGGCCAGCTCGCTCGGAAAGCCGTGAGCCTCGAACTCCTTCTGGCGTGCGAGGAAGAGCTCTTGCTCCTTGGCAGGAAGCAGGTCGGGGAATCGCTGACGGATGTCGAGCAGCGGCTCGCGATAGTCGCGCACGAAATCGCAGACGCTGCCCTTCATCCCGTGCAGCAGCAACATCTGGTTGACCACGCTCTCGACCGTTTCCAGCATGCTCCACAAGGCGTCATACTGCGCCGCCGCCGGCACATTGTTGTCGAGGGAGAATATCTCGTTGATCAGCGGCTCGAGATTGAGGATCTCGAGCGCCATCAGGGCTGCCCGCACCACCGCCACGGGGGTGGCGCCGGTGTTGCGGATGGTGCGGTGCACAAAGGTAATGCCCAGAATGTCCACCACCCGATTGGTGAACTGGGTAGCGATGATCTCGCGCCGCAACTGGTGATTCTTGATCTCCTCGGGGAACCGCTCGCGGAGCAGAGTCGGGAAGTAATGCGTCAGGTAGTGCTGGAAATGCCCCTCCTCGGGGAAGTCGGTCTCCAGCAAGCGACGGAACAGGCCCATCTTGGTGTAGGCGAGCACGATTGCCAGCTCGGGCCGGGTCAGGCCCTCGCCGTTGCGCTGACGCTCGGCAATCGACTTGAGATCGGGCAGGAACTCCACCTCGCGCTTGAGCCCACCGCGCTCCTCGAGATAGTCGATCAGGGTCGAGAAGAGGGGCATGTCCTGTTTGGAGCGACGCTCGGCCAGGCTGATGGACATCGACTGGCAGTAGTTGTCGGTCAGCACCAGCTTGTTCACCTCGTCGGTCATCTCCTCGAGAATCTTGTTGCGCTCCTCCAGGCTCAACTTGCCTGAGGACAGCAGCGGCTGGAACAGGATCTTGATATTGACCTCGTGGTCGGACATGTCCACGCCAGCCGAGTTGTCGATGGCGTCGGTGTTGACCCGGCCCCCCAGACGAGCGTACTCGATGCGGGCCAGTTGGGTCATGCCGTTGTTACCGCCCTCGCCGATCACCTTGCAATTCAGCTCGTGAGCGTTGATGCGCACCTGGTCGTTGTTGGAGTCGCCCACCTCGGCGTTGCGCTCGCTGGTGGCCTTGATGTAGGTGCCGATGCCGCCGTTCCAGAGCAGGTCGACCGGGGCGCGCAGGATGGCCTTCACCAGGTCGTCCCCGCTCAGCTTATCGGCCTCGATTCCCAGGGCCTGGCGCACCTCGGGGGTCAATGTGATGGACTTGGCGTGGCGCGGGTGCACTCCGCCTCCGGCGCTGATCAGGCTCTTGTCATAGTCTTCCCACGTCGAACGCGGCAGATTGAACATCCGCACCCGCTCGGCGTGGCTCTTCTCGGGGTCGGGATCGGGGTCGAGGAAGATGTGCAGGTGGTTGAAGGCTGCCAGCATCTTGATCTTGTCCGAGTAGATCAGCCCGTTGCCGAAGACGTCCCCTGAAAGGTCGCCGATGCCTGCCACCGTGAAGGGCGCGTCGAGGTTGATGCCGATCTCGCGGAAGTGGCGCTTGACGCACTCCCAGGCTCCCCGGGCGGTGATGCCCTCCTTCTTGTGGTCGTAGCCGTAGGAGCCGCCCGAGGCGAAAGCATCGCCGAGCCAGAAGCCGTACTCGGCCGCCACCGAGTTGGCCGTGTCCGAGAAGGTGGCCGTGCCCTTGTCGGCGGCCACGACCAGGTAAGGGTCGTTGTCGTCGTAGATCACCAGGTCTTTGGGGTGGACGATCTGGCCGTCAACGATGTTGTCGGTCAGATCGAGCAGGCCGCGGATGAACGTCTTGTAGCGCTCCACCACGTAGGTACGCAACTCGTCGCGGTCGCTGGGAGGGCTCTTTAGCAGGAATCCGCCCTTGGAGCCCACCGGCACGATGACCGCGTTCTTGGTCATCTGGGTCTTCATCAGGCCCAGCACCTCGGTGCGAAAATCGGGCCGATCGCTCCAGCGCAGGCCGCCGCGAGCCACCTTGCCGCCCCGCAGATGGATGCCTTCCACCCCCGGGCCGGCCACCACGATCTCGTAGAGCGGGCGAGGCTCGGGCATATGGTCTACGGCCTGAGAGCTGATCTTCAGGCTGATCCGGTCGTAGCCGAGGAAGAAGCTGGCTCTCAAAGTGGACTCGACCAGATTGAGCAGGGCGCGCAGGGCGCGATCCTCGGGCAGGCTGGTGACCTGGTTGAGGGCCTCCAAAAAACGCTCTTTGACCTCGTGGCACTCGGTTCCCCGCGCCTCCACGCCCGGCTTGAAGCGGGCCTCGAAGAACTCGTAGAGCAGCCGGGCGCAGTCGGGGTGGTTCAAGAGGGTGTCGTTGATGTAGCGACGGCTGATGGCGTCGATCTGAGACAAGTAGAGCTGATAGATGCGCAGCAGGGAAACCTGACGCACGCTCAAGTTGGCACCCAGGATGAGTCCGTTCAGCCGGTCGTCCACCGCTCGGCCGTCGAGCAGGGCCACCATGGCCTCACAGATGAGGCAGTCCGCCGCCACGGGCAAAGGATTGCGGTCGCGGTTCAAGACCCGATAGACGTCCACCCCGCAGGCCGGCTGGTCGATAGCTTTGACGGCAAAGGAAAGCTGCTCGAGCACCACCAGGCCAAGGTTCTCCAGGAAAGGCATGGTATCGCTCAAGGTCAGGTTGTTGCGGCGGTGATAGATCTTGAGCCAGCTGACCTCGCTATCAGAATGCAGGCCAACGAGGTAATCGCGCTCTTGGAAAGCCTCCATCTGGGCGATGTCCTGAGCTGCCATGGCGGGCGTATTGCAGGCTTTGTAAGCTTCGTTGAAGGCTCCCCGATAGCGGTCGGACAACCTCTCACCCGGACCCTCTCCGAACTGCGCCTTGAGGTGCTCTTCGAGCAGGTCCTCCCAGGAGCGGGTAAGCGTGGCCACGTCGGTTTCCAGGGCTTTGAGGTCGGTATCCTCGACTCCGAACTCGGTGGTCAGGAAGAAATGGAAGCGAACCTGGGACATGTCCTCGCCGATGGAAAGCTGGTAGTCGACCTGGCGAGCCTTGAAGCGCTCTTGCAAGAGCTCTTGAATCCTGAGGCGTACTCCGGCGTTGAAGCGCTCGCGCGGCATGATGACCATGACCAGCACTCCGCGGGCCAATGGATCGCGGCGGACGGTGAGGCGCACCCGGTTCTCCGCCTCCATCTGCATGATGGCGCGGATCTCCTTGAGCAACTGCTCAGGCTCGCCCCAGAACAGCTCTTCGCGGGGCAGAGAATTGAACACGGTGACGATCTGCTTGAAATCGTGCGAGCCTTCGGGGCTGCCGTCCATCTCGAGCACCCGAGCCATCTTGAGACGTAGAATAGGAATGTCCTTGCATGGGGTGGACAGGGCACTGGAGGTGAACAATCCCAGCAGCCTCAGCTCGCCCCCTTCAGAACGCTTGATACCAACGTAATCCATACGCACCGGGCGGTGCACGGTGGCTTCGGCGTTGGACTTGGTGACCACCATCATGGGGCCCTGAGTGATGCGCTGGCGCAGGTTCTCGGGCAGCTCAGCCAGCGGGACGGGTTCGAGATAATTCGAGGTCTTGGCGGTGCCGCGCAGGATGCCCAGGCTCGAGTCTTTGTCGATGCTGAGCTTGTCGTCCCTGATGGTGTACTCGCGGTAGCCCAGAAAGACAAAGTTCCCCTCGCCGAGCCACTTGAGGAACTCGGCGTACTCGAGCATCTCCAGGGCCCGCTCCGGGGGCAGCGAAGCGTCATGGCTCAGCCGGGTGATGTATTCGGCCATCCCCTCAGCCTTCTTGCGCAGAGCTGCGTAGTCGTCGGTGGCCAGGACGACGTCGGCTAGCACGCGACCAACCGCTTCGGTCAACTCGACGGCCTCGGCGGCGTCGAGCGGGTCCTCGAGCAGATAGAGCTGATATGATTCTTGCGATGGCTTACCGGAGCCGCCCGAGCGCAGAACCTTTCCCTGGGCGTCCCGGTGAATGTGCACGATGGGGTGCAGGCTGTGGGCGATCTCGCGGCCGTGCCGGCGTAGCTCGGCACGCACCGAGTCGACCAGGAAGGGACGGTCGGTCAGATGGATCTCCATCACCGAGCCGGGCCAGCTCCAACCGTGCTCTTTGAGCTCGGGGCGATAGATGCTCACCTTCACCTGATCGCCCGCACCCTGCTCGATAAGCTTGAGAGCGCCCATAGTCATGGCGAGCAGCGCGTCGGGCTCGAATCGCTCCATGAACTCTGGGTAGGCTTTGTCGAACAGGACCTCGCTGAAGCTGCGAATAAACGCGGCCTCCTCTCCGGTTACCTGCTCGAGGATATAAGACTTGAGTTCGGCAAGGCTGGCCGCCATGAGTGCTCCTCCGGGAAAAAGTCCAGCCGTCCTTCTACGCGGCCCATCCGGGGCCTTCTCCGACGCAAAGGGTCCGCGTTGCGCGAAATCGAATATTTCATGAGCATCCATTGGGGAGGTTCTATCGATGCGAATTCTCGTGACAGTCTGCCTGGCCATGGCTCTGAGCCTGGGGTCAGCTGCCCAGCCTTGTGGCCCGTGCGGGCCGTGTGGCCCCTCCGGACCGAGCGGTGGAGTTACCACCCCGGGTCCCATGATCGGTCCCGGTGATCGGGACATGAACGGAGGAGACCGTGATTCTGGACCCGGGTCGCGCATTCGCAGTGACAAAGACCTGGACCAGTACATCCGGGATGAGTACGGGGGGGACTACACCCGAGCCCGCAACGATCCAAGGGTCCAGGACTATTTCCGTGGCCTCCAGGGTGAGGACCGTTACATCCTGCAAGACAGGCTGCATGCCAATCACGACTACTCGAACCCCAAGGACCCGAACCTCGGGCGCATTCCTGGCACTGCAACCGGTGACTACTACTGTCACGATTTCGCCTGGCGCCAGGGAGACAAGTCCCCTCCCCCCGGAGGACACCTCGACCCCAACCCGATTCTGGCCGACCCGGCCACCTATGGCTACACCCGCGTCACCACGCCCCAGGCCGGAGACATCGTCATCTACCATCAGGTTTACACCACCGTAGCCGATCATTCCGGCCTGGTCGTGCGGGTGAGCGACGGGAACGTGCACATGATCAGCAAGGACGTGGGAAACTCGCTCTTCCGCCACACTCTGGACGGCCCGAACAACTATTTCCGGGGTGCCTACGGGGGCGCCGGAGTCACCATTTTGCGCCCCGGGCCCTATGCCGTTCCTCCTGGCAACGCGGCCAATCCAGCCAGGCCGGCCGTCTCCGGTCCCTGAACTGACCCCCTACGGACGCTCTTTCCGGCCCCTCACGATGCAGCCCAGGAGCAGATGGGGCACTCCTGCGGCTTGTGCCGCAGGGCCGGGCAGTACTGCCGCCCGAAATAGATGATCTGCAGGTGCAGCTTGTTCCAGGCTGTGCGCGGGAAGTGGCGCTTGAGGTCGCGTTCGGTCTCGGCCACGTTCTTGCCGCTCGACAGCCCCCAGCGCTGAGCCAGGCGGTGGATGTGAGTATCCACCGGAAAGGCGGGCTCGCCGAAGGCCTGAGCCATCACCACCGAGGCTGTTTTGTGACCCACGCCGGGCAGGGCCTCCAGCCCTTCGAAGCTGCGCGGCACCTGACCCTGATGGCGCTCCACCAAAAGCTGGCTCAAGGCTTTGAGGTTGCGCGCCTTGGAGGGCGCCAGGCCGATGGCCCTTATCAATTGGCGAATCTCGTCCTCCTCCAGGGAGGCCATGGCTTCGGGGGTGGAGGCGCGCGCGAACAGGGCCGGGGTGACCTCGTTGACCTTCTTGTCGGTGGCCTGGGCGCTCAAGAGCACGGCTACCAGCAGGGTGAACGGGTCCCGATGGGACAGGGGGATGTCCACCGTGGGATAGAGCTCGTCCAGGATGGCCTGAATGCGAGCTGGCTTCTTACGCACGACCGTAGGTTCGCGCGAGATCGAGCAAGAACTGCTCGTGCTCGGGCTTGATGGCCCCCTCGTCATAGCGCCACAGCCAGTTGTCGTGGCGGCGGCCGGGGAAGTTCATGCGAGCCTCGGTGCCCACCTCCAGCACGTCCTGCAGGGGAACGACCACCATCGAGGCCACGCTGGCGAACACGCCTCGAATCAGGGTGTGAGCCACCCGCAGCCCGTCGGTGTTAAAGTAGCGCCGGAAATAGTCCTTGTGGCTCTCGTCGGCCGTCTCGTACCAACCCTGGCTGGTATCGTTGTCGTGGGTGCCGGTGTAGGCCACGCAATGGCTGGTGTAGTTGTGGGGCAGGAACTTGTCGCTGGCATCAGAGCCAAAGGCAAACTGCAGCACCTTCATGCCGGGAAAACCGGTGGCCTCGACGAGCTTGAGCACGTCGGGAGTGATCAGTCCCAGGTCTTCGGCGATGATGGGCACATCGCCCAGCACCTTCTTGACCCGGCGGAAGAGCTCCAGCCCGGGCGCTTTGACCCAGCGGCCCTGGCGGGCGTTCTTGGCTTTGCCGCTCACCTCGTAGTAAGCGGCAAAACCCCGAAAGTGGTCCACGCGCACGATATCATAGAGCCGAAACGCCGCCTGGATGCGGGCCAGCCACCAGAGAAAGCCATCCTGCTTCATCTCCTTCCAGCGGTAGAGAGGATTGCCCCAGAGCTGGCCGTCGGGCGAGAAGTAATCGGGCGGAACACCGGCCTGGACGCTGGGTCGCTTGTTCTTGTCCAGGTGGAAAGCGTGGGGCGCCACCCAGGTATCTGCGCTGTCCATGGCCACGAAGATGGGGATGTCGCCGATGATCCGGATGCCTTTGTTGTTGGCATATTGCCTCAGATGCTGCCAGCCGCGCTCGAAGAGCCACTGGATGAAACGGTGGCCGTGCACCAGCTCGGCCTGCTGGTGGCGGGCCCGGGCCAGAGCCTCGGGGTGCCGATCGCGCAACTCGACGGGCCACTCGTTCCAGGCTTTGCCCTGCTGCACGTTCTTGAGGGCCATGAAGAGGGCAAAGTCATCCAGCCAGTCCGGCCCGTGCTGGCTGCAAAAATGGTGGAAGTCCGCCTTCTGAGCGGGATTGGCCCGGCGCTCGAACTCGCCCGCCGCCCTGAGCAACAGGGGCAACTTCCACTCGTACATCTGGCAATAGTCCACCCCCCTGGGCACGAACGTGGGATGGCCTTCCAGCGCGGCGGCATCGAGCAAACCCTCCTCCACCAGCGTCTCGAGCGCCACCAGGTACGGGTTGCCGGCAAACGAGCTGAAGCTCTGATAGGGGCTATCGCCGTAGCTTGTGGGTCCCATCGGAAGCACCTGCCACAGCTTCTGGCTGGCCCGGGCCAGGAAGTCGACAAACTCGTAGGCGGCCTTGTTGAACGTGCCGATCCCGTAGGGCCCCGGAAGGGAGGTCGGGTGGAGCAAAATGCCGCTGGAGCGGGGGAACTCAGCCATGCAGTCGGGCTTCATACTCCGAGGGGGAATCCCCTCTCGGCCCCAAGTTAACATCCTGTCAATCTCGCCGTAACGACCTGGCTGGCCAGAGCGCCTAGGATGCCTCAAAGCAATACACAAACCTGATGATTCAAGGGGGAGCTCCAGATGAGCACCGTTATCGTTAATTCCTCTCTCTCCACCATGGCCCCGCCTCGGGCCCGCCTGGTCACGCCGCAGGCGCCCCGCCAGAGCGAAGGAGCGGATCGGGTGCAATTGAGCGGCCTGAAGGCGGCCGAGGAGAAGCCCTCCGAAAAGACGGGCTCCAGTCTGTCTACCCGGGTTCTGGCCGGGATGGGTCTGGCCCTGGCCATGGGCGGTGCCCTATCGGCCTGCACGGGTGCCGTGGCGGCTCCTGTGGCTCCGCCCCCGCCGGCCATCACCCAGACCGTGCAGCAGGAGGGACTGCAGCCCATCTCCCCCCAGCATCAGGAGTTGATGAAAGAGGTCGCCTCTCCCAGCCTGACCGACAATCTCACCGCCAATCAGGTTCGCAACCGCTACGGCTCGGGCGTGGAGGATGCCACCGCCGAGGCGGCCACCTTTCAGCAGTTGCACACACGCCTGAGCCAGGTTGGCGAGAAACTGCAGGGCTACGCCGATCAGCGGCCCGACGGCGGGAGCTTCTTGGACAACGGCACCATCATCGGAGTGGAGAAGGATTCGGGCCGGACGACGGTGACCGTGCAGTCGCCCGACTCCTCGGTGCAAGAGAGCGTCCGCAGCCGCTTCAGCCACACGGTGCGCGAGCGCGACTCGCGCGGCAACACGGTGACCATGGAAGAGACGGCCCGGTTCGTCAAGATCAGCGAGAACGGCGTGACCCGCACCTACCACCGGCAGAGCGGCGACTTTGAGGTGGTCAGCGAGCAGGGCCCGCGCCTGCAGACCCGTCTGACCGTTGACGGAGCCTCTATCCGCCAGGAGGTCAAGCAGACCATCTCGGGCTTCGCGGGCGATGTCATCGTGACCCGGACCACCAACTACGAGGTCCCGGAGATCTCCATCACGGTGTACCCGCGGGTGGTGGTCACCGAGACCACGACCACCACCACGCAGGACGTCGAGTTCGGTGGAACCAACCGGGAGAGCATCAAGACCGAGGTCTACGACAACGGAAGCAGCAAGACCATCCGGCAGAGCGGAGACGGCCAGCAGCAAATCCAGGAAGAAGGCCCCGCCATCCTGATCGCAGGCGGTCGCTGAGCCTGATCTTTCCCAGGCTCGTCGAAAGCCCGTCCTCGGACGGGCTTTCTTGCTGAGGCGACGAAACCAGAAAGGTGAAGGTCTTTCAGCTCGACCTCCGCTCCCTGGCGGTGCTGCGGGTTTCCCTCGGCTTTCTGGTGCTGCTCGATACCGTGCTGCGCGCCCGCGACCTCGAGGCTTTCTACACTGACAGCGGCCTTCTCCCGCGGGCCGAGCTGCTCGAGCGGCCCTGGTCGGACCCCTGGCTTTGCCTGCATCTAGGGGCAGGCGGCGTGGTTGGGCAGGGCACCCTCTTTCTGTTGACCGCCCTTTGCGCCGTGCAATTGATGCGGGGTTGGCACACCCGGTTGATGACCTTCGGCTGCTGGCTGTCGCTCAACTCGCTCTACCAGCGCAATCCGCTGGTCAACGACCGGGGTGATCTGGAGCTGATCCTGGTGCTGTTCTGGAGCCTGTTTCTGCCCCTCGGGGACCGCTGGTCGGTGGACGCCCGACGAGGCGCTCCCGCCGACCCGAGGGTCAGCTCTCTGGCCACGGTCGCTCTGGTGCTGCAGTTCGCCCAGATCTACCTCTTTGCCGCCCTGCTCAAGAACGGCCTCCCCTGGCTGCGAGGCGACGCCCTGCTCCAATCGTGCCGCAGCGCACTCTTCTGCACGCCCCTGAGCCAGATGCTCACCGGCTACCCCGAGTTGCTCGGAGCCCTGACCCACCCGGTCATTGCCCTGGAGCTCTTGATCCCCTGCCTGCTCCTCTTCCCCTGGGCCAACGGACCCATCCGCAGCCTGGGCATCGCCTTGCTGGCTCTCTTCCACGGCCTGGTAGCCGGGCTCTTTCACCTGGGCCTGTTTCCCCTGATCGGCGGCTTGTTGCCGCTCGGCCTCCTACCCACCTGGTTCTGGGAGGGCCCGGGCCGGAGGCTGGAGGCTCGCCTGAGCGCCTGGCTACCCGCCCCCACCAAACGGGCAGTCGGTCTGCCCCGCTGGCAGTCGCTTCTGGTGGGTCTGTGCCTGCTCTACACCATCGCCTGCAACCTTTTCCTGATCCGCGAGCCCTCACCGAGGCACATTCCCTCCGGCCTGCGCGAGCTCGGTCGAGCCCTGCGCCTGGAGCAGCACTGGGATCTCTTCTCCCCCCTGCCGCCTTACGACGGCTGGTTCGTTCTCAAAGGGGAGACAGCCGGGGGTCCGGTCGATCTCCTGCGCGACCGTCCGCTGGACATGTCCAGACCGGCCGACCCCTCGGCCGCCTTTCCCAACCATCGCTGGCGCATGCTGATGATCAGCTTGATCTTTCCTCCTGGCGAGCCCTTCCGGGGCGACTTCGCGCGCTACCAGGCTCTTCGGTGGAGGGAAAGCCACCCCGAAGTAGACCTGGGCAGAATCCAATTGCTCTTTGTGGTCCAACTGGCCGATGACGAGGGGCGCCCGAGGGACCCAGTCACCTGGATCCTCTGGGACACAGGCTCCCCGTAATTTTATGTACCGAATACAACAGTTTTCAGGAAAGGGATTGTGCTTGGCCTCCAGAATTTCCAATGCGGGGAATTGTTTATCCGACTCATTCTGGGGGACAGAAGAGGAGCCAGCCTCAATGAGCATTGAGCTAAAACGAGTGAGGAGCTTCTGTCGCAGCCGGCGCGGGTTCGGATTGGTGGTCGTGCTCGGCGTAGCGGCCGTGCTGGCCATCTTCACCGGAGCCATCGGGGCCAACGCGGCCATGAATCTGCGCAGCGTCACCCGCCAGAGCAAGGTTGACCAGGCCCATTATGCGGCCTACACCGGAATCCAGCTCTCCATGGCCTGCATCAAGGAGCCCCCCATCGACCCGGTGACTTTGTTGCCCATTCCCTGGCTCGAGACCGACCCCAGCATCATCGTCCAGCTGCGCGACAATATTAGCTGCACGGCGCGCACGTATCACAACATCGAGGGCATGAACGGCAGATTGAGCACGGCCGATGACGGCACCAACATCCCGCCCAACTGCTTTTACATCGTCTCAGTGGGGTCGGTGAGCCAGACCATCAGCGCCAGCAGCTCCTCGATGGGAGCGATCGTGGCCCCCCTCTTCCCGATCATTGACCACGCTGTCTTCGGAAGCTCGCTGGTGCAGGTGAACGGCACGGTCGACCACTTCGACTCGGCCTCCCTGCCCCCGACGATCAGCCCGACCTGCGCCATTCCCGGGGCTCCCGTGGGGACGAACGCTACCGCGGCCGCCAGCCTGCAGGTGGGGGCCACGGCTCACATCGACGGCAATCTTCACCTGGGCGCGGGAGCCCCCACCACCGATGCCGACGCCCTGACAGCCATGCTGGCGGGCGGGCTTGGGACCGGCACCTCGACCGTGCTGGGCACCCCCAAAGCAATGCCCAACGCCATCCGCCCCGATACCGCCACCGCACTGGTTCCAGCCATCGGGGGCTTCACCCTGGACGGGGGGCGCAGCTACCACGTGGCCGGCAACCTGACCCTGGACAACGCTCAGATCCAGCTCAACGGCTCGGGCAACGCTGTGCTGTTCGTGGACGGCAACATCACCATAACCAACAGCCCCAACCTGACCGCCCCGCAGCGCCCGGAGCGGCTGAAGATCTTCTGCCTCGACCCGGCGGGCACGTTCTCGATGACGGGCAGCACGGGCTATTTCGTGCTGGCCGGCAACGGCAACTTCCAGGCCATGATCGGCTCGAGCACGCCACCGGGCGCGGGCGTTCTCGATAGCCAGCTTTACGGCGCTGTCCTGGCCGACTCGGTGACCGTCAATGAAGGCAGCGCGGTGCACTTTGACGTGGCTCTGGCCGATCCGGCCCGGGTGGGCAGCGTAGGCGACTTCTTCATCATCAGCATGACCAGCTCGGGCGGACAGGCTCTACCCAATAACGTCCTGACCGCTCCGCCGGCAGGAACAGGCGCCACCACTGGCACAGCCGCCGGCACCACCACCGGAACGGCCGCCGGTACCACCACCGGAACGGCTGCCGGCACCACCACCGGAACGGCTGCCGGCACCACCACCGGAACGGCTGCCGGCACCACCACCGGAACGGCCGCCGGCACCACCACCGGAACGGCTGCCGGCACCACCACCGGAACGGCCGCCGGCACCACCACCGGAACGGCTGCTGGCACCACCTCCGGCACGACGACGGGCGGCTGTGGCTGTGGCTGCGGTGGCGGCAGCATGATGATGAGCGAGTGAGAATCGTGAGGCGACCTCTGGCCCACAGTCTGCTGGAAGCCATCGTGGCCGCCTCGATCTTTGCCGTGGTCGCCCTGGCCCTCACGGGCATGTGGGCCATGTATTACTCGGCTCTGGGCAAGTCGGCCAACACCCTGGCTGCCAACCACCTGGCTCGCACCGTGGTCGAAGGCGCTCTGGCCCAGGGCTACGACTGGATCGTGACCCAGGGCTCGCAGACCGGCTTGATCTACAACCTCGAGCGAAGAGTGCGGGGCCGAGTGGCCGACTGCCAGTTCAGCGTCGACACTGTGGCCGTCACCAACGTCGGGCGGGCCTTGATGCCCATGCTCCCCGAGGACGTGTGCAAGTTCACCGTGACCGTCAAATGGAAGGATGACCGCGGCAATCAGGTCGACCCGGCCGGCTTCAACAACCAGGTCACCTACACCACCTGGGTCTACAGCAGCGCCCAGCAATGAAATTTCAGCGACGACAGGAGCGGTCAAGGCGACACGGACTGAGCCTGATGGAGACCATGGTGGCTGTCTTCATCATGGGCATCGTGGTCTGGGGGGCCTACGAGATCTTCCGCGAGGGCATCCAGTACTACCGCACGAACAATCGAGCCAGCAACGCCCAGGCCGACTGCCTCAACCTGCTCAGCAAGATCAGCCTGCAGATGTCCGGCGCCAAGGACGATCTGGTGCGTCACTACGATTCCGCCGGGGTGGTTCCGGGCGTGGTTTTCGCGACCTCCCTGGCGGACGATGGGCGGGCCCACTACGACGAGCCCAACGGCAACAAGGTCTTCTGGCAGAAGCTGATCTGCTTCTATCTCGACACGACCACTGGAAAGGTCTACCGCAAGGAGCAGCCGCTGCCCAACTCCGGCTCGATGCCCGGCGAGACCGGGACCAGTAATACCACCACCGTGGACGCCGAGCTGGCCAGCTGCACCACCAACTATTTCGCCACCTTGAATACGAATCGCACCACCCTGGTGGCCCAGGATATCCGCTCGCTCAAGGTCAACCCCTACGACCCGACCACCGGTGTCGTGCCCGGCGCGGCAGGGGTCGGCGGAGCCGGCGGCGGCAAGCGCGCCTACGACATCGTGGTGGAAGCTGGGAATCCCACCGACATCGGCCCGATGGGCTATTTCATCAAGCTGAATTCCCGGGTCTCCCCGCGAGGCTGAGACCCGCTGAGCCTGCTTTCCCTGGACCTGCGCGCGCTGGCCCTGTGGCGCATGGGGCTGGGAGCTATCGTGCTGCTCGACCTGGGTCTGCGCCTGCGCGACCTGGAGGTCTTTTACACCGACGCCGGGGCTCTGCCCCGGGCGGTCATGCTGCGACAGCCGTGGGTGAGCCCTGGCTACGACCTCTTTCTGGCCTCCGGCAACGGGCCCGGGCAACTGCTACTGTTCGCTCTGACCGCGATCGCTGCGCTCTGTCTGGCGCTCGGTTTTCGAACCCGCCTGGCCGGGCTGGCCACCTGGTTCCTGGTCGGTAGCCTGCAGCTTCGCAACCCCTTGCTACTCGATGGTGGGGATGATCTCTTGCGGGTGATGCTCTTCTGGACCCCCTTCCTGCCCTTGTCCGCCCGCTGGTCTTTGGATGCGCGCAGCCACCCCCGCTGGAGCGAGTTGCCCGACCGCTACGTCAGTCTGGCCACGGCTGGCTATCTGTTGCAGGTCTGCCTGCTTTATCTGTTCGCTGGCCTGCTCAAGAGCGATGCCATGTGGCGCCGAACGGGCGAAGCGCTCTACTACACTCTCAGCATCGATCAGTTCTCCACCCGCCTGGCCTCTCTGGCCCTGGGCCACCCCGAGTTGCTGCGCGGGCTGACCTTCGCTGCCCTGGGACTGGAGCTGGCGATGCCCCTGCTGCTGCTCTGGCCCTGGAAGAACGACCTGTTCCGAGGACTGGCGGTGATGGCCGCCTGGCTCTTTCACTTCAGCACCGCTCTTTTGATGCACCTGGGGCTGTTCATGCCCATCGCCATGGTGAGCCTGCTGGGCCTCCTCCCCACCTCCTGGCTCGACCGGCTCTTCCGGCCTGGAGCTGAAGCCCACTCGCTGGAGGACCTGCCGCCCGGCTATCGAGCCGGCTGGCCGGTGCGAGTGCTCCTGGGCCTGGTGCTGGTCTACCTGGTGGCCATCAACCTGCGCAGCCTGCAACCCGACCCCCCGAAATTGCACCCTGTGGTCCGCTGGTTCGGCGTGTTGACCAGAGAGCACCAGGCCTGGTTTCTGTTCGGGCCGCGCCCCTTCTCCGACGATGGCTGGTTCTGGATCGAGGCGCTGGATACCGAGGACCGGCCGGTCCGATTGCTGGGCGGACCCGAGAAGCCAGTCTTCGTGGCCGACCAGTTTCCCAATCAACGCTGGCGACGCTGGCTTCAGAACCTGCGCGAGGGTTATCCCGACCTGCAGGCCAGCTACCTGGATTATCTCGAGCGCCAGTGGGTCCGCCAGCACCCTGACCAGCCTCCCCTCAAGCGTATCCGGCTGGTCTACATGGAAGAGCACACTCCTCCGCCCGGTCAGGCGCCAAGAGCGGAGCCCAGGCTCTTGATCGAACGAACCTACACCCGTCGCGCTCCCCTGCTTATCGACCTAAAAGTTCCGGATTAGCTGGAGGGTGGGCAGGATGGCGCTGATGACGATGAAGCCTATCACCACGCCCATTCCGGCCATCAAGAGGGGCTCGAGCAAAGCCGCCAGATCGGTGAGCGCCAGCTCGACCTCTTCATCATAGATGCGTGCTGCATGGCGGACCATGTCGGTCAGGCCTCCCGTCTCCTCGCCCACGGTTATGAGGTAGACGGCTGCTCGAGGAAAGATCTCAACGTTCTTGGCCAGCGCTTCGCCCAGATTCATCCCCTCCACCATGTCCCTGCGGGTAGCCGTCATCTGCTCGGCGACCCAGACATTACCCGAGACAGCGGTGGCGCGGCTCATGGCGTCCACCATCGGCATGCCGGCGTCCAGCATGGTAGCCAGGGCATAGAGAATGCGCGTGGTGGCCATCTTCTGCAGCACCGTCCCCAGGATGGGGATCTCCATCGGCAGTCGACTGAGCTGCGACTCCAGGCCAGGTCGCCGGCGCAGCAAGGCCCTCAGCCAAGGACGGGCCGCCCAGAGCAAAAACAAGGCCAGCCCTCCCCCGATCAGCGTCGGCATGAGCAGCGTGCGGGTGGCCAGCAGCAGTCGGGTGGGCCAGGGCAGAGCGATCTTCATACTGTCGAACATGGGCTGGATCATCGGCAACAGGAAGAAGACGAAGAAGAACACGCTGGCCATGGAGACCAGGAAGAGGATGGCCGGATAGGTGAACGTGGCCACCAGCTTCTTTTTCATCCTGAGGTTCTTCTCCAGCAGATCGGCCAGACGGTTGAGCAGGTCCTGCAGCTGGCCCGAGCGCTCGCCGGTCTCGACCAGAGAGCAGTAGACCTCGGAGAACACCCTCGGATAGTTGCGCAGCGCCCGCGAGAGATACACCCCGGAATGAACGCGCTGACAGACGTCCTCGAGAATGCGCCGCAAACCCTTGTCTTCCAGGCTGTCGGTAAAGAAATTCAAAGCTCGGTAGAGCGGAATGCCGGCGTCGAGCATGGCCGAGAGCTGCCGGGTAAAGGTAGACAGCTCTTCCAGTGAGGCGCGTGGAGGTCGATTGCCTGGAAGAAGCTGCCGAAACTGCAGCTTAAACTCCTCAACTGTCGAACTCACACTGTTATTTTCTGGACCAAGCTTGAGAATCCTTGACGCTGGGCGGTCGGAAACTTTCCGAGAGGCTTACGGTTGGATGGGCCATCTCAACTTCTAGGAGGACCCACCGATGCATACCAACCTTCTGCTCCTGGCCGCTCTCACCGCCCTGGCGCTCTCTCCCGCCCAGGCCCAGCCGGTCAACCAGCGGGAACGAAACCAGGGCAGCCGCATCTACAACGGTGTCTCGGGCGGGCAACTGACGCGAGCCGAGACGGCCAACGCCAGCCGCGACCTGGCTCGCATCCAATGTCGGGAGAATTACTATCGGGCGACCGGCGGGAGCTACACACCGGCCGAGCGCCACGCCACGCAGCGTCAGCTCAACCGGAGCAGCCGGCAGATCTATCGCCTCAGACACAACGGTCGCTAAGAGCTTATCACCGACCCTGTCAGGGAACCGACCCCGGCCCGGCTCCTCTCCGCCGCCAGCCTGACCGGCTCCCCCCGGCGCCCGCTGGGCGCCGGGTGATTTTTTTTCAAGGCTCCAGGACTCGACCGCGTCACTGCGAAATCCCCGCTCATGCGATGGTGGCGCCTGATGCTCTGGATGGGGGCCTGGTTTGTGCTGACCGCACAGACGACTTACACCGACGAAGACATCAAGGCCATGAAGGCCCGTTACGAGCGCCCTCCCAAGCCCGTCGTCTCGGCCAACCTGCCCAAGAAGCTGCTCGAGCGCAAGTACGAGGCTCCCCGCCTGGTTGACTGGATGCTGCCCTATCAGGACTGGGAGGAGGAATATCGCCAATACTTCCTGCGCCACTATCGCGACGCCCGGTTGACCTTCAAGCCCAGCGCCATCGTCTTGCACTACACCGTCACCCCGGACGCCTTCAGCGTGCGCAACATGTTCGTGCGCGGCTGCACCATGAGTGCGGGCGACAAAGGCACCGTCTTCGGCCACGTCAGCGTTCAGCTGATGATCGGACCTTCCGGAACCATCTACCAGCTCATGCCGCTCGACCGGCGCTGCACCGGGGCCTACGGGGTCAACCACGTGGCCCTCTCGATCGAGATGGTGGCCCGCAACGAGGCCGAGCTCTTGAACCGGCCCGAGCAGGTCTTCGCCAGCTTCTGTCTGGTCCGCTCCCTGATGCGCCAGTTCGACATTCCCGCCAACAAGGTCTACGCTCACTATGAAGTCAGCACCGGCAAGTCGATCGTGCCCGAATACACCGACTACGCCGACGCAACCTACCCCGACCGCTATCCCCCCGCCAGCGCCCGCACCGACCCGGGCAAGACCTACATGCGCTGGCTGCGCCAGTACCTGGCCCGGGTGGGTCCGGCCCCTCAGGAGTAGCCGCGGTGAAGATTCAACCCACCCCCGAGCAACTGGCCTGCCTGGGTCCGCTGGAGCGCTTTCACTACCGACTGGTGGATGTGATCAACCGCGCGAGCTGGTTTCCCGACCTCGCCTCCCCCTTCAACTCGGTCATCTCACGTCTGTGGGTGGAGGCATTCATCCGGAACCTGGTTCAAGACCACGGTTTTGACAACTTCAAGCGGGTAGACCCTCAACGGTCGGTCCTGGTGGTGGCCAACCACCGCTCTTTCTACGATCAATACTCGATCATGGCTCGGCTCTACACGCTTTTTGGCAACCATCACCGCATCTTCTTCCCCATCCGCTCGCCCTTCTTCTACGATTCATGGCTGGGTCTGGTGGTCAACCTCTCCCTCTCCTTCGGGGCGATGTATCCGCCAATCACCCGAGACCCGCGTCGTATGGCCTGGAACAGCTTCGCCATGGAGGTTCTGGCCGAGCTCCTGCAAGACCGCCGCAACCTGGTGGGCTTTCATCCCGAGGGCAAGCGCAGTCAGGATCCCGATCCCTACTCTCTGCTGCCCGGCAAGCTGGGCTGCGGCATGCTGATCCACAAGTCCAAGCCCAACGTGTTGCCGGTGTTCTTGCAGGGCTTTCCGCGCAGCGTGCTGAGCTGGCCTTTCAAGAACCTGACTCGGCCCCGGCCGGTGGTGCACATGGTTATGGGAGCGCCCATCGACTTCTCGGAGGAGTTCGCGGCCCCGGCTGACCGGCGCACCTACCTGCGCATAGCCAGGAAGACGATGGCCGCAATCGCCGAGGTGGCCGAGCGCGAGAAGGCGATTCGAGCCGAGTGGGAGACTTGAAGCTCAACCGGCCAGCGACGACAGGAGCGGTCGAAAACTCATCGCACAGATAGGAAGGCAAGGCATGAAACGCTGGTTCTTGATGCTCGGAATTCTAACCGCCCTGTCCCGGGCCGACGAGCTTCCCCTCCCTGAAGGCAGGTGGCAGGTAGCCCATACGGATGGCAAGCCTTTCACCATCGTGCTCAAGGAAGACCACTCGGCCACCAGCGACTGGGGCGAAGGCGAGGTTGGCACCTGGCTGGTCATCGAGGGGCTTCTCTTCATCGACTGGACCGACGGCTGGCGAGACGTCATCTTCAGCCGCGACGGCAAGCTGGTCAAATGGGCCTGGGGGCCGGGAGTAGAGCGGAGCGAGCCCCCCACCAACAAGACCACGGCCAGGAAACTCTAAGAAGCGCACTCCCGGCAAACCCCGGCCAGCGTCAGATGATTGACGTCGAGCACGAATCCGTAGCGCTCGCCAATCAACCGGGCGATGGAGGCCAGGTCTTCGGGGCCGATCTCGGGGCCGTGATGGCACACCCGGCAGTGCAGGTGACCGTGCAGGTGAGCCGGGTCGCGCAGCGAGTAGCGCACGGTATCCTGGCCGGAGTCCATCCGGTCCACCAGGCCGGCCTCGAACAGCCCCTCCAGGGTGCGGTAGACGGTGGCCAGGTTGAGCCCGGGCAACCGATCTTGGGCCTTCTGGAAGAGCTCTTGCGCGGTCAGGTGGTAGTGACCCTCAACCTCGTGTAAAAGCTCGAGGATGACCGTGCGCTGGGGCGTGGCTCGCAGCCCCTTCTGGCGTAAGAGCGCGGGCATCATCTGGGCTTGAAATCGAGCGAGGCCGAGTTAATGCAGTAGCGCAGGTGGGTGGGCCCGGGACCGTCCGGAAAAACGTGGCCGAGATGGCCGCCGCACCGGCTGCACACCACCTCGTTGCGGATCATGCCATGGCTCTCGTCGCTCTCGGTGGCCACCGCCTGCTCGTCCACCGGCTGCCAGAAGCTCGGCCAGCCCGTGCCCGAGTCGAACTTGGTGTCCGACGAGAACAGCTCGTGCCCGCAGCCAGCGCAAAGATAGGTGCCGTCTTCCTTGTGGGCGTAATACTTGCCCGTGAAGGCACGCTCGGTGCCCTTCTCGCGCAAGATGCGATATTGCTCGGGAGTGAGGCAGGTTTTCCAGTCTTGCTGCTCCATGCAGCCTCGGTTCGGGCGCCGGGCGCGAACTCCTCGGGGCCTGAAAAAAGGGCCCCGGAGGGCCCTTTCTCAGGGTTGCGAGGGTGGCTCCTCGCTCCAGCTCGAGACCGGCTCGACCCGGCTGTCGGGCCCGGCAGCCGGGTTGAGCCCGGTCCCCGCCGGGTTGACCTCGATGCCGTGCAGCGGGGTCTGTAGAGGGCGCCCACCCAGCGGCAGGAAGCCATACTCGGGAGCCACCTGCTGCAGGATATACATCGAGAAGCTGCGTGCCGCCACCGTGACGGGGGCATTGAACAGCGCGAAAATCCCGATCCAGGCGGCGATAAAGAGCGGCACCGCGACGACGGCGCAGATGATTCCCAGGGTGGTACCGCCGGCATACCACAGAGCTGCGGTTGGAACGGCCAGCACGATGCCCACTACCATGACCACCAGCAGGCCCGCCAGGCTGGAGGCGATGTTGCCGGCCACGCACAGGAAGAAGTGGATCACCATGTAGCCGATCCAGCGCATCTTCTGAGCTTTGAACATGGGCTTGAAGAGGGCCCAGGCCTCGTTGGCGGTGATGTTCTGCCGGTACATCAGGGGGACGACGATCTCCTGGAAGTAGCCCTGCACGAAGCAGATCGGGATCAGCAAGGCCAGGAACCAGAACAGGAGCGGGATGAGCAGGAGCAGGGCCCCATGGTTTCCGCCCTCGGCCATCACGGCCACGGCGCCGAAGGGCACCCCGCAGAGCAGGCCGAGCACCACAAGCGTTACGATGACGAAGCCCACTCCCCACCACAGCACCGACCAGCCCAGGCGCGACAGCCGGCCCCAGGGCTCGGCGATGGCCTCGCGGTCATGCACGATGTTTTCGACCAGGATGACACGGGCGAAGTTGCTCGCGAAGGTCATTGCCAGGGCCAGGGTGAGCAGGCCCAGGACAGCAATGATGATGAGCCCTACATAGGGCTTCATGGAATCGAACCCGTCCCCGGCCTGGGCCCCCAGGCCCAGCGCGCCGGCCAGCGAGCACGTCAGCATGACCCGCAGAGACGAATCGTGGTGGTCGGTGCCCTTGAAGAGCTGGCTGAAGTCGCCCCCGCCGCCTCCTCCGCCGCCCCCGCTCTGGGTGCCGCACAGCAGGCTCAAAATTGCGTAGTTGCGCCAGCGCACTTTGGAGCGCCGCTCCCAAAGAAGATACTTGGTTCGCTCGATAGCGTTGTTGATCGCATCACCGTATTCCATACCCGAACAATTCGGGCGGCAGGAGCCTCCCCCCTGCGAGGCGACAAACTGCTTGATGAGCCTGGTAGGCGTTGATACCGGCGGCACCTTTACCGACCTGGTCTTGTTTCAAGATGGCGAGTTGCACCTTTGTAAGGTCAGCACCACCCGTCCCTCGGCCGCGCCCGGCGTGCTGCGCGGGCTGGCCCGGTTGGCCCCCCGACCTGGCTTCGAGCTGGCCCTGGGCACCACCGTCGGCACCAACGCCTTCCTCGAGCGCCAGGGGGCCCGCACCGCCTTCGTCACCACCGAAGGCTTCGGCGACCTGCTCGAGCTCGCGCGCGGCACCCGCCCCGACCTCTACGCTCTGGTCCCCCGCCGGGCCGAGCCGTTGACCCGGCTGACCTTCGAGGCCAAAGAGCGTGTCTCGGCCACAGGCGAGGTGCTCGAGCCCCTGGTGCTCGACGACGACCTGCCCGACCGGCTGCGCGCGCTCAAGGTGGAGTCGGTGGCCGTCTGCCTGCTCTTCTCGTTTCTGCACCCCGAGCACGAGCAGCGGGTGGGACAGCTGCTGCAAGACTTTCCGGTCTCGCTCTCGCACCAGGTTTGCGGCGAGATGCGCGAGTATGAGCGGGCCTCCACCACCGTGCTCAATGCCTATCTGCAACCCGTGCTCTCGCGCTATCTGCGCGAGCTCGACCGCGAGCTCAATCCGCTGGGCTGCAAGCAGTTCTTCGTGGTCCACTCGGCCGGGGCAGTCATGAGCGCCTCCGAGGCCGCCGAGCGAGCCGTGGCGGCGGTGCTGTCGGGCCCGGCCGCGGGGGTCCACGGAGCCCTCGAGGTGGCTCGCCAGGCAGGGTTCGAGCAGATCGTGACCCTGGACATGGGGGGCACCTCCACCGACGTCTCGCTCTGCCCCGGCCGGGTGGCCTACACCGCTGAGGGCGAGCTGGAGGGCATGCCGGTGCGCCAGCTGATGATCGACGTGCACACCGTGGGCGCCGGGGGCGGCTCGCTGGCCTGGCTCGACCCGGGCGGCGCCCTGCGGGTGGGCCCCCGCTCGGCCGGCTCGGACCCGGGCCCGGCCGCCTACGGCAAAGGCACCGCTCCCACCGTGACCGACGCCCTGCTGGTGCTCGACCGCATGCCGGCCGAGCTGGCCGGGGGCGAGATCGAGCTGGATGCCGGTCGCTCGTGGGAGGCCCTGGCCGGCCTCGGGCTGGGTTCTCCCGAGGAGGCGGCCGAGGCCGTGCTGGCCGTGGCCGAGGCCCACATGGAGCGGGCCCTGCGGGTCATCTCGCTGGAGCGGGGCTACGACCCCGGTCGCTTCACCCTGGTGCCCTACGGCGGGGCCGGACCGCTTTTTGCTGCCAGCCTGGCCGAGAAACTGGCCATGCAGCGTGTGCTGGTGCCGCTCTATCCGGGCGTGCTCTCGGCCCTGGGGGCTCTGGTGGCGCCCTGGATGCGCGAGTTCGCCCTCTCGCGCCAGCAACCGCTCTCCGAGGCAACCGTGGACGCCTGCCTGCCCCTCTTCGCCGAGCTCGAAGAGCGGGCTCGCCAGGCCATGGGCCGGAGACTGCGCTTCGAGCGGCTGGTGGACCTGCGCTACCGGGGACAGGGCTTCGAGCTGACGGTGCCCTTCCGGGGCGCTCTCAAGGCCGCCTTCCAGCGTCGCCACAAGCGCCGCTACGGCTATGCCCGCCCCGAGCATCCCCTGGAGCTGGTCACCCTGCGGCTGCGGGCCACCCGTCCCCGCCCTCGACCGCGCTTTCAGGCCCGGCCGACGCAGGAGCGGATGCTCCAGGGTAGCCGGTTCCAGCGTGCCCAGCTGGCTCCCGGTGATCGGTTCGCGGGTCCCGCCCGCATCGAGCAGCTCGACTGCACGACCTACCTGCCGGCCGGTTGGCAGGCACGGGTGGATCCCCACCTCAACCTGGTGCTGGAGCGCTCATGAAAGATCTGGCCGTCTTCCACAGCCTGCTCGAGGGCATCGCCGAGGAGATGGGCGCGGCCTTGCGTCGCTCGGCCTTCTCGCCCAACATCCGCGAGCGACTCGACTTCTCCTGTGCCCTCTTCGACCCGGAGGGCCAGCTGCTGGCCCAGGCAGCCCACATTCCCGTGCACCTGGGGTCAATGCCCCAGCTGCTCCAGCGGCTGGCCCGCGAGGTCGAGCTGGGGCCGCGCGACATGCTGGTGGTCAACGATCCCAGCTGGGGGGGCACCCACCTGCCCGACCTGACCCTGGTCACTCCCCTGATGCTGGGTCGGCGCCGGCTCGGTTACGCCGCCTCGCGCGCCCATCACGCCGATGTGGGCGGCATGGCGGCCGGCTCCATGCCGATGTCGTGCGAGCTGGTGCAGGAGGGGCTGATCCTTCCGCCCGTGCGCTTGCTGGTGAACGGACGACGCAACGCGGATGTGTGGTCCCTTCTGCTGCGCAACGTGCGCACCCCGGAAGAGCGCGAGGGAGACCTGCTGGCCCAGGTGGCCGCCAACCACACTGCCGTGCGTCGGGTGGCCGAACTGGCCGGGCGGGTCGATTGGGAACTATCTTGTCGGGCTCTGCTGGCTCATTCCGAGCTGCTGGTGCGGGCCGGGCTGAGAGCGCTGCCCTGGGGCCGAGCCCGGGCCGAGGACTATCTCGAGCACCAGGGCGAGCGGGTCGCGATCCGGGTTGCGCTCGAGCTCTTCGATGGCAGCCTGAGCTGCGATTTCGCGGGCACCTCACCGGCCCTGGCGAGCAATCTGAACGCGCCCTTCCCGGTCACTTCAGCGGCGGTCTATTACGCGGTGCTGTGCCTGCTGGGCGGCGAGGTGCCGGTCAACCAGGGGGCCTTCCGACCGGTGACGATCAAGGCCGAGCAGGGCTCACTCCTGAACCCTCCCGTCTGGGCTGCGGTGGCCGCCGGCAACGTGGAGACTTCGCAGCGGGTGGTGGACGTGATGCTCCAGGCCCTGGGGCAACTGGTGGGCGAGCGCGTGCCCGCCTGCTCGGCCGGCACCATGAATAACCTCGTGCTGGGTGGCCGCGACTGGGCCTACTACGAGACCTCCGGCGGAGGAGCCGGGGCGGCCCGCGGGCTGCCCGGGGGCTCGGGCCTGCAGGTGCACATGACCAACACCCGCAACACCCCGGCCGAGTCGCTCGAGTCCGACCATCCCCTGCGGCTGCGCCGTTACGCTCTGCGCCGCGACAGCGGAGGGAAGGGGGCCTTTCGAGGCGGGAACGGGTTGGTGCGCGAGGTGGAGTTGCTTTGTCCGGCCACCGTCTCGCTGCTGGCCCAACGGCGTGAGACCGGTCCACCGGGAGCCTGCGGAGGCCAGCCGGGCCAGGCGGGGCGCGACAGCTACCAACTGCCGGGCGCTGGCCCGCAGCCGCTCGATCCTCAGTCCAGTCAGGCCTTTCCGGCCGGGACGATCATCAGCCTCCAGACCCCGGGGGGCGGCGGGTGGGGGAAAGCGGAGGGCTGAGCCGAAAGATTCCCGGCGTGTTCCTCTTCAGCAAGCCCCCCAACTACGACCAGAAACGAAAGACCCAGCGCGTGAGCTGCAAGCTGGCCACCATCTGCGAGCAGGGTAAAGTGGCTTTCAACGCCACCGCGGTCGACCTGGGGATGCAGGGCATGCGCTTGATTGTCCCGCGCAAGATCAAGACCGGAACCCGGCTCAACGTCTCCGCCGCCAAAGGTGAGGTCGAGGGCAGGAGCGTGACCTTCGAGGTGCGCTGGTGCCGGCTCAAGCGCTTCTCCTCAAGCATCGAGGTAGGGGGGTTGTACCGCTCGGCCTTGGAGGGAACCTGGGTGGAGCGCGCCTGGCGCGAGCTTGGCATGCGCAGCGGGGTCAGCCAGGAGCGGCGCAGGTCGGTGCGAGCCGCCATCAACCAGAACTTCACCTTGTCGGTACACATCAACGGCACCCTGCCCGGCAAGGTGGAGAATCTGTCGGTCGGCGGGGCCCAGGTGGTGATGGGACACCCGCTGGGCAACGAAATGCTCGACCTGGTGATCGGGCCCTATTACCACCTCAAGGCACTGAATCTGAAGGCCGAGGTGGTGCATCACATGAGCTCGCACTTTGCGGATACCTGGTACTACGGGCTGACCTTCAGCCAGCTGACGCCGGCCCAGCGCTCTCAGCTCAACCAGTATGTCGAGCATCTGCTGAAAGCCCAGGCAGAGAGCTAGGCGAACGCGCAAAGCTGTGCGATGAATTCTCAACAGGTTGAACTTCGTCGCCTCGCCCGTGCCACAACACTTTGGAAGCGGTTCGAAACAAGTTTCTCACCGCACGTTTCGTGGCACGGTCAAGGCGACGAAGTTTAGATCAAACCCTTCTTCATGGCCAGCACGGTGGCCTCGGTGCGGTTGTTCACCTGCAACTTCTGGAAGATGTTGGAGATGTGGTTGCGCACCGTGTGCTCGCTGATGGCCAGCTCGGAAGCGATCACCTTGTTGGGCTTTCCTCCCGCCACCAGCTTGAGGATCTCTTGCTCACGGGGGCTCAGGGTGGCGAACAGACCCGGCTCGAGCCCCTCGCGTCGGGTCATCTCGGAAAGGTGCGAAAACTCCGCCAGCAGCCGGTCGGCCAGCATCGGCTCGAGCAGGTTGCCTTCATGGAAGACGCGGCGCACGGTGTCGAGCAGCTCGTTTGAGCCGGTGTCCTTGGTCAGAAAACCGCTCGCACCCGCCTTGACGGCCTGAAAGATGGAGGCCAAGTCGCGCGAGACCGTCAGGATGACGATCTTGGTGGTGGGCAGCTCGGCTTTGAAGCGCACACAGGCTTCGATGCCGTCCATCCCGGGCATGTTGAGATCGAGCAGGATGACATCGGGAGCCACCTCGCGGGCCAGCTCCAGAGCCTGGTGGCCGCCCGAAGCCTCGGCCACCACCTCGATGTCCTCATGACCTCGCAGCAGGCTTCGAATGCCCTCTCGGAACAGAAGGTGGTCGTCGACGACCATGAGCCGAATAATGGCCGGTTTCCCCCCTTGCACAGTGGTAGGACTCTTGCGTTCTTTGCTCACGACCCCCGCGTTCCCTCTTCCAGCCTGCCGTGCCCCATCACGGTCTTGAGCCATTCACCCCCTCCCCGGGGGCCTCCCCCTGCTTTCCGTTCTCAAAGGGAGACTTTGCCTTGTTTGTAACATTCGATTCAAGGGGATTTCTGTCCAGCCAGGGCTTCTTCCTCGCTTGCTTCAGCGTTTAAGGCTCTGACCGACATCCCCCTGGTTCAGGCTGAGATAGACCACCCCTTCCATCTGGGCCGTGGCCCCCGGAGCGGGCCGCTGGCTGACCACCGTGCCCGCCGGGTAGCGGCGGTCCTGGCGCACCCCCTCGAACTGCCAGGCCAGCCCCTGTTGGCGCAAGAGCTGCTGGGCCTTCTCAGGGTCGAGCCCGTACAGGTTGGGAACCTCCACATACCGATAGCGCTTACAGAACTCCCTGTAAGCCTGGTAGAGGTTGCGGGTGGCCAGCTCGGGATCGTTCTGAGCCGGCAGCACCAGGCACTCGCGCTTGCCGCGCCGCTCACGCTCGAGGTTGTGCCGGAAACTGAACCAGAGGATGAATTTCTCCTCCAGATCGGTCTGGGGCATCATGTAAAGCGCGTTCTCGGCCAGCTCGGGCTCGATCATTGCAGGGGCGGTTTCGAGTCTCAGGCAGGGGAGGCCTGCGGGGAGGCCAGAAGCAGCGGTCATGGATGGTCCGCTCACTTTCGCCCGCTTTCAAGAGTTCATCCGCTCTCGCTACCACGAACGCGATGCCGCCCGCGGCACGGCGGCCAACTTCATGTGGATGATGGAGGAGATCGGCGAGCTGGCCACAGCCCTTCACCACGTCGCCGAAGAAGGCTCGGAGGAGTTGGCCCAGGAGTTCGCCGACGTGCTGGGCTGGCTGACCACCCTGGCCAACATGCACGGGGTGGACCTGGAGCAGGCTCTGCGGCGCAAGTATCTCGACCAGGGCGGGGCCCTGCACAAGGCTTAGAGGCCCAGCGCCTCGAGCGTGCGCCGATCGGCCTGACAGGTGACCGGCAGCTTCTTCGCCAGTTGGAACCGTCCCAGGCTCTCCGGGTCAAAGCCCGCCTCGGTGCCGAGCTCACGCTCGAGAGCAACCTTCAACTTTTCGGGGTCGGCCTGCTCGATGGCCAAAAGGTCCTCCAGGCTCAGCTCCTGGCCCACGATGGTTACGCTCGTGCCCTCGGCGATCTCGGGGTGGGCGAAGAGCTCGTCCATGTCCTCGTTGCGCAACGCCATGCAGCCGAAGGTCCAGTTGGCGTGGATCCCTTTGCCATGAATCTGGATCTCGCCCCCGATGTCGGGGCTGCCTTCCAACAGGCCGTTGCGCTTGAAAAATTCGTAGCGCTGACGGTCGATCTGGTTGGGATAGTCGATGTCGTAGGCCCGGTAATAGGTGGCTTCCGGCTGCAAGGCGACGATCCGGTAGCGCCCTTCGGGGGTGGAGGCGTTATCGTAGCAAACCTTGCGCTGGTAGTGCTTCTTGCCCATGGCGATGGGATAACGCTTGATCCGCTTGCCGTTGTCTTGAGCCTCCAGGAAGAAGCGGCTCTTGTCCACCAGCAGAGAAGGCCGTCGCAGAGACGGCAGCGGACGGGCGGGCCAGGCGATGGCCACTTCGTTGGAGACGCGCTCCCCCAGGCGCAGCCGGTAGTAGCAGGTCACCTGGTCGGGCGCGTCGGCATCCTGGAACGTCCCCCCGGCCTGAGGCAGAGCTATCTCGCGAATGGGGTGGCGTCCCGGGACCGCGAGCGAGGAGGTGGAGACCAGCAGCGTGGGCGGCTTGGGGGCCTGGTAGGCAAGCCGACGCCCTTCCTGGAGCGCGAGCTTCAGGCTGGCGTCGCTCTGGAGGCCGAGCAGTGGGGACTGCTCGGCCCGCGCTGGCCCGGGCCCCGCCTGGCAGCCAGCCAGCAGCAGGACCAGGGCCAGCAGGACCGCCCGCTTCAAGTCAGTGGACCGAAGCCCATCAACTTGAGCAGGGCCGTCAGCACGCCCGTCAACCCCTCGCCAGCGATCAGGCCGGAGGCCAGCGAGAAGCCCAGGGCCGTGGCCGCAACCGCGTTGCGGCGCTGCCAGGCGCTGTAGAGCAGGGCTCCGGCGCACATGGTCAGACTGAAGAAGGGCTGCACGATGAAGGCGATGCCGATGGCCATACCGGAAGGAAGATAGGGGCGCGCGCCCTTGAAGAAGTGGCGCAGAAGGGGGATCATCGCCCCGACGGCCAGGGCCACGGCCACGGCCGGCAGACTGTGATCGGGCATGGCGCCCAGACCTTTGGAGAGCACCTCAGCCATGGCCTTCCAGGCGTGGGCCGCCGGGGCGGGCAGCTTGTCGCCCCCGATCTCGAAGGCCCGCTCGAAGAGCAGGTAGATCGGCACGCAGACCAGCACGCCTGCCATCGCGCCCCAGAGCTGGGCCGCGATCTGCTTGCGAGGCGAGCCTCCCAGCAGCCAGCCGGTTTTCAGGTCGTGCATCATGTCACCGGCCTGCGAGGCGCCTGCCCCGGTGACTGCGGCACACATCAGGTTGGCTCCCACTTGACCGGGAGCCAGGCCCCCGTAGACCAGCTGGGTCACCTTGCCCATGCCACCCACCGGATTGATGTCGCACTCACCGGTGCAGCGCGTGGCGATTGCCGCCAGCAAGCCGGAGATCATCACTGCCAGAACGGTCAGCCAGGGAGCGATTCCGAACACGTAGTAGCCGGCGACGACGGTGAGAGAGGACGCGCCCAGCAGGCCCACCCAGAACCAGGAGCCGGGCACCTGCTCGGAGGCCGAAGAGGTGTCCTCCACCGGCTTGCTGCCACGCTTGGGACGCATCGCCTCGAGCACCGAGCGCCAGGACAGCGCGAGATTGGTGAGCGCATCCGAGACCATCAGGGCCACGCCCGGCCAGAGGATCCAGCCGCGAGCGCCGTTGGAGTAGCTCATCGGATCGCCTACCACCCAACCCTGAGCGGTGACCATGGGCGCCAGGACAGCCCAACCCACGATGGCTCCCAACGCCAGCGAGAGTCCGGTGCGCAGCCCGATCAGGATTCCGGCGCCCAGCATCATGGGGCCCAGGTAGAGCTCGAAGCCATACTTGAAGGCGACTGCAAGAAAGCCTACCTGCAGCCAGTCGTGCAGGGGCACATGCTGGCTCTGGGGCACGAAGAAACCGATCAGGGTGAAGAGCCCCGCCAGAACAGCGGTCTTCACCAGCAGCGACGACTTCCTGACGGCGTCGGAGCCAGAGCTGTACATGGCCGTAATGGTCTGGGCCGTAGCCGTCCCGCTGGGGAAGCGCAGCTTCTCCACCAGCACCATCTGGCGTCGCAGGGGAATCGCGTAGAAAACGCCCAGCCCGGCCACCGAGCCAGCCCAAAGGGTCAGCTCGAGGTAGCTGAACTTGTGGCCCAGCATGGTCATCGCCGGGACCGCCGAAAGCAAACCTGCGGCCGAGGCCATGGCGCCGGCGGCCGAGCCCGAGGTCTGGGCGATGTTGGTCTCGAGCGGGGTGAAGGCTTTCCTGGGCTTGAGGGTGGCAAAGACGGAGTAGCCGAGGATGGCGGCGATCAGCGATCCCCCCATCGACCAACCGGTCTGGAGGCCGAAGTAAATGTTCATGGCCGCCACCACGCCTCCCAGACAACAACCCACCAGCACGGCACGGAAGGTGAGCTGGCGCTCGCGCGGGGCGGGCCGATAGAGGGGGCCGTCGCCCGGGTCGGCGGTGAAGGTGCCCATCTCCTCCGGGGCGGATTGCGCGACGGGGGCTCGGGTCTCGGCTTGCTCAGACCGCGCTTGCACGAGCAGATTCTCGGGGGGTGACGACATGGGAGTCCTCCGGGTGCAGGGTGTTCACCAGGATGATCGATTTGCAGACCAGGAGAGATGAACGAATTGTTACCGGACGGCTAAGTGAGGATCTCCTGGACGCGGCCCACCTGGCCGTCTTGCAGCCGCACCTTGATCCCGTGCGGGTGGGTGGGCGATTTCGTGAGCAACTGGGCGATCAGGCCCACGGTGCGCCGGCCCGAGGCCTGGTCGGCCTTGAGGATGATAGCCACCTTCTGGCCGGGACGCAGTTGGGCGCGGGTGGGGAGGCTCATCGCGGGGCATTCGGTCGCCAGTAGCCCGGGCCCCTGCCTGGAGCGAAGCTCCTGGCCCACGATGGTCACGCGCGTGCCGCCTTCTTCGGCTTCAGGTGGCGAAGACGGAGAGTAGCCCGGGATGGGGGGTCAGCGACCCCCATCAACCAGCCGGTCTGGAGGCCGGTCGATGTTCATGAAGTAGCCCACAAAGACTGCTCGGAAGGTGAGCTGGCGCTCGCTCGGGGCGGGCCGATAGAGAAGGCCGTCGCCCGGGTGGGCGGTGAAGGTTCCCACTTCCTCCGAGGCGGATTGCGCGACGGGGTCTCCCGTCTCGCCGAGGACTGTCGAAGTAGTGCTCGACCTCGGCCTCCCGCATCGAGCCGCAGAGGAGATTGCCGAACCGCGCTGAATTGCAGCCTCTCGATAAACCCACGGGAGGTAGGCCATGCGAATCCCCCAAGTCCTGGGTAACCTGGTACTGACCCTGGCACTGCTGGCCCCCGTGAGCGGCCAGTACCCTCCCGGGCAGTACCCCGGTTCGAGCAATCCCGGTCCTTCCGGGCCCCCTTCCACCCCGAGCGGGGCCGCCCCGGTGATGGGTCCCGGTAGGGCAGAAGAAGGAGCCGTGGCCCCCGGGACGGCCGAAACAGAGGAACCGGTAGGCAACATCCACGACTGGCTCACCCAGAACCCCAAATCTCCGCTCGTCGCGCTGGTCGAACAGAAGAAAGGCTCCGACCAGGGCTTACTGAGGGTGCTCAACGCTCTTACTCCCTCCGAATTGACCGATTTGGGGTTCTTGCTCACAATCTACCAGACACACATCAACAATCATGTAGCAAAGAACCCGCGCGTCTGGGACACCGGCCCCGGCTCAATGCGAAACTTATTGAACCATTTCAACGGTGATACCTTTGCGAGAGGTTGCGCTGACATGGCTGAACAGGCCGCAGTCTGTCTGGGCGGCCACACCGGAGGAACCCGACCTTTTACTGCGCACGAGTACAATTGGGCACCAGGTTTAACTCGGCAAGTTGGTGTCCTCGCAGGCCTTCCTCTGGCGGCGGCAGCGGTTGGCTACGGGGTGGGCATTGCAAAATTTGGCGCCGCTGGCGCCGCTGTGGGCGGTCCGCTCGGATTGGTCGTAGGCGGTGGGGCCGGCATAGTCATCGCATTCAGCACTGGCAACACCCAGCACAACATGGCCGCCATACGGTCGACCCGCGACCCCAACCTGATGATCGTGCTCGACCCGCACGCCACCCAAAACGGCGATCCCGAGTCAGTCCATGGGCCTGATTACTACTCAGGTTGGACAACTCAACCGGAGCTGGGCCCACCCCGGACCCCGGCCACTCCCCCGACCCAGACCCCGGCCACCCCCGCGACGGAAGAAGCCAATCCTGGGCGCGAGCCATGAGACAGCTTCTCGTGCTGGGGTTGGCCCTCCTGACCATACCCTCTCTGGCTGCGACGAAAGCCAGGATCCAGCTTCGCTACCAACCCCAACCCAAGACCGCCTGGACGACCGAAGGCCAATTGAGCGTCAAGAGTGAGGTCAAGTTAGCCAGCGGAGAGGTCAGCGCGGCCGATGAGCAAATTCTCCTGGTCTGGGAGGATCTAGTTGAGGGACGCGACCAGACAGGGACCTGCGGGGTGGTGCGACAGTTGCGCAAGTGGGCCAGCAACGAGGAAGACCTGACCCCTTCGGGACAGATCCAACTGAGCGTGTCCAAGTTATGCGAGCAGAAGCCGACCGCCAGTCCGTTTGCCGCCGGCCTCATGGATCAGCCTGCGCTCTATCCGGTCCGCTACGTGGGCGTTGGCGAGAGCTGGCCCGTAGAGCAGACCAGCGCAGGCAAGATCGCCCTGAACGCCGAGACCCTGACGATTGAAACCAGGTTCAAGGGCACCGGCAAGCTGGTCAGCTTCGACGACAAGATGGCCGTGCTCGAGTTCTCGCTTCAGTTTCTCTCGGAGGGACAAAACGAGCGGATTGCATCGAGCAGCAGGGGAACCATGCACTGGACGATGCACGTGGACCTGGCTACAGGCGTTCCGGGATGGCAGAAGAGCGCGACGGTCAGTGAGCAGACGGTAACGTTGGGCGGCTCGGTCGTCATCCCGACCCGCAGCGAGATGGTCCTGGAATTGAAGACCCGGCCCGGCGCCTTCAATCAAGAAGTCAACAGGCCATAGAGACAGGGCCATGAGCTGGCTCGATCCGGGAGTCTATGATGCACTAAGGTGCCGCGCGTTGAACGCTTCAGGAATTGGCGCGGCGCCGTTCAACAGATTGTCTACACTCCCGCGCGTTGACCTGTTCAGAATTAGAACGCGCGGGAGTGTAGATACCAAAACCGTTAACCTTCTCGACCTGCTCGGAAATGGCCGCGTCCACCGGGACCTGGAGTATCCAGAAAAACTCCCAATTTACCGGGAGAGTCGCTACTCGCTGACCAGCCAGATTCCGAGCGTCGCGCCTGACGAATGGACTCTCTTGCACCACGACAACCCTCAACAGCAACTCTCCAACTCTCCAGCCGCGCTGTTCACCTGTGGCGCCCGGACGACTAGACTCATTTGAGTCGAAGTGGAACACCCCCCATGAAGCGATTGCTGCAGGCCCACCGGGCAGCATTGCACGCAGTAGACCCGACCCGCTTGATCGAGCACGCGTCGCTCGACGATGCCCCCCCCTGGCTGCTGGCCCTGGGCAAGGCGGCCTGGCCGATGGCCGAGGCCGCCCTGAAGCGACGCAGCTTCCAGGGCGCTCTGGTGGTCTGCCCCGCCGGCCAGGGTGCGCTGGAAGGCGCGCGCGTGCTGCACGGCAGCCACCCGGTTCCCGACCATAGCAGCCTGGCGGCGGGCCAGGCTATGCTCGACTTTGCGCGCCAGGCTCAGGGCGGACTGCTGATGCTGCTCTCGGGCGGCGGCTCGGCGCTGGCCGAAGCGCTGGTGGAGGGGCTGACCCTGGACGACCTGCAGGCCACCACCCGCGCCCTGCTCTCGGGCGGCGTGCCCATCCAGGGGATCAACGCCGTTCGGCGCCACCTCTCGCGCCTCAAGGGGGGACGGCTGGCCGAGCTGGTGCCCGGCCCGGTGCACACCCTGGCCCTCTCGGACGTGCTGGGCAGCCCGCCCGAGGCCATCGCCAGCGGCCCCACCGCGCCCGACCCCAGCACCTGCCAGGAAGCTCTGGATGCCTGTCGGGGCCTGAAGATCCCCGCCCGCGTTCGGGAGGCGCTGGCCGGCCACGAAACCCCCAAGCAGCTGCGCGAGACGAGCTATCGCGTGCTGGCCGACAACCGGGTCATGGCCGAGGCCGCCTGCCGCGAGCTGGGGCCCGAGACCCAGCTCCTGACCTGCTGGCTGGAGGGCGAGGCCCGCGAGCTGGGACGCTTTCTGGCCGCCCTGGCCCGGGAAGAGGGCGAGCACACCTTCGTGCTCAGCGGGGAGCCCACCGTGACCGTGCGCGGCCCCGGGACGGGCGGGCGCTGCCAGGAGCTGGCCCTGAGCTTCGCCCTGGCCGCCGAAGGAACCTCAGCATACCTTCTGGCGGCCAGCTCGGACGGCATCGACGGGCCAACCGACGCGGCCGGAGCCATCGTGGACGGTAGCACCGCCGGGCGGGCGCGCTCGCTGGGGCTCGATGCGCGGGCCGCTCTCGAGGCCAACGACGCTTACACTGTGCTTAGAGCCACCGAGAGCCTCCTTATCACCGGTCCCACGGGGACCAACACCAACGATCTGTTCTTGCTGCAGACCGAGACATACAGTAAGATATCTTTATGAAGACCATAACACTCAATGTATCCGAGTCGGTCTACCAGGCCTTTCAGGAGCACGCGCGCGTCTCAGACCGCACGACGTCAGAGCTGATCCGTGAGGCCATGGAGCTTTACTGGCGGGAGCGAATCCAGACCAGACGCAGCCTGCGCGAGCTTTCTCCCCTGTCTCTGGGCCGGGTGATGCGACCTTTGACCCGGGACGACGACCTGCTCGCGGAAATGCTCCCGGATGGCTAAGGGGCTGGACACGAGCTTTCTGGTCCAGGCCGAGATCTCAGGCCACCCCGGGCATGGCCGGGCCCGCCAGCTTCTCGAAGAGCTTCTGGATGATTCCGAGCCCCTGGCGCTGACTCCTCAGGTGCTCAGCGAATTCGTGCACGTCGTCAGCGACCCGCGCCGATTCGAGACCCCCCTCGAAATGAAGACGGCCCTGGCTCGAGCCGAGCGCTGGTGGACCGGCCAGGAGGTCGTTCAGGTCTACCCGAGCGAGGTCAGCACCCAGCTTTTCCTTCGCTGGATGCAAGAGCACCGGTTGGGCCGCAAGCGTCTGCTGGATACCCAGTTGGCCGCAACCTACCATTGCGCCGGAATCGAAGTGGTGGTCTCCACCAACGCGCGAGACTTCAGCGTGTTCGGCTGCTTCACCACGCTCGCGGTCTGATGTCCACCTCAGCCCTGATCCCCGCCTACCAGCCCACCGAGGTGCTGCTTGAGGTGGTCGATTCCGTCCTCCAGGCCGGCTTTGCCCGCGTTGTGGTGGTCAACGACGGCAGCAAGACCGAGTGCGCTCCTCTGTTCGAAGCCGTGCGCTGCAAGCCCGGAGTGACCCTGCTCGAGCACGCCGTCAACCAGGGCAAGGGCGCGGCCCTGCGAACCGGCCTGGAGCACCTGCACCGAACCGCCCCGGCGGGCGAGGTGGGGGTGGTCACCCTGGACGCCGACGGCCAGCACCGCGCTCAGGATGCCTGGCGGGTGGCCGAAGAGCTCGAGCGCCATCCGGACGCGCTGGTGCTGGGGGTGCGCAGCTTCACCCGCAAGGGGGTGCCCTGGCCCCGCCGCATCGGCAACATCTTTACCCGGGTGGTGTTTGCGGTGCTGGTCGGGCGGGTCATCCGCGACACCCAGACGGGCCTTCGCGGCCACCCGATGGGCTGGATCCCCGAGCTTCTCACCATCGACTACGATGGCTATGAGTACGAGCTGGAGGTGCTGCTCTACTGCCGCAAGCGCCCCCTGCGCCAGGTCACCATCGAGACGGTCTACATCGGCGAGAACGAAAGCTCCCACTTCAACCCGGTGCGCGACTCGATCCGCATCTACGGCACCCTGCTCAAGAGCCGCCTGCGAGCGCTGCGAGACTGGTTCAAAAGGAGAATTCCTTAGCCACCTCGGCGGGGTGATGGGGCAAGAACGGACGGATGATCACGCTGAAAAATTACTGTTTGCCGCCGCGGAAGTCCTCGAAGCTGGGCAGGAAGTAGCCGGTCTGGAGCTTGTTCCAGCCCAGAATCGTGCCCACCATGCCCACTCCGGCTCCCACGGCCGCGCCCGGCCAGCCTCCGATGGAGGCCCCGGCCGCACCCATGCCCACGGTCGCGGCCGCGATGGGCCAGTGGCCGAGCTTGTTGGTCCAGTAGTTGCTCTTGTCGTCATGCACGGTGTGGATACCAGGGATGCGGAGGAAAGCATCCGGAGCCACCGCTTGGCGACCCAGCAGCTCTTTCGAGGGCGCCTCGATGGGGTTGGGCATGCTCTTGAGGGCTTTGAAGACCAGCTCGGAGCAGTAGAACTCCTTGTCATCGGCGGAGTTGAACACGCTGTCGTAGGGCTTGCCCAGCTGAGAGCGGCAGTAGGCGGTGGCGGCCGTGACATCCTCGGGGGTCTTGTAGTCGGGGCGCACGATGGCGATCTTCTGGCGGCCCTCGAAGTAGTCGTCGAGCTTGGTCTCGATGACGCCCTTGCCGACCGCTTCGAGGATTTTGCCTTCACCGGCATAGTAGGCGGCGTGGGTGTAGTTGGAGCGCACCGTCCAGAACTCCATGCGAGCCCAGCCCGGGTAAGCGCAGTCGGCAGTCATGATGACGTCGCCCGGCTGGAGCTTGCTCTTGAGCTCGTCGGCCTTCTCTTTGGTGACCTCGGGCACGGTTGTGGGGATGCGCCGGCCCATGAAGGTGAGCAGAGCCCCCGCGGCCACGCGGGTGGGGCTGAACTTTTCTTTGGGCTCGGCCGGCGTCTCGGGCGGCGGAGCCTCGGTGGCCTGCGCGGGGCGCGCGAATGATGGCGTGGTGACCTGTTGCAAGATCATGACGAAGACCCTTCCTGAATCACAGTTTTGGAGAGCTACTCTCTTGGCTCGACCGGCAAGATGTAGTAGTTCATCCCGTCTTTTCCCGGGGTGGTATCCACCACCAGCAGCCCCACCTGGTCGCCCAGAAAGGCCTGCTTGTTGCGCGCCACCTCGTGCAGGTTGAGGGTGAAGACCCCCTGCCCGCAGTCTTGAAAACCCGAGGGCAGCGCGGCCCCGGAAAGCTTCTTGCTGCTCTGAGCCAGGAGAGCTTCCAGGGCATCCACCGCCTTGGGGTCCTCGGCGTCCAGAGCGACCACCATGCGGTCCTCGAGCTGGCGCAGCAGCTGCGGTGCGTCCGAGCGGCGGATGCAGGCGTCGGCCTCTTCGCAGGCCGAGGCCAGCTTGTCGGCCACCCTCACCACGCTGTGCTCGATCGGACCGGCCGGCGCCGGATGGGTGCCCTGGTCGGGATGCCGGTCAGGCACGAACAGGGTCTTGAAGAGTTGTGGCTCGGGCACCTCGGCGTGGCAGGCGTCGGTGCGGGTGAGCACGTCCTCGAGGTCGGGCGGGTTGAAACCAGCCTGGCGCACTCGCTCCACCGAATCTTCCAGTCGACTCAGGGCGCTCTCTCGGGTCAGCTGCTGGCCGCGGGCGTCGTAGACCGGAATACCCAGCGAGAAGGCAGTGCGGGCCTCGTGCACGCAGCCTTCGGAGAGCTCCCAGCCGTCTTGCATGACCAGGCCCGAGGCGATTCTGACCACATCCAGCCAGTGGTTGAGATACTCGGCCTGCTGCCAACGGTTCACGGCCAGGCGGCTGGGATCCACCACCAGCGTGTCCTCGCGCCGCAGCGACTGGGCCAGCTCGTCTGCGGCGGCGCAGTTCTTCTCGATCACCTGGCTGACGAACTCGGCATTGTCGGCCGGGTCGAGCTCGCGCACCGATTTCTTGCCCTTGCCTTCCAGGAACTGATAAAGGCGAAAGCCGCCCGTGACCGGAGTGCTGACGTAGAGAATCTTGCGACCCTGAGCTTCCTCCTGCAAGCGCTCCACGAAGTCGGGACTGAAATCGTTGCGCTCAAAGGGACCCAGCGCCGAGGCCAGGTGGGAGAGTCGGCGCATCAAGCTCTTCTGGGGGTCGACCGTGTGGCGCGCCTGCATCCGGGCCAGCAGCTCCTCGCCGTCGCGCTCCCTGTTGTCGAGCGCAGCCCGACGCGTGGAGCCGAGCATGCTCATGCGACGCGCCGCCGTGTTGTAGAGGAGCGTTTGCTCGTTGACCAGCAACTCAGTAGCCTCCGCCCTGAGCCACGGCGCCCTCGACGATGGCCACGCTCGAGCTGGCCCCGATGCGGGTGGCTCCGGCCTGGATCATCAGGTTGGCGGTCTGGTTGTCGCGCACCCCGCCCGAAGCTTTGACGCCCAGCTCGGGGCCCACGGCGGCTCGCATGAGGGCGATGTCCTCAACAGTGGCCCCGCCCCCGGCAAAGCCGGTGGAGGTCTTGACGAAGTCGGCCCCGGCCGCCACGCTCAGCTCGCAGGCGCGGACCTTCTCCTCTTGCGTGAGCAGACTGGTCTCGAGGATGACCTTGACGGTGTGCCCTCCGGCTGCCTGCACCACAGCCTCGATGTCGCGCTGCACGGCCGCGTCGTCGCCGTCCTTGAGCTTGCCCACGTTGATCACCATGTCGATCTCGTCGGCGCCGTCTTTGAGCGCCTGGCGGGTCTCGGCGGCCTTGCCCTCGGGGGAGGTGGCCCCGTGGGGGAAGCCCACCACGGTGCAGACCATCACGCCGCTTCCCTGCAACTCGCGGGCCGCCAGGGCCACTCGTCCGGGCTGCACGCACACGGAAGCGAATTTGTGCTCTCGGGCCTCGGCGCAGAGCGTCTTGATCTGGGACGCGGTGGCGTCGGGCTTGAGCAGGGTGTGGTCGATCATCGAGGCCAGCACCGCCCCCGGCAGGCCGGCCGCGGGGGCGGCAACATTCAGGGCCGTCGCCAGGCCGCTTTCAGCGATGACAGGAGCGGTCGACACTTCCTGGCCACCGGTCAGCGCCACCGGACCGCCTCCCTGGAGGTGCACGCTCTCGGCCGGCTCGGCTGCCTCGGAAGTGGAGGCGGCGCTTTGCGGTCGATAGCGCGCAGCTGCGGTGAGCTGGTTGAAGGCCTGAATGATCATAACGGACAAACCCCTCTGGTGGTTTATCCGAGCTTATCCAGGAGCGCTGAACAAATCCTCAAAAGCCCTCGACTTGCGACGGACGGGGAGCGCCTCGCGCTGAGTGAAGAACTCCTGGGCACTGAAACGCTCGCCGTGGGCCCACAGGCGGCGGTAGCTGCCGTCCGAGGCCAGCTCCCAGGAGTTGGTGTTGTCACGCAGGTTGGCCAGCAGCACCTCCTGCAGCTTCAGGCCCAGCTCGCCGTTGACGGGCACCAGGGCTTCCACTCGGCACAGCAGGTTGCGGTGCATCCAGTCGGCCGAGGAGATGTAGACGCAGGCTTTAGGCGAGGGCAGCTCGTGACCGTCCGAGAAGCAGAAGATGCGCGAGTGCTCCAGAAAGCGCCCCACGATCGACTTCACCCGGATGGTGCTCGAGAGCCCTTCCAGCTGAGGGCGCAGGGCGCATTGCCCGCGCACCACCAGCTCGATGGGCACCCCGGCCCGTGAGGCCCGATACAGGGCGTCGATCACGTCCGGCTCTAAGAGAGCGTTCATCTTGGCCCAGATGCCGCAGGGCTTGCCCAACCGGGCAAGCTCCGCCTCATAGGCGATCTTCTCCAGCAAGGTGGCCTTCAGGTTGATGGGCGAGACGGCAAGCTTCTCGAACTTCTCGGGCACGGCGTAGCCGGTGATGTAGTTGAACAGGCGGGCGGCGTCGCGGCAAAGGGCCGGATCGCAGCTGAAGAGAGAAAGGTCGGAATAGGCCCGGGCCGTGTCGGGATGGTAGTTCCCCGTCCCATAGTGCACGTAGGTGCGCATCAGGTTGCCTTCGCGCCGGGTGATCAGGCTGACCTTGGCGTGGGTCTTGAGGTTGGCAAAGCCGTAGACGACCTGGGCTCCGGCCCGTTCGAGCCGCTCGGCCAGCCGGATGTTGGCTTCCTCGTCGAAGCGAGCCTTCAGCTCGACCACGGCTACCACCGCCTTGCCCGTCTCGGCCGCCTCCACCAGGGCTCGCACGATGGGTGAGTCCTTGCTGGTCCGGTAGAGCGTCTGCTTGATGGCCACCACGTTGGGGTCGCTGGCGGCACGCTCGACGAACTGCACCACCATCGAGAAGCTCTCGTAGGGGTGGTGCACGAGCAACTCGTGCTCACGGATGGCCGAAAAATAGTCGCCGTCCCACTCGGCCAGGGCATCCGGCAGACGCCCCTCGAAATCCGGGTAGCGGTGGGGGGGGCCGTCGTCGCGGATCAGCTCGGCCACCGACCCCAGGTTGAGCATGCCGTCGGAGAAAAAGATCTGGTCGCGCGTGGTTTCCAGCTCGTCACACAGATACTCGCGCACGTCGTCGGGGGTGGAGGGGGCCAGCGACAGCCGGATCACGCTGCCCCTTTTGCGCCCTTTGAGGGCTTCCCGAAAAGCCTGCAGCAGGTCTCCATCCTCAGTGGCCTCGATCTCCATCTCCTGATCGCGCAGCACGTGGAAAAGGGTGGCGCTCTCCAGCTCGAAGTTGGGCAGCACCTGCTTGATGCAGAGCGGAACCACGTGCTCGAGCCGGATGTAGCGCTCCGATTCCTTGAGCCGCACGAAGCGCCGCAGTTTGGAAGGCAGCACCATCATCTGCCAGTGCAGTCCCCGGCTGTCGCGCAGCCTCAGAGCAAGACACAGACCGTCGTTGGGAATGAGGGGGAAGGGGTGAGCGGGATCCACCGCCACGGGGGTGAGGGCAGGTAAAATCTGGCTGACGAAGTAGCCCTCCAGCCAGCTCTTCTCGGGCCGGGTGAGCTCCTTGCCGGTCAGAATGCGAATGCCCTGAGCCGCCAGAGCCACCTTCAACTCCTGCCAGGCCTCTTGCTGGCGGTTGAAGAGAGCTCGGGCCTCCTGGCGCAGCAGCTTGAGGTGCCGGGGCAGCCGCAATCCGTCGGGAGAGAGCGAGCGCGAGCCCGAGTCGTAGCGAGTCACCAGCTCGGCGAACCGAACCATGAAAAACTCATCCAGGTTTCCGTCTGAGATAGAGAGAAAGCGAAGCCGCTCAAAAAGCGGGACCTCGCTGTCGCGGGCCAGGGCCAGCACCCGCTCGTTGAAGGCCAGCCAGGAAAGCTCGCGGTTGAGAAAACGGTCAGGTCTTTGAAGGATGTCTACTGCCATGATGATGAGGTGCCTGGAGGGCAAGATAACCGGTTTTCGGACCGGGGGCAAGCGTCTGGTGATGGGAAAGGAGACTTTTCGAGTGGGCCGTCGCCTGCGCGAGGCCCTGGCCTGGGAAGGGATCGTGGGCTGTCGGGCCCGCCTGTGGGTGCGCGGAGACCGCCTGGTGGCAGTGTTTCCGCTGGATCCCCCCACGGGCCCGGAGGCCGCCCTGGTGTGCATGGGCAAGTCCTGTCGCCGGTGGGGAGCGGCTGAGACGGCCGAACGCCTGGAGCGGTGCGGGCTGACGGTGCGTCGGGTCAAGTGCCTGGACCAGTGCGGTAAGGGGCCGAACGTCTGCCTGCTGCCGGGGAAGGTCGTGGTGAACCGGGTGCAGGACGCGCCTGGACTCGCGTAGCACACTGTGCTACACTTGCCTGGATGGCGCGGAATACGCACTTTTCCATGCGACTGACCCCGCAAGAGCGAGAGGCTCTCGACCGCCTGGCATCCGAGCAGCAGGTGTCCGTCGGGGAACTGGTGCGACAGCTTCTTGCCCCCCATTTGGCTCGGGCCGAGCGCTTCTCTGCACGGCTCGTCCCGGATGAGCCTCAGGCCGACCCGATGCGACGACGTGAGCACGAATGGCTGCGAGAGCATCCCGAGCGAGTTGCCCAACTGGCCGGCCAGTGGATCGTCCTGGAAGAGGACCAGTTGATCGCCCACGGCTCCGACTCCCTGGAGGTCTTCCAGGCAGCTCGCCAGGCAGGCATCCGCGTTCCCTACATTCTGCGAATTCCCGAGCCGCGTCAGCGCGACGCCTTCTTCATCGGTCTTTAGCCGTGCCAGAGGTCAGCTTTCCCTGGACCTTTCCCTATGGCTATCTCGACCGGACTGTGCGAGAGCCAGTCGTGCCCCTTCGCCTCTTGCTGCAAGACCAGGCGCTTGACATCCAGGTCCTGGTGGATACGGGCGCGGAGCGCACGCTCCTGGATGGGCTCATCCTGCGAGCACTCGGGCGGGACATCTTCAGCGGGCGTGAAGTCACTTTCCGAGGCTTCCTCGGCTCGAGCCTGGTTGCCTACGAGCACAGAGCCCGGCTCCAACTGGCTGGCCTCGAGTTGGAGCTCGATCTGGCCTTCAGCATCCAGCCCATGGGGAGGCAGGTACTCGGTCGCGATGTCCTGGCACATCTCTTCCTGGGGCTTCGAGAGAGTGCCCTGGAACTCTATCTGGCCCCGGACGCAAATTCAGGATCGGTCGATAGTTCTCCAGCATAGCCCGAAAGCAACACTCCGGCAACAACATTTCACAAAACGTTCACCGGGGTTCATATCGCGATCCGAACATTTCCCGCCCGCAGCCGGTATCCTGTGGAAAGTATCGCGTCGCGTGGAGGTTGAATGAGCGCTTCCGGAGTCGGCACTCTGACCGCGGCCCCGCCCCCCCAGGTCACTCCCCCGAAACCTCACTCCCATGGTGCCCAGCAGCCCCCCGCCACGGGGGACGGGGTGGCGCTGCAAGAGCGTCCGGCCGGTCCGCCCCGACCGGGGCAGGTGCACAACCTGATGCAGACCCACGCCGAGCGCGATCAGCTGGTCAATGGCATGCTCGACACCTCCGGCTCGGCTAAGCCGAGCCAGGCGGAAGCCGCCAGGCTGCGCAGCTCACTGGGAGCGGTGGATACCGACGTGCTGCGCTTCGCCAGCGACTCGGGGCTCAAGATCGGCGTGCTCAACCCGGGCGACGAGATGTTCCAGGCGGGCGTCCTGCGGCGCCAGGACCCCAGGGCCATCCAGGCCCGGGGCCCCGAGTTGCAGGCCTTCGCCCAGAAGCTCGACGCTCAGCTCGACCAGAAGTACGGCAACCGCCTGGATTCGGTGAAGAAGGAGCTGGCCGCGCTGCCCGAGGCCCCCATGCCGGGCTTCGGGATGTCTTCGCCCGACCCGCATGCCGAGAAGCGCGGCAAGCTCTTCCAGCAGCTCCAGACCCTGGAAGGCCAGCGCGGCAAAGAGCTGGGGGAGGCCGTGGAGAAATCCGGGCTGCCGGTCAAGCCCTTCGTCATCCCCACCGACTCCAAGCAGGTGATGGGCAGCCCGGCTGCCCAGCACATGGCCCTGGTGCAGGCCATGATGCCGATGTCCACCGCGGGCATGGCAGCCATTCACGGCGCCAAGACCCCCGAGCAGGCCAGGGAGTTCCACGGGCTGCTCGAGACCATCAACGGCCCCCGCCTGCAGGCTGCCCGCGAGGACGCGCTGGGGGGCATGCGCCAGGCAGCCGAGCGGGCCAAGACGCCCGAAGAGAAGGCCCATTTCGAGAACCTGCTCAAACTGTCCCGGGAGAAGCCCGAGGCGATCCCGCTCGACTATCGCAAGCACAACCTGCTCGTGCCCGACATGCACTACGTGACCGACGACAAAGGCAAGGCCACCACGGTCGACCTGCACGACAAGATGACCCTGATGGACTGGTCCGGGACCGGCACCCGCACGCTCAAGGCCTTTGACAAGGACAACCTGGACGGCTCGGCCATCGACGGGCAGTATTTCAGCCGGGGTGGGCTGAACAAGATGGTGGTGCGCGACACCGCCCTGGGCAGCGCCCCCGTGCATGAGCTCGGCCACGCCATCGACTTTCAGATGGAGAAGAAGGATCCCCAGTTCTACCAGGGCTGGAAGGCTCGCCTGGAGGCGGCCCACGCCAAAACGGAAGGGTTCGAGGGGAAGACCGTCAGCGAGTATGCCAAGACCAACCCCCGCGAGTACGCCGCCGAAGGCTTCGCGCACTATTACGAGGATCCCAAGGCCCTGAAGGCGGCCGACCCGGCCCTGTTCGCTCTCACCGAGGAGCTGATCGCCCGCGCCAGCGCGCTGGGAGCGCGGCGCTGATGCCTCACGTCATCTTGCACCAGTTGCTGGAAACGGAAGATTCGCTCGAGCTGGGCGAGGCCATCGGGGAAGTCTACGTGGGCCAGGACGGGCTGGAGGTGGCGGTCGAGGACGACAGCCTGCGCGACCGCCTGGAGAGCTTGCTGGCCGAGCCTCTGACCACGAACGCAGCCGCTCCGGGCACGCTGGGCACCATGCGAGTGGTGCTCGCGCCTCAGGACGCGGGCTATTTGCAAGCGCTGGAGGAGCGGCTGCGCAAGCCCGATTTCCGGCTGGCCGTGGAAGTGCTCTCGGAAGAGTGAGGGCAGGCCCTCAGGCCCGCCCTCACGCCACGATTCTCAGCGGACGACAGCGGTCGAAAATCATCGACCGCTCCTGCCGTCGCTGAGCTACTTCTCCAACCGGGCCAGACGGTACTTGGCCAGGTTCTGCGAGAAGAGCAAGTTCAGCTCGTTGTGCTCGACCATGGTCATGTACTCGGTCGCTTTGGGCGCATCGCCTTTGAGCGTGTAGTACTGCGCGGCGTAGAAGTTGGCCTGATCCACCGCCATGGCGCGATAGACCTCGTTCTCGCTGCTCTTTTGAGCCTCGGCGATGCACTCTTCGGGAGTGATCTTGCCGAGCAGGAGACGCAGGGCCGGATAGGGCCAGGCATTGGTCTGGGGCGCCGTGGCGGCGAACTTCTGAAGGTCGGCCGAGCTGGTGTTGCCGGCCCGAGCCTGGGCCACGTAGTGCAGCATCTGATAAGTGGGGTTGTCGGGCTGCAGCTTGACCGCGAACTCGAAGTCGCGTGTGGCGCCCGAGTAGTTCTGCTGGCGCATGTAGGCCCCGCCCCGAATGGCGAAAGCGTCGCCGTTCTTGGGGTTGAACTCGATGGCCCGACTGGCGTCGGAGATGGCCGGCTGGATCTCGCCCAGACGATAGTGGCTCAGCGCACGATAGAAGTAGCCCTGAGCGTTCTCTTCGCTGAACTTGAGGAAGCGGGTATAGTCCTTGATGGCCGCTTTGGAATCGCCCAGAAAGAAGTAGGCACCGCCCCGGAAGTAGATGGCGACCTCGTTCTCGGGGTCGAGCTCGAGGGCTTTGTTGAGGTCGTTCATACTGCGCTTGGGGTCGTCCATCAAGAAGAAGCTCGCCCCCCGCCAGACGTAAGCCTTGACGAAGCCAGGCTCCTTCTTGAGAGCGCGATCGAAGTGATGGATTGCCCCTTTGTAGTTCTTGACCTGAAATTGCTTATAGCCAGCTTCGAACTCCTTGCGCTCGTCCAGCTCTTCCATGGCCTTCTCGGCCAGTGCGGGTGTGATCGCCAGCGCCAGGGCCAGCAAGAGCACCGCCATGCGTTGCAGCATACGTGCATACCTCCTAACGAATTGAGACGGCGGCGATTCGGGTTCGGGGCCGAATCCCCTGTTTATCCGGGACCGCGCTCGAGCAAGCGGGGGTCGAGCAGCCAGCGCAGGGTGGCAGGCCGGCCCGGCTCGAGGTCGAGCCGGATCACGCCGCCCTTCTTCAGCTCCAGGGCCGGGTGGCCCCCCAACATGCGCCCGGCCAGCTGGCTGAAGGTGGGCTCGTGGCCCACCACGGCCAGAACCTGGTCCTCGCGGCGCAAGAGCATGGAGGTGATGGCCTCCAGGCTGCCATCGTAAAGCAGTCGATCTTGCTTGAGCTTTCCCTCGAACTCGATCTCCCGATACAAGATCTCGGCCATCTCCAGGGCGCGCGCCGCCGGGCTGCTCAAAAGCCGCCCTCCCGTCAGCCAGGGACCGAGCCAGGCGGCCAGCAGCAAGCTGCGCTCGCAGCCTGCCCGGGTCAGGCTGCGGTCGAAGTCGGGCGAGCCGTCCTCGGCCTGGGCGTGGCGGATGAGATAGAGCTTCATGAGGCCAGAAACACCATCTGCACCGGCGTACCCAGGGCCTCATGCAGGACCGACAGGCAGGGCTGAACGGCCCAGCGCTCGAGCAACAGATCGCCCGGACCCTCCAGCTTGAGCACCAGCGCCCCTTTCGACTTGCGGGCCTTGACCGAGCGAATCTGGCCCCGATGCTCGGCATCGAGGGCCTCGGCCAGCCGCAGCAGGGCGGAAAGTTTCTGCACCAGGGGCTTCTCGCGCGGGGAAAGGTCGCGGAAGGGCAGGTGGCTGCTGGATGGAGCCGCTTTGCGATGGTAGCGGGCCACGCAAGCGATCAGGTTGCGCTGGGCCGGGGTGAGCCCCAGCAAGCGGCTATTGCGGATCAGGTAGTGGCTATGCTTGTGGTGGCCGGAGGGATTGACGAACTTGCCCACGTCGTGGAGCAGCGCGGCCACCCGCAGATAGAAGCGCGCCTTGTCATCCAACCCGTGCAGCCTGCGGGTCTCATCGAACAGGCCCAGAGCAAGCTCCATCACCTTCTCGGCGTGCACCTCATCGAAGGTGCAGTGCCGCCCCAGCTGGTAAGCGCTGCGCAGGGCTTGCTCTTCTCTTCGGCGCGGATTGGGCGTGAGCAGATCCTCCAGCAAGCCGTCCTTGAGTCCGACCCGGGGAATGACCAGCTCGCTGGCTCCCAGCAGCTCCATCAAGGTCTCCAGCAGCACGCCGGCGGGAATGATCACGTCGGCCCGGTCGGGTCGCAGGCCCAGCTCCTCGATGCGCTGCTCGTAGGTCAGCTTCTGAAGCTGACCGAGCATCTCGGAAAGCTCGCTGCGCGCGATCAGGTGCCCACCTTCGCGCCCTAGCAGGCGGCGACGCAGGTCTCCATAAGCCTCAACGTTCCCCCCCGTGCCGATGCACAGCTCCACCGGCTCTTCCGGAAGGGCGCTCCTTTGAGCCAGCACCAGCTCGCGCAGGCGGCGCACGAAGTTGCCGTCGCCTAGCTTGAGCCGGCCCAGGGCGCGCACCGTGCCCAGCTTGAACGAGTTCAGGCTGAGCACCTCGGCCCCGCGGGCCACGGCCACCTCGGTGCTGCCTCCCCCGATGTCGATCAAGGCCGTCCTGCGCTCGCCGAGCTCCACCGCGTTGGCGACGGCCATGAAGATCAGGCGAGCTTCCTCCTCGCCGTCGATGGCCTCCACCTCGATGCCCGTCTTCTGAGCCAGCACCTCCACGACGTCGGCCCGGTTGCGGGCCTCGCGCAGGGCGCTGGTGCCGACCGCCCGGTAGCGCTGCACCCCCAGCCGCTGCATGGTCTGCTTGAAACCTGCCAGCGCTTTGATCAGCCGGTCGAAGGCCTCGGATCCGAGGGTGCCGTGGGTGAAGACGTCGGCCCCCAGGCGCACCGGCTCGCGCTCGGTCTTCATGACCGTGCGCGTGCCATCCTGAATGGCTGCCACAATGAGGCGCACGGCGTTCGAGCCGATGTCGATGGCGGCGACCGGAGGGGGCATGACGGGGGGTCATTCAGGCCCTCGCCACAGGCTCCTGCAGAGCGCTGTAGAAGGCCTCCCGGTGCAGTGGATCCTGGCTCACGAGCGGGCCGACTTTGACGCCTTTGCCTCCATGGTGGTGGCCAGCCACCTCTATCCGGGAGCGCGGCTGGTCTTAATCGGGTCGCCCGAGCCCTCGCTCAGGCGCTTTCTGGCCCTGCACCGGGGGGTTTTCTCGGTCAGCTACGCCCACGAGCTCAAGGGCCAGCGCCCCGAGCGCATCGTGCTGGTGGATACCCGCAACCCGGCTCGCCTCGGCCCCCTGCGAAACCTTGTCAGCGAGCCCCAGATCTCGCTCCACGTCTATGACCACCATCCCCCCACCCCCGAAGGCGTACAGGGCGACCTGGACGTCACCGAGCCGATGGGGGCGGCCGTCACGGTGCTACTCAAGCGCCTGCGCCAGAAAGACCTGGAGCTGACGGTGGAGGAAGCCACCCTGTGCTTGCTTGCCCTGCACGAGGAGACGGGCTCGTTCACCCACGCCGGCACCACCGCCGAAGACCTGGCCATGGGGGCCTGGCTGATGGAGCGGGGGGCCCGGCTGGCCATGGTCAACGTCTTCGTGGGCCAGACCCTGAACGTGGTCCAGCGCCAGCTTCTCAGCGAGCTGATGGAGAACGCCCACCTGCACAACCTGGAGGGAACCACAGTGGCCCTGGCCAGCGCCGAGCGCGAGGAGTTCGTGGGCGATCTGGCCCTCTTGACCACCCGCCTGCTGGAGATGCTGGGGGTCGAGGTGGTGCTGACCCTGGTGCGCATGGAAGACACGATTTACGTGGTCGGCCGGGCCATCAGCGAGACGGCTCAGCTCGGCCACCTGCTCGGAGAGCTTGGGGGTGGAGGGCACGGTGCCGCCGCTTCAGCCTCGATCCCGGTCGAGCCATTGAACGAGCTGGAAGAGCGGCTACTCGAGCGCCTCCGCAAGGTCCTGCCAGGCAAGCCGACCGCCCGCGAGCTGATGACCAGCCCGGTGCACGTGCTCGAGCTCGACCACCTGACCGTGACCGAAGCCGCCCGGGGCCTGCGCGAGCTGGGCCACACGGCCGTGGGGCTGGCTCGCGACGGCAAGCTGGTGGGCTGGATCGCCCGCAGCGACCTGGACAAAGCTATCGCCCACAACCTGGGCCACGCTCCGGTCACGACCTACATGTCCACCGAGATCGTCTCGGTCGAGCCGGACGCTCGTCTGGACGAGATCCAGCGCCTGCTGGTGGAGCGCGACATCGGCCGGGTGCCGGTCATCGAGCGGGGCGAGCTGGTGGGCATCGTCAGTCGCACCGACGTGCTGCGCTGGCTGCACTCGGCCCAGGCCGCCCGGGCCCAGGAGAGCGTCACCGTGGCCATGCCCGCCTCGCTGGAGGAGCTGCTGCGCCATATCGGCGAGGTGGCCCAGCAGGAGGGCTACGAGGTCTTCCTGGTGGGAGGCGCGGTGCGCGATCTCTTGCTGGGACGAGAGTGCGAGCAGGACATCGATCTGGTGGTGGAGGGCCCGGCCCGCGAGCTGGCCGACAAGGTGGCCGCGCGGCTGGGGCCGGCCCGGGTGCTGCCCCACGAGCGATTCCGCACCGCCTCGGTGGTCTGGCCGGATGGGCGGCGCATCGATCTGGCCACCGCCCGCACCGAACGGTACACCCGTGCCGCCGCTCTGCCCCTGGTCGAGAGCAGCACCCTCAAGCAAGATCTGGCCCGGCGCGATTTTTCAGTGAACGCCATGGCGGTGCGATTATCAAGCTCTCACTTCGGCCAACTGGTGGACTACTTCGGGGCCCGCCGCGACCTGGCCGACGGGCGCATCCGGGTGCTTCACAACCTCTCCTTCCTCGACGACCCCACCCGCATTTTGCGCGCAATCCGCTTCGAGGCCCGGCTCGACTTCCGGCTCGACCCGACCACCGAGCACCTGCTCAAGCAGGCTCTGCTCGAGGGAGCCCTGGAGTTGGTCTCGGCCGAGCGACTGCGCGACGAGCTCTTGATCATCTTGTCCGAGCGCGATCCCCTGCCTGCCATCGAGCGACTGCACAAGCTGAAGATCCTGCCTCGTCTGCACCCCTCCCTGACCCTGAGCTTTCGAGTCGAACGTACCTTGCGCCGCGTGCAGGCGGTGGAGCAAGAGTTCGGGCGCTCTGATCCTCCCTGGCTGTTGGCCCTGCTGGCCTTGATGTCCAGCCTCAAGCCCGAGGAGACCGAGACCCTGCGCCGTCGCTTCCGCCTGCAGGTGCTGCCCGGGCTGGAGGAGAGCTTTCGAGCCCATCGTGTGCTGCGCGCCCTGAGCTCGCGCGATCTCAAAGACAGCGAGCTGGAACGGCTGCTCGCTCCCCTGCCGCGCGAGGCCCTGCTCTGGCTGCTGGCCTTCAACGCCTCCGAGCCATTGCACGCGCGCATCCGCCACTACCTGGTCGACCTGCAGCACCTGCCCCCGGTGCTGCGGGGCCGCGATCTGCTCGAGCTGGGCTTCGCTCCCGGGCCGCTCTTCAAGCAGATCCTGACACGGGCCCGCGCGGTTCAGCTCGACGAGGGGCTGCCCGACCCGCGTGGCTGGGTCGAACAGAACTTTGGATCCGCCCGGAACGCAGGAATCATGCCGGATAAGGTGGAACGAGCTTGAATGATTACCGATCCGATCCAGATCGGATTTGTGGTGGTTTCCCTTGTT
>JAANMV010000496.1_pt1 | contig 48315 bp, 35 predicted proteins | sample 7279661 | NCBI WGS metagenome assembly JAANMV01 (sample SAMN14094540, study PRJNA606508) | bioreactor metagenome | isolation source: A lab-scale SPAN reactor treating ammonium-rich wastewater day 121 | place: Ireland: Galway | collected 2017-05-16
ATCGCGTACACTTCGCCCTCGATGAATTCGTCCGGGTTCAGCTCTAGCGGGTCTTTGAGAATATAGTTAAAGTCATATAGCGCGGGATTATCGCTAAGGTTTCGATAAAACAGCCGAACGGTTTTAATGCCGTGCTTTTGCGTCCACTTTTCCAGCGCGGGCAAGCCCTGTCCCCAGTCGAGGTTCGAATCGCTCAAAAGCCACGCGCGCCGCTGATGGCCGCCCGCGAATTCGTTCATATAGCTTATGTAATACGGCGCCTCGTGAAGCGGCGAGAAAATCATGAACGCCGCCAGTGCGCCTATCGCCGTTTGCAGCGCTAGGTTTTTAACGTTCAATTCTTTTCGCTTGACCGGTTTTCCGCCGACTTTGTATTCGTCCGGGTCGAACCGCGGCTTCGTCCTGAACCCGACGGCGAGTATTCCCGACGCGTAAACGAATAACAGCGGGAATATAAACAGCAAATGCCGCACGCCGAGATTGATGCTGCCGAGAATCGCGGTAGCGGCATAAATCAATATCGGAATGACTAGGACGGATTCGCTTATCCAAATTTCACGGTCTTTGCGGTAAGCGAAAACAACGCTCAAAAGTATTAGCGCCATAAGCGCAATCGGAGTTTTGAAAAAGAATACGACGGGAAAGTAATACCACCATCCGTGAAGCGCATATTTTCCGAGCAGAAAGGAAGGATGCCCCACGTCGTTATGCTGAAACACTTGATATAAGCCCATTATGTATTCTTTGGGCAGCGGTATTTTTTGAGCGAAGTCGATTAGCTGCTCGCGAAGCGGAAAACCGTCGGGAATTCGTACGTCGCAAATGTATTCGAAATTCGGCGAGTTTTCGGGAGTGATTACCGTCAATTTGAAACCGTAACTCAAAAGCACTGCGAAGAGACCCGCGAGGAAAAACCAAAGAGACATAATAAGTATGAACGCCGCGCCGCGCGCGCCGCGCGATTTAAACGGCAGTTTGATGCCGAGAAGCGTGCGAGGTATTTGATATTGCGTGGGATAGTTTCTTAAAAGGTATATGTATAAAAATATCAATAGCGGAAGCACAAATAGCCCGCTGTATTTAATCAAAATCGCGATAGACGAAAAGACGAGAAGGAAAACGAAATCGATGTGTTTGAGAGATTTTAAAAACTTCAGCGCAAAGTATATACAGGCGGCAACGGTCAATCCGAGAGGCGCGTCGCTGTTCGCAAGCGACGCATGAGCGATGAAATTCGGCTCGAAAGCGAATAGGAACATCGCGAAAAGCCCGGCCTTTTCGCCGTAAATCTCGCGCCCTAAAAGGAAAATGAACGCGCCCATCAGCGCGCAAAAAAGAAGGTTCGGAATGCGGGCGAGGAATAAAAACTTGCGCTGGTTAGACGAGTTCTCCTTCCAAAAATCGCGTGCGTATTCGATTTGCTTTTTTGCGTCCCAATACGGCGAATCCGCTGGAAGTCGCGCGCCCGCGGCGGCAAGCGGCAGCCCCGCCAGCCACTTCGTAAAAGTGGGATGCTCCGTGTTCATACGAAAATCGCCCGCCTTCCAATATGTCACACCGGACGCGATGTGAACGAGTTCGTCCGTGGTCATCCCGTTGCTTTTCGCAACCCAAAGACCCTGAGCGAAAAAGATAAGGGCGAAGAGCGCAACCGCTCCCCAAACCAACGGTCCGCTTTTGATGGTTTCCACGCCGGAAGTTTACATTATCGCCAATGCCAAGGCAACTGCTCTTTCGTTGACGGATGCAGCAGGCGCATCGTCCGGAAGCTGAAGTATTTTGTTGAGCGATGTAGATTATTGGCGGTAAATGCGGAAACGCTGCCGAATCCGGTCGATAAGCAGAGGAAATCCTTATCGGAAATAGTTGATATTTGAGTATTGCTGTTAGGAATTTCGCCGGCGAACGTTATGCCCCGGTTACGGTTTTACATCGCCGTCTTCGAGCACCGCGCCGCCGTCGAGAAGCATTTTCCTGACGGACGGATATAAATCGTCCACGCCGCCGATTCCGCCTACTTTTGCGATTACCGCGGCTGTACATCCGGCGGCATGTCCGACCGCCATGCAGGTCGGCATCACGCGAGTTGATGCAAACGCCTCGTGCGTCACTCCGATGTGCCGTCCCGCCATCACTAGATTATTCGCTTCTTCGACGAGCAGCGAGCGAAGCGGTATGTCGTAATGTCCGCGCTCGCCGAGCGATTCGGTTTTCAGTTCCGCGCCGCTTGCCGAATGAATGTCTATCGGAAACGCGCCCAACGCGACGGCATCGCCGAAACGCGCGCCGCCGACCACGTCTTCGCGCGTCATCACATATTTGGCAATAGTGCGATAGCTTTCCCTGACGCCCAAATAATCCGCTTTTCTCGATATATAGCAGTCTTTGAATCCCGCCACGTGGTCGCGGAAAAAGTCGAGCAGGAATATTATCTGGCGCATTCCTTCTTCCCGGAGCGCTTCGTCCGTTCCGAATTCATGCGGGATTCTCGTCGTATTCACCATCACTTCGCCGTAAGCGGGAGTCTCGAAAAACAAGAGCCTGTCGCGCGGCACTTCCCATTCCCCACGTTCCTTCGCCGCCTGGACAAGCGAGAAAAACCCGCTAACTCCCACGTAATCGCCGTACGCGGCGCTTTTGTCGGCGCTAAGCACGAAGTCGTCCGGATGATCTTTTATGTACGCCCGTATTTTCGCCATTTCCACGCCCGCAAGCGCGAACAGCCACGACATCGGCTGTCTTTGTCCGGACATTTCGGTTTCCGCGCCGGAAAGCCTTGCAAGTTTCGCGCTCCCCGTCGCGTCGACGTACGCTGCGGCGGAAAGATTCCATTCCTTTACGATGGGGAGTTCGAGTTTCTGCCAGTGTCCGAAAGGAATTCCGCTGGGCATTTTCGACTGGTCGAGCGTGCCCATCGTAACTTGCTCCAATTTTTCGCCCGTGTTTTCAGCGCCGGTAACGCAGGTGTTCAAAAGCAGCGTCACGCCCTCTTCGTAAAGCCATTCGAGCATGACGTGGCGGGAAATCCTGTCGTCCATCGGAGTGAGCGTAGAGGCGAATCCTATCGGGTCAGGCACGTGGCCCAAAGTTCCGCCGTGCAATTTCATTCTGTCCACATATTCCTGCGCGATTCCGCGTATTACCTGGCCTTTGCGGGAATGGAAAGTTTGATATGGCTGTACGAGGGCCTGATTAGCCATTCCGCCGGGATAGGAACACGCTTCCGCGAGCACGACGTCGCAGCCCGCGCGCCTTGCCGCGACTGCGGCGACAACGCCGGCCACGCCGCCGCCGGCAACCAAAACGTCCGTCTTTTCAGGAAAATCGCCGGTCATATTTGCCTACAAAATAATCGAAAGAACGGTTATCAATACCTGCACGGCTGCGAAAATAACTATGGAAATTTACGGCTCGATACGCTCTTCTTCTTGATACAGCTCTTCCATATACTTGTCGTCCGCATATACGCGCACGTCAACTTCGAACAACCTGTTCCACGGGAAAGTTATCTCCGGCTCGATCGTATTCGGCGCTTTGATGCCGCGGCCGCGGTAAATTGCACGGTGCTTGGTGTCGTAGCTCGATTTCATCGGTTTTCTCAAGTCCAAACAGCCTTTCTCCACGAGTTCGATAGTGTACAGGTCGAAGTTCCAGGGGTCTCCGCCGTTTGCGGTAACAATTTGCCAGAATTTTTGCCGGACGATAATCGGAAACCACCTGTCCGATAAAAGCGACTCGAATTTGAAGCGCTCGGCGGCCCACACCGCCGCGGTAGTCGTTCTTTCGGCGGGGTCGTTCGCAATCCGGTATCCTCTGCAGACGATTTGCGCCAGCGCTTTTCCGAAAGTGTTGCCCGCGGTGTTCCAGCTTGAATATCCGCAAAGGTAATTTCCGTTGCCCTGCGCGAACGCCTCGTCAAGCGCCGGATCGCCGCCGTTCGCCCACGCGATGTCCGCGACGTATACGTCAACCGTATTCGCCAATAAAAGCGGGCCGAGAAACGGTATGGGATTGTTAACGTGCTGCGATATGGGACAGGGCTTGCCGTCCTTCATATGGTCGCCTTGCTCTCGCTCGAAATTGTTTATTATCAACAGCGGCACTTTGCGCTTGATGATGTCTTCGTCGGCGCCGCCGAGAACGATTTGCGGGTCGTTCGACCACGTTCCGATGCCGGGGTCAAGAGGGGAAAGCCGAAGGTGTTCCAGGAATTTGGCGAGGTTTTGTCCGGACGTGTAACACTCGAACTTCGCAATTCGCGCCGCCGAATCGGGATACGACCACCAAATGCCGACCGGCAAACGGCCTTCGATTCCGTCGCGCAAATGGCGCGCCAGCATTACCATTCCCTGCTCGTCGCAGCCGTTCACGACGGATATTTTCCTCGCCAAGTCGGTCGAAACCGAGTTCATAAGTTCGTCAACTTCGTCAAGCTGAGGGCCGGTTTCGGAGCCGTCCTCGACCGATATGCACCAAGAGGTCGCCATCGGCAAAAGCGAGCCGAGGAGTTCCAAATGGTCTTCTTGATTGCGCTTTCTGGCGCTCAGATATTCCGTGTATGCGACGTCCGCAAGCTCCTTAAACGCCTTTTCCTTTTCGATTTCGTCCGCGGATTTTTCTGGCTGGCCTTCACCTCCTGCGGTTTCGGGAATTTCGCCGGAGCCCTGTCCCCTTTTGAGGATTTCATTATAAAGATTAAGCTCGGAAGACTTGAGAAGGGTGGTTCCGATGCGCGGAACGGTTTTGAAGCAATGCAGCCTGCATCCCGGCCTCGACCTTAAAAATATCCCGATGAATTCGGCGATTTGTTCAGGCGATTTTTCGCGCACGTCGGCGGTTCGCGATTGAACGAGACCGCCGTAAAGCAGCGCGTCGATGGAAACGAGCAGCCCTTCCAGTTGGATGGGAAGCCCGCTTAGCCAGTCGAAAAGCGCCTGCGCGTCGCCGGCTTTTTCGCGCCAGCCGAGGAATTCCAGCGGCGGCACCATCAGCCGCACGCCGGCGACGTCGGCAAGCCGCAGCGGATATAGCCAGTTGCAAGGCCTGCTGTCGAGCGGAATAAGCGCGATAAGCGGCGCGAGCGTGTCGGTGAAGATTGCCTCTTCCATCGGGTTGGACAGAGTGTCTCCCGTAAATTCCGCCACGCCCAGTTCGGTATCGACCGGTGAAGTCACGTTTCCCATAGCGATGATTTTACCAAACCGGCAAAAGATGTAAATGGCGAAGCGGCGTTTGCCGGATTATAATGAAAGCGTGGAATCGAATTCCGAGCGCGTATCGAATGTCAAAGTTGCGGTCATCGGCGGCGGAAGCTGGGGCACCGGCTTCGCATGGCTGCTCGGCGAGGCCGGCCGTCGCGTATCGCTTTGGGCGCGCGAGCCGGAAATAGTGCGCGGAATAAACGAAAACCGCCGCAATCCGCTTTTCAACACGGAAGCGTTTTTGGCGCCGGGCGTTTCCGCAACGGAAAGCATGGGCGATGCGCTTGAAGGCGCGTCCATCGCCGCGGTCGCCGTGCCGAGCAAGTTTCTATACGAAGTTATCGAATCTCTCAAACCGGCTTGGCAGACCGGTTGCATATATCTTTGTCTCACGAAAGGACTTTGCGGCGAGCCCGCGGATTTCGTAAGCGGTTTCGTCAAGTCGGCCTGGCCGATTTTGGGAGCCGAAAAATTCGCGATTCTGGGCGGGCCGAATCTTGCTGGCGAAATCGTTCAAGGTTATCCGACGGCCGCCGTCGTGGCGAGCGAAAGCGCGAAAACCGCCGAATCGGTTCGCGCCGCGGCGAGCGGCAATACTTTCAGGATTTATACGTCCGGCGACGTTCTTGGCGTAGAAATCGGCGGCGCTGTGAAAAACATAATCGCAATCGCCGCCGGAATGCTGGACGGCCTCGGATTCGGCGTAAATGCGCGCAGCGTGCTGATTACGCGCGGCCTCGTGGAAATGACGAGGCTGGCCGAAAAGCTCGGCGCGAAGCGTGAAACGCTTATGGGGCTTTCGGGACTCGGCGATCTCGTAACGACCTGTTCCAGCCCCAATTCCCGGAATTTCACCGTGGGGCGAAGGCTTGCCGGCGGCGAAACTCTCGCGGAAATCACGGCGTCGATGAAAATGATTGCCGAAGGCGTCACGACGACCGCCGCCATAGTGAAACTTGCGCGAGGATATGGCATAGAAATGCCGATAGCGGAACAGGTTCAGGCGGTTCTCGAAAGCGGCAAACCGATTAAGGACGCCATTTTGGAACTGATGACGAGACTGCCGAAGGCGGAATAAAAAGCGCCATTGATTCCTTGATACGGAATTGCGCAAGCTGCGGCTATGTTCTAAAGGCGCATTATGTAAGGTATAATATTTTTGCCGCGCGCCTTTGCGGCATAATCTGGAGCACGGGTTTATGAAGAAAAGCATCATCAACTTTGCTGCGGCTCTTGCCGCGCTTACGCTTGTCGCGCTTGCGTTCGCGTGCGGAGGCAAAGGCTCTCCCGCGGGCGATGGCTCGCTTCGCGAAGTTTCGATAGTTTCCGGCGGCGCGTTGCCGGATGGCGGCGCGGATGCGGATTTGCACGACGGCCACGACCATTACAGCGGCCCGCTGGTTGACCCGAACGACCCGTACGCGGACGAAGTTCGGGAGTATTTGCTGACGGGAATTCCGCCGCTTATACCCAAATGGGGCAGGCACTTCGAACTTCCATACATTGGCCCGATTATGACGCGGGAAGGCGTGATTTGGAGAGAAGGATTTCCCAGACCGGAACTCCGCATTGCAGATTGGGCGGGCGACCCGGACACCGGCGATGAAAATCGCGTAGCAAATAAAGTTCAGTTGCCGAATCCCAAGCCGAGTTCAACCGGCGATTGCGGACACGTTTTCATACTCGTAACATGGTCGGGACAGAACCAGTCCAATAACGCGACGGCGGTTACGGAAAAGATATTCGGGAACAATCAAGGGCGAACGAGTCCATCGCTAAAAAACTTCTATTCGGAAATGAGCTACGGTTCGTCCCAGCTTGTAGGCACTGTTGTGCCTGCAAGCGGCGCCTATACGCTTTCGCAGTTTTCGAATTTGAGCGAGATAGTTACCGAAGCGATGAATGCCGCCAATGCAGACGTGGATTTTTCGCAATATGACCGCAACGGAGACGGCAGAATCGACGCGGTTACCATAATCCTTCCTTACAACATTCGGGCTTTTGTCAGTCACGGTTGGTCCGGTCCGCTTTTCGACGGGAAACGCATTTCTTCAATCGGTATTTTGGGCGAAGACGACCTGAGCCCGCAAAGCAATACCGCACATCATGAAATGGGTCATTTCTTCATGCTGCCCGATTATTACGACCTCGGGGGCGACAGCGCGCCGCCGAATCCCGGTCCGGATGGCAACGAAAGCATGGGCGTCGGATATTGGGACTTGATGTGCGCCGGCAATTTCACGAATCCGCCGATGCACATGTCGCCGTATAACAAGTGGCTGCTCAACTGGATTGAACCGAACGTCATCACTTCCGACGTTCAGGACCTCGTGCTCGTTCCGTCGAACTTCGAAACAAACTCGAATTCCGCGTACATTCTATGGACGGAAGGCGTGTTCGACAGAGAATTTTTCATTATCGAAAACAGGTGGCAAACTTCAACGGCCGACTTCGGTCCCAATCCGGGGCAGGGGCTTTTAATCTGGCATGTTGACGAAAACCAAATGATTAATCCGTCTTCGGGATACGGCGTGAACGACATCGAAGAACGCAAGGCGCTCGACCTCGAAGAAGCGGACGGCAGAGCCGACCTCGACAGAATGGTCAACTACGGCGACGCGGGCGATGTATATCCGAACAGCGGCAAGGATTTCAGCTTCACGAGCAATCCGAACAGCCGCAATTACGCAGATGAAGACTCGCTTGTCAAAATATTCAACATCCGAAAAGATACGACCGCGAAAACGATTACTATCGACGCGTCCGTAACAGGATTTACGTTCAACCTCAACACGCTATCGCCGTTCACGACTTCCGGAGCGACGCCTATTCAACCGACGGTCAACGACAAAGTAGAAAGCGTTAAGATTTACCTTAATTCGGGATCGGGCGATAACCTTGTGTACGAATCCTCCACTCCGCCTTTCATTTACAACTGGGACACGAGCGAGTTTCTTTTCGGGCAGTTCACGATAAAAGCTGTCGGTACGGGAGCGACGGAAGAGCGGACGATTTTGCAGGATATCTTGGTTGACAATTTGCCGTCAGTCTTTCCTCTCGCGGATAATGCGGAGACCGGATTCTTCCAATTTTTGCCGCTGAGCGCGCGCTATCCTTCGACGACATTGAAAAGCGCGACGCGCAAGGTTGCGGGTACGCCGGAGGAAATCGCGGGCGAAATGTTCGGCGAATGGCGGCAGAGGGTGGATTGGAAAATCAGCGGCGAACGCAGTTTTTACGTCGGAATGGGCAGCGGAAATTATGCGAATTTCCAAAACGACTTCCTCGTGTCCCGGAAAATCAACCTTGCCGGAACGACGAATCCGACGTTGTCGTTCAGCCATCAACACGACATCGAGCTTAACAAAGATTTCGCTCGCGTGCTGATTACGGACGACGACGGGCGCACGTTCACCGAACTTGCCGAATATACCGGGACGCTAACGAATACTCGCGAAGTGATTGCGATTCCGCCGTCATTTATAGGCAAAGCTGTGCGCATCGTCTTCTTCTTCGAAAGCGACGGCGCCGGCACTGACAACGGCGCGGCGATAAACGGCAGCGGCTGGTGGATTGACGACATCGCCGTGGCCAACGGGGCGGTAAGCTCGCTTCCATCGGTTCAGATAATCAACCCCTTGAACAACTCGACCATCGAAGGGACGATGAACGTTGCCGTTAGCGTGAGCGGCGCGATAACGAAAGTGGACTACATCGTATATCACTCCGGTCCGACATTTACGTTTTCGACGTCCAATCCGCCGTACGGCACGCCGATTAACACTCTGCTTTTCGGAAACCAGCGCGTAATTCTCGAAGCTAGGGCAGTGGGCCCGAGCGGGCTTTACACTTCCGACATTCGAACGATTGACGCGTATAACCTTGAGGGCGATACCAACAACGACGGCAAAGTGGACGCCGCAGACATGGATTTGATTCGAACGCATTACGGCAAGAAATCCACGCACGCGGACTATCGCATCTGGCTCGACTGCAACGGCGACGGCGAGATTAACGAAATGGACGCGGCGATAATCGGCTACAACTTCGGAATGACGAAGTAGCTATCGGAGTTTAAGTTATACTCGCGGCGTGACTGGCGGAAGCGGAAAATCGGACGGCGGCGGCGGAGCGGCGGGATTCCGCGGGCTCGGCCTTGCGATGAGCATCCCGTTCATGCTTGCAACAGGCCCTTTGCTCGGTTTTTACATAGGCTTTTGGATTGACGGCCTCGCCGGTACGGGCTACGTCCGGTTCATAATGCTTTTCCTCGGCTTCATTGCGGGCGTGCGCAGCGTTCTGCGTGTGCTGAAAGAGGAAACTCCGCATCGCCTCTCATTTCCGGAGCAATTCGTGCCGGGCGCCCCGAGCGAAGAATTGGCGAATCCGCCGGATGAAACAGCGTCCGCTGCAAGCTCTACATACGCGGGCGATTTCTGCGAAAAATTCGAAGTTGGCGGCGAAATTATCGGCCTGATGCATTATTCGCGCAGGAAAACGGGATACGGCGGCACGCCTGCATCCGTCAGCGCAGAACCGGAGGTTTCCGGGCAATCGGCGGGCGAGCATGTGAAAAACTGCGCCGAAAATAGCAATCCGGCGGCGCCGTCGGCCTCCTCTGTCCGGCTGAATGCGTTTGCACTTCCCGTAATCGTGAGCGTCGGGCTTTGGACGGCGATTGTCGCTTCCTCGGCGGTCGCGCTGGCGGGACAGCGGGAAATCGGAGTGGGGATTCTTGCGTCCGGGCTTTGGAATCTGCTTAACTTTCTCGCCCTTTGGCTTGTGTTCAAGCTCGTTTTTTCAAATAATCCCTACCGGATATTCTTTACATTGCCGGTCGTATGTATTAAGATACCGCTGCTTTATTTTCTGGTAGTCGAGTTATTCCGCCTGAATCTGTTCGATCGCCTTGGGCTGACGCTCGGGTTGCTCGCGCTGCCGGCGGTATTTTTATTCTTGGCCCTGCTAAACGGCAGAGCCTGAAATCGCAGGTTTCTGAATGATTCTTGCAGCCGCTACTAGCGAAGTTGGACACGAAGTCGCGCACGACGCCGCACATGCGGCCCACGAAGGCGCGCATATCCCGCACTTGCCGAACGCGCTATACGTTCTAAAGCAGTACGGAATCCTTAATGTTGACGACGAAACCCTTGGCGATTTGTCGGCAATTCTGTTCAGCCTCGTCCTGATGCTCGTGATAATCGGACTCGTTTTGCTCGCAAGGCGCGGAATGGCAATCCGCCCGTCAAGCAGGTTCTATATCGTCACCGAAATGTTTTTCGGCGGGCTACGCAACTTTTTCGGCAGCGTCCTAGGCGCGCACGAAGTGAAAAAGCACATCTGGCTCGTCGGCACGCTGTTCGTTTACATCTTGTTTCAAAACTTGAACGGAATGGTGCCGCTCGGTTACGCGCCGAGCGCGAATTTGGCGATGAACCTCGGAATGGCGGCGGTAGTTTTCTTTTACGTTCTCTACGTCGGCATTTCCCGCAACGGCTTCGGCAAGTGGTTTCACCACATGCTCGGCAGTCCCGACAGCGGCCTTATGTGGGGGCTCAGCCCGCTTTTTCTCGTGCTTCACGTTCTCGAAGAATTCATCCGGCCGGTCAGCCTGTCTCTGCGACTTTTCGGCAACATTTTGGGCAAGGAAATTCTCCTCGGCGTGTTTTTAACGCTCGTAATGTTCGAAGTAGTAAAAAATACGCTTTGGGTGATGGTGCCTCTTCACTGGCCGTTTCTCTTTCTCGCTCTTCTGTTGAGCGTGATTCAAGCGCTGATTTTCAGTATGCTCAGCGCGGTTTACATTTTGATAGTGCTTCCTCATGGCGAGGAACACCATTAGGATTAGGACTCATAACTTCGTTTTGAAGAAATTAAGGAGTTTGAAATGAATTTGTATTTCATCGGTCTTGGGCTTGCCGCTCTCGGATGCGGCATCGGAATCGGAATCGCCGTCAAAGGCGCGACTGAGGCAATGGGACGCCAGCCGTCCATCCAGCCGCAGCTTCAGACCTCGATGATCATCGGCGCGGCGTTCATCGAAGCGCTGACGATTTACGCGCTCATCGCCACCTTCCTCGCTAAGTAAAATCTCCGGCACTGACGTTTATCAGACCGGCAGGGAGGTGACACGATGGGTCCGCTGTTCAGCATTAACCAGTTTGTCTGGCATTTTATCGCGTTCATCCTGTTCGCGTGGGTGCTCTACAAGGTAGGGTGGAAGCCCATTTTGGGCATGATCGACGCGCGAAAGGATGCCATCGACAAATCGTTCAAGGACATCGAGGACAAGGAAGCTCTGCTCGCGCGTATGCAAGAGGAATACGAGGCAAAGCTTCGTGAAATCCAGGAAGAAACCACGCGCAGAATTCAAGATGCCATAAGGCAGGGCAGCGAAATCGCCGCGGAGATAAAGAGCGACGCCGAATCTCAGCGCGAAAAATTGCTCGAAAAGGCGCATTCCGACATCCTTCGCGAACGCGAAATCGCATCAGCCGAACTTCGCAATCAAGTTGTGGATTTGTCTTTCGCGATTTCGGAGCGGCTTTTAAAAGACCCGACGGTGTTGGACGAGCGCGCGCATAAAGTGCTTCTCGAAAAATATCTTGGCGAAGTGGAGGGCGTCCGGTGAAAGAACGGACAATAGCCAGGCGTTATGCGGTCGCGCTCTTCCGGCTCGCCATGGAAATCGGCAGGCTCGAAGAAATCGACGAGCAATGCCGCGCGCTGGAAACCGTTTTTGAGGACAAGGAGCTTATGAAGTTCCTTCTCCAGCCGCAGCTCGGCATCGAGAAAAAGCGGGCGTTTTTGACGAAGGCTTTTCGCGACAAGGTTCACCCGGCGCTGTTCAAGCTAATGATGCTCCTTCTCGAAAAAGGACGCATCGGGCTCGCCGCCGAAGTATTCGACTATTTCGACCTTTTGACCGACCGCCAACGCGGCATCGAAGAAGTCACCATCGTCACTGCGCTCGAAGCGGACGAGGAGTACGTCCGGCGGCTAACCGAAATGCTGAAGAAATTCAGCGACTTTCCCGACCTTCGAGTCGCGACCGAAGTTGACGAAAGCATTATCGGCGGCGCGAAGGTTTATCTCGGAAGGCACACCGTCATAGACGGCAGCCTTTCGACGCGTATTCAGGAAATGAAGGAGAAGCTTCTGGTTTACAGAAACTTCTAAAAGTGCCAAAGGGCGTTCGCCCTTCGGGAGGACTAGATTGTGAGCAGTATCAGACCGGAAGAGATTTCGAGCATTCTAAAGGCCGAAATCGCCAGCTACGAAAGCCAGCTGGCGATGGAAGACCGTGGAATTGTGCTCTCCGTGGGCGACGGAATCGCGCACGTTTACGGGCTTGAAAAGTGCATGGCGGCGGAGAAGCTGGAGTTTCCTCATGGCGTCACCGGCATCGCGCTTAACCTCGAAGAAGAAAACGTCGGCGTGGTGCTGATGGGCCACGACTTTCTTATCAAGGAAGGCGACGAAGTTCGTCGCACCGGCGAAATCATTCAGGTGCCCGTTGGCGACGCAATCGTCGGCAGGGTGATTAACCCGATCGGCGAGCCGCTCGACGGCAAAGGCGTGATTACGACGACCGAAAAGCGCCCCATCGAAAAGCGCGCCGACGGCGTCGTCCAGCGCCAGCCCGTTAAAGAGCCGCTTCAAACCGGAATCAAAGCAATCGACAGCATGATTCCCATCGGCCGCGGCCAGCGCGAACTGATTATCGGCGACCGCGGCACGGGTAAGACCGCCATCGCCGTGGACGCGATTATCAACCAGCGCGACACCGACGTGCTTTGCATTTACGTCGCTATCGGCCAAAAAAGCTCAACCGTGGCTCGCGTAATCGACCGCTTTCGCAAGGAAGGCGCGATGGAATATACGACCGTCGTCGTCGCCGGCGCCACCGACCCCGCGCCCCTGCAATACATTGCCCCGTACGCTGGATGCGCAATGGCGGAGCACTTCCTTTACAAAGGCAAGCACGTGCTCATCGTGTACGACGATTTGACCAAGCACGCTCAGGCATATCGCCAGCTCTCCCTTCTTCTTCGCCGCCCGCCCGGCCGCGAGGCGTATCCCGGCGACGTTTTCTATCTGCACTCCCGGCTTTTGGAGCGCGCAATCAAGCTAAAGAGAAGCGGAAGCATCACCGCTCTGCCGATCATCGAAACTCAGGCGGGCGACGTGTCGGCGTATATTCCGACGAACGTCATCTCGATTACCGACGGCCAGATTTATCTCGAAGGCGACCTTTTCTATCAGGGCGTCCGGCCCGCGGTCAACGTCGGGCTTTCGGTGTCCCGCGTCGGCGGCAACGCGCAGACGCGCATGATGAAGAAAGTCGCGGGCTCGCTTCGCCTCGACCTTGCGCAATACCGCGAGCTTGCGGCGTTCGCCCAATTCGGAAGCGACCTCGACAAGACAACGCAGGCTCAGCTGACGAGGGGCGAGAGGATGGTGGAAATCCTCAAGCAGGGCCAGTACAAGCCGATTCCGGTCGCCGAACAGGTCGCTGTGATTTACGCCGGAACGGCGGGATATCTCGACGCGCTGCCGGCGAGCGACGTGCAAAGGTATTGCGACGAATTCGTGGCGTTTCTTTCCGAAGAACATCCGATTTACGGCCAGATTTTCCGCGAAACGGCGCAGCTCGAAAACAAGGACCGCGAGCTTATCGACAAGTTCGAAAAGGCTCACGAAGAAGTCGAGCGCGGCCAATCGACGGCGGAATCGCAGGCGAAATCCGCCAAGGACGAAATTGACGCGAACGACAAGCAAATCAAGGAGAAAATGGGAGCGCTATTCGCCAAGCTCGAAGAAGCCTGCAAGGAATTCGCGGCCATATTCAAGCCGTCGGTGGCCGAGTAGCCGCGCAGTTAAGTTTATGAACGAAGTCAAAATCAGTTTGGACCAGATGATCGGCAAACAGGTGCAACTCGTTTTGCACACCGAGGCGTTCAAGAATCTGAACGTAGGGCTTGAAAGTCAGCGGTTTTACGCGGCCATCAGCGGCCTGGACGGTTTCGGCATGTGGATTGTGGACCCGGCGTACACGATTACGCCTTCGTACGATTCGAACGGCCGTTACATTCCCGCTCCCGAGCGGAAGGAAGAGCGCTATAACGCTCACATCCTGATTCTTTGGAGCTATATCCAAACGGTCATATACATTCCGGAAAGGCAGGGCGTGCCCGCGGGTGCGGATGAAGAAGGGCGAATCGGTTTCATTCCCAAGCGGAGTTGAGTTGTAATTGGGAAATACATTAAGAGACATCAGGCGGCGGATTAAAAGCGTCAAGAGCACGCAGCAGATTACGCGCGCGATGAAGATGGTCGCCGCCGCGAAGTTCAGGCGCGCCGAGGAAAAGGTGGACCACGCGCACAGGTTCGCCACCAGAATCGACGCCGTGATGGCGAAACTCGCGCCGGAATTTATGAAAGTGAACCACCCCTACGTTTCGCCGCCGGAAATCGAAGACGGCGCAACGAAAAAAGCGCTCGTCGTGTTAATGACAAGCGACCGCGGGCTTTGCGGCAGTTTCAACAGCAACATCATCAAGCGCGCGACCGCGCTTTTGAGCGAGTTGAAAACCCAAGGTTTCGTGCCCGAAATCTGCGCGATGGGCAAAAAAGGCCGCGACTTTTTCAAAAAGCGCGGAGTGATAAAAAGCTATCTCGAAAATCCCCGCTCCGGGCCGGGCTGGAGCATCGTTCGCTCGCTGGCGTTCACCATTGACGAAGCGTACCGCTCCGGCGAATATGCGGAAGTCCATCTCGTGTATGCTGATTTCGTAAACGTCACTCGCAGTCTTCCCACCGCAGTTCGGATTTTGCCGGTCGAAATGCCGGACGCTGGGGATATCCCGCCGGAATTCGAAAACGTGATTATCGAGCCCGCAAGCGGCGAACTCGTGAGCCACACGCTGGACAGATATTTGCCCGTGATGCTGCTTTGTTCGCTTTACGTGAACTACGCAAGCGAGAACGCGGCGAGAATGGTGGCGATGGACAACGCGACAAGCGCGGCGGGCGACATGATAGACGCGCTTACCCTTGAGTACAACAAAGCGCGCCAGGCGACGATTACGAAGGAACTTCTCGACATCGTCGGCGGCGCGGAAGCAATGAAGTAGAAGGTGATTAAATGGCAGACGTAAACCCGTCCGTAATCGGAAATAAAGCAGGCGCAAGAGGCAAAATCGTTCAGATTATCGGCCCGACGCTCGACGTGGAATTCCACGAAGATTCCTTGCCCGAAATATTCGCCGCGCTCGAAGTCGTGAATCCGGCGACGGGCCAGGTCGTGATAAGCGAGGTCGCTCAGCACCTCGGAAACAACGTCGTTCGCGCGGTTTGCATGACTTCGACGGACGGCCTGATTCGAGGAATGGACGTGACGAACACCGGCCGCCCGATTTCCGTGCCGGTCGGCAAGGAATGCCTCGGCAGGCTGATAAACGTAACGGGCGAGCCGATTGACGAACTCGGCCCGGTGGCGTCCGCGGAAACGTGGCCAATCCATCGCGACCCGCCGGAACTCAAAGACCAAAACGTTGACATCGAAGTGCTCGAAACCGGCATTAAAGTTGTCGACCTTCTCGCGCCATACCTTAAAGGCGGCAAAATCGGCCTATTCGGCGGCGCCGGCGTCGGCAAAACCGTACTCATTCAGGAACTCATTCGCAACATCGCAACCGAGCACAGCGGCTATTCAGTTTTCGGCGGCGTGGGAGAGCGTACCCGCGAAGGAAACGACCTCTGGCGCGAAATGAAAGAAAGCGGCGTCATCAGCAACACCTGCATGGTATTCGGCCAAATGAACGAGCCGCCGGGCGCAAGGCTGCGCGTCGGTCTTTCGGCGCTGACGATTGCCGAGTACTTTCGCGATAAGGAAGGATTGGACGTCCTTCTTTTCATCGACAATATTTTCCGGTTCGTACAGGCCGGAAGCGAAGTCTCGGCGCTTTTGGGCCGTCTTCCCAGCGCTGTGGGCTATCAGCCGTCTCTCGCGACCGAAATGGGCGAGTTGCAGGAAAGAATCACCTCCACCAAGTCCGGCTCCGTCACCTCGATTCAGGCTATTTACGTTCCGGCGGACGACTACACCGACCCTGCGCCCGCCACCACGTTCGCCCACCTCGACGCGACCACGAACTTGTCCCGCCCGATTGCGGAACTCGGCATTTACCCCGCGGTGGATCCGCTCGATTCGACCAGCCGCATTCTCGACCCGGCCGTAGTGGGCGCGGAGCACTACATGGTCGCACGCTCCGTTCAGCAAATTCTGCAAAGATACAAGGACCTTCAGGACATCATCGCGATTCTCGGAATGGAGGAGCTGTCGGACGACGACAAAGTTAGCGTGGCGCGCGCAAGGCGCATCCAGCGCTTTTTGTCCCAGCCGAACTTCGTCGCCGAGCAGTTTACGGGCAAACCCGGAAGGTACGTTCCTCTTAAGAAAACCGTCGAAAGTTTCCGCGACATCATCGACGGCAAATGCGACCACATCAACGAAAAGCACTTCCTGTACGCGGGCGACATTTCGGAAGTTTACGAAAGGTACGAACAGGAAAAGGCGGAGGGCTAACCGTTGGCCGCGAGCAAATTCAAAGTTGAAATTCTCGAACCCGACGGCAGGGTGACCGAACTCGCGCCAGGCGACGTTTTCAGCGGATACGCCGCCGAGATTGTCTTTCCCGGGCTGGACGGCTTCGTCGGAGTCCGCCCCGGACACGCCCAAATGCTGGCCGGAGTAAGCGTCGGCGATTTGCTCGTCGTGGAAGACAGGGACGGAAATCCGCGCCCGCTGCACTTCGCTATAAGCGGCGGGCTTCTTGAAGTCGCGGAAGGCGGCGACGTGACGGTTTTCGCCGATTCGATAGAGTTTTCGGGCGAAATAGACCTCGATAGAGCGGAAGAAGCGCTTGCGAGAGCGAAGAAACGCCTCGATGAAAAGGACGTCGACATTAGGCGGGCGGAGGCAGCCATTGCGCGCGCGCTTAACCGCGTCGACGTCGCCCGCCGGTACAGGGGGCGGTAAGTTTTGTCCTATCTTTACGTCGAGGGCAGGAAGCGGCTGGAAGGCGAAATCGCCGTCAGCGGCAGCAAGAATTCAGCGCTGCCCATTATCGCCGCATCCATCCTCGTGCCGGGCCGCCTTACTTTGCGCCGCGTCCCGAACCTCACGGACATTCACGTTATCTGCCGCGTGCTCGGCGCGCTCGGCGCATTTACCGAATACGACGTTGAAACTCGCACGCTTGTGCTCGATACAACCGGAATTTGCAATGTCGAAGCGCCGTACACGCTCGTCGAAAAAATGCGCGCAAGCTTTCTCGTTCTCGGCCCCCTCCTCGTCAGACTCGGCGAAGCGCGCGTACCTCTCCCCGGCGGCTGCCGGATAGGCACGCGGTCGGTCGAGCCTCATCTTGGCGCGCTCAAAGATTTCGGCCCGGAGATTTTTCAAGAAAAAGGCGTGGTCGTCGCCCGCGGAAAACTGAAACCGGCGGAAGTATATTTGGACATGCCAAGCGTGGGCGCAACGGAAAACGCGCTCGCCACCGCTGCCGGTATATGCGGCAAATCGGCGATATACAACTGCGCGGAAGAGCCGGAAATCGTCGACCTCGCGAATTTTTTGCGGGCTTGCGGAGCTCGCATCGAAGGAGCGGGAACCCGAAGCATAATCGTCGAAGGCGCAAAACTTTCCCCGCCCGTGGAATACGAAGTGATACCCGACAGAATCGAAGCGGGTACGCTTCTAATCGCCGGCGCGGCGACGGAAGGATTTTTGAAAGTAACCGGACTCGTGCCGGAACATTTGACCGCCCTCACGGACAAGCTAATCGAAATCGGCTGTATTTTGGCCGTTTCGGACGACTCGATAATGGTCGAAGGCCCGAAGCGCCCCCGCCAAACGTCGATTAGAACTCTGGTTTATCCGGGTTTTCCCACCGATTTGCAGCCGCAAATGATGACGCTATTGGCGCGTTCGACCGGCGTGTCCCTCGTCACCGAAACTTTGTACGAAAACCGGTTTACGCACGTAGCGGAGCTTAACCGGATGGGCGCGCGCATAACGACGCGCGGAAACACCGCGATAATGGACCCGGTTGAAGACGGGCTCACCGGCGCGCCGGTGCAGGCATACGACATTCGCGGCGGCGCCGCGATGGTTATCGGCGCGCTCTCCGCGTCCGGCGTAACGACGATTTCGGGCATCGAATATATCGACCGCGGATACGAATGCATTGAGGAAAAATTCCAAAGCGTCGGCGCGAAAATCGAGCGCCGGGAAGGTAATCCCGTCAACGGCGAGCTAAAGTAATCCGCTCGTTTGAATCCCCCTGATTTCGGAAATCCCGCCAATCGCGGTAAACTTTCCGCGTCCTCGCGCAATCAACGGTTGTTACGGGTGAACTTTTGCGCCCGTTTTTAAGTCTGTGCGTTGACCCTCCATCGGGGGGTAAGGAGGAACGAATGTTTAATCTACGCATACCGGCGATTGCCGCCGCCGCAGTCCTGTCGGTTTTTGCAGCCTTCGGCAGCGCATTCGCGGACGGCATTCTAATTCCGCCGATCGATATTCCTATTCGGGAAGCCTTCGAAATCAAATATCATCGCGTAACCGTCGAAATCGAGGACGGGGTGGCGGTGACAAAAGTCGATCAGGCTTTTTTGAACCTAACCGGCCGGCGTATCGAGGCGGACTACGTTTTCCCAGTGCCGAAAGGCGCAGTCCTGCAAGATTTCGCGATGTGGGTGGGAAATCAGCGGGTGACGGGCCAAGTGCTCACCGCGGGCGAGGCGCGAGAAATCTACGAAAACATCGTGCGCTCCCAGCGCGACCCGGCGCTTCTGGAATATATAGGCAACAACGCGTTTAAAGCGCGCGTTTTTCCCATAGAACCCGGCGAAGAAAAGCGGATTCAAATTTCCTATTCGGAAGTTTTAAACGGAGACGGCGGGCTTTACGAATATGTATATCCGCTCAACACCGAGAAGTTTTCGGCAAGGCCGCTGGGCGAAGTCACGATTACGGGCAGCATCGAATCGGCGACGCCGATAAAAACCGTATATTCGCCTTCGCACAATATAGGCATAAACCGCAAGGAAGATAAAAAGGCTACGTTCGGCTATGAAGAAAAGAACGTAAGGCCGGAAATCGACTTCGTGCTCTACTTCGCGGTGCGCGCAGGCGAAGTCGGCGCCAGCGTGCTCGCGTTCGACGAAGACGACCCGGACGACGGATTTTTCATCGCCACGGTCGCGCCACAGGTGTCCGCCGACAATTCCAAAGTTATAGCCAAAAACTTTATTTTCGTGCTCGACAAAAGCGGAAGCATGATGGACGACGACAAAATCGGCCAAGCTAAGGAAGCCCTTCGGTTCGTCGTTAGAAACCTCAACGAAGGCGACAGGTTCAACGTCATCGCGTATTCCGACGAAATCTGGGAGTGCTTTCCGGGTGGAATGAAAAGCTATTCGGCGTCCACTCGCGACGAAGCGCTCGAATTCGTGCGCAAATTCGACGCGACCGGCGGAACGGACATCAACGGCTCGCTTCTTCGCGCGCTGGATATGCTGAAGGGCGAGTCGCGCGAGCGCCCGAGTTACATCGTCTTTCTGACTGACGGACTGCCGACCGTCGGCGAAACCGCCGAAGACAGGATACTCGGCAACGTTCGCTCGGCGAACAAAACGAACGTGCGCATGTTCAACTTCGGCGTGGGATACGACGTGAACACGCGTCTTCTCGACAAACTCGCGGAAGACAATCACGGTTTCAGCGAATATGTCCGTCCCGGCGAAAGCATGGAAGTCAAGATTTCCAATTTCTACTCGAAGATATCGAGTCCGGTGCTGACCGACGTAAAAATCAGGTTCAACGGCGTAAGAGTGACCGAACTTTATCCGAAAACGATGCCGGATTTGTTCAAGGGAAGTCAGGTAGTACTCTCCGGCAGATTCACGGGCGCAAGCGGCTCCGCAACTGTCGAGATTACTGGAATGGTGGACGGCAAACAGCGCACTTACAACTTTCCGGCGAATTTTGCGGGCAAAAGCTCCCATAGTTTCGTTCCGCGGCTTTGGGCGGGCCGGAAAATCGCTTACCTGACCGACGAAGCCAAAACCGGCGGTTTCAAACAAGAACTAATCGACGAAATCGTCCGGCTTTCGAAACGCTACGGCATCATCACGGAATATACGAGTTTCCTTATTCGCGAAGACGACTTTTTCTTCGCCGAAGAAGATGCGCGGATGGCTTACGAAGCCGCTGCGGCGCCGCTTGCCGATTTGAATACCGGCGCGGGCGCGGTCGGCCAAAGCCAGCAGGCGCAGAAAATGAAAGGCAATGCGCCGGACGCGAGTCAAGGCGGCGTAAACGCTCCAACCACCTATTACGACAAGGACGGCAACGAAGTCAGGGTCGAGCGCGTGAAGTATATAGACAGCCTTACGTTCTTCCTCGTGGACGGGTATTGGACGGACAGCAGGTATGACCCGGACAAGTTCGCCACAAAGGAAATCAAGGCGTTTTCGGATGCGTATTACGACGTGCTTATCGCTAATCCCGAACTCGGCAAATTCTTCGCTCTCGGCGACAAACTGATTATTTGCCTCGACGGCAAGAAAGCGCTGAAAGTTTCGGCGGATGCAGGTCTCGAATCGTTGACCGACGCGGAAGCCTCGGCGCTCGGAGTCAAGATTTCGGCATCGGGCGGGCAGGGCGGATCCGGACTTGCCGTGGCGTCCTCCGCCGTCGCGAACGGCGGCGAAAAGGAAAGTCCCGGTGGCGTATTGCTCGCAGTAATGACGCTTGCCGCGGCGGCGCTTATCGGTTACCGCGCGCTTTTGTTCAAACCTTGCTGAAGCGCTAAGTGAAACGAGCGGTCCGCTCGTCCCTAAAGGATTTTGGCATGGACGATCGTAAAGTCGTCTTGAAGCCGGATCTCGCGGGACGAGCGGACGATTTTCGCCTTTATTTCGCCAATTCCCTCTCCGGTTTTGCCGAGGCTGATTTCTTTCAGAAATTCCATCAGCCCGTCGTATCCGAGCAGTTCTCCGTAATCGGTCTTCACTTCGAGCGCGCCGTCGCTGTAAAGGAAAATGCCGTCGCCCGGCTCCATTTCGAACGATTCCTCGTCGTAAAGCTGCCCGTCGAACATTCCGCAAGGCAACCCCCCGGCGTCTCCGACAAAAGCGGTTTCGCCGTTTCTTATAAGCACTGCCGGCGGCGCCCCAGCATGCGAGGCGATTAGCTCGCGGCTTTCAAGATTTGCCATCACCAGAGTCGCGGTGACGCTCATCGGCTGACCGCTAATCGAGCATATCCGTTCGTTAAGGTTGGCAAGCATCGAACTCGGCTCCACCCAAAGCCCCATGTTTTCGACGAAAAACGAATGAATCATCGTGGAAACGAGCGCCGAGCCGATTCCGTGACCCATAACGTCGCATACGACGAGGCCGTAAATGTCTTTGTTAAGCCTGAAAACGTTGCAATAGTCGCCGTTCACGTCCTCGGCGGGTTCGCTTATATATCCAAGTTCGATGCGCTCGTCGTCTATTTCATGGAAATTAATCAGGCTTCGCTGAATGCTCGCGGCAAAGTTATGCTGTCTGATTCCGTCCGTTTCATCGCGAAAAAATTCTATTCCGCCGATTACGTTGCCTTCCCCGTCGTAAATCGGCGACACCGTCACGGATATGCAAACCGTTTTTCCGTCCGCCGACCTGGCGTTTATATTAAGCGGGCTGCGAGAGGATTGGCCGGTAACCATCGCCCTTTTCAGCGGGCAAAGCTCGTCCCCGCAAAGCGGCCGCCCCTGAGGGTCGGTGTGGCATAGAATGTTGTCCCGGCAATGCTTGCCGACGACTTGCTCGGCAGTCCAGCCCGTTATTTCTTCGGCGCGCTTGTTCCAGAACAAAATTCTGCGGTCCGTGTCCGTGATGTATGCGCCTTCGCTTATGCCGTCGAGCACACTTAACAGGCTTAAGTTTTCAGGATTTATCGCGCCTTGGCCGGGCACGGCTTTGCCATCGGGCATGATTACCTCGCAGCGCGTGAATACAAACTGGCGCGCGAATTATACACTGCGATGCCTGGGCATGCGGATAAAAGCCCGTCCGGTTCGAAAAGCGGCCGGCTATTTAATGATATTCACGAGGTTGAATATCGGCAGATAAAGTCCGACGACGATTACACCGACGATTCCTCCGATGATAACGATCATCAAAGGCTCGATCATGCTCGCGAGAGCTCGAATCGTAGCGTCGATTTCGCTGTCGTAATAGTCCGAGAGCTTGTTCAGGATTTCTTCGAGGTTACCGGCTTCCTCGCCTACGCTGATTAGGTTCGTCACGATGGGCGGGAACACTCTGGTACGCTTCATAGGCGCATGCAGGCTTTCGCCTTCCCGGATTCTGTCGCGAGTGTACATAATGGCGTTTTTAATAACGTCGTTCGTCGCGACGTTTTTGGAAACCTCCATCGCTTCCAGAATCGGCACGCCGCTTTCGTTAAGCGTGGCGAACGTGCGGGTGAAACGGGTAATCGCGACCTTTCTTGCGAGCGCGCCGAATATCGGAACTCGCAGAACTATCGGGTCGAGCAGCTTGTGGCCCCATTTGGTATTGCGAAACTTGATGAAAGCGATAATGAACACCGGGATAAAAAGCAAGTAATAGTAATACTGCAAGAGCCAATCGCTAAGCTCCATCAGTCTTCTCGTCAGCAGCGGCAGTTGCGCCTCGCCGCCGGAAAAGTCGTTATAGAACGCCGCGAACTGGGGAACGATGTACAAAAGCATGAACAGCGTAATGATTAGAGCGAAAACCGTGACGACGGTGGGATAAACCATCGCGCTCTTGACTTTATTGCGCAGGTCGAGCTCTTTTTCATAGAACGATGCGACGCGTTCGAGAATAGTGTCGAGCGCACCGCCGATTTCACCGGAGTGAACCATCGAGATGAAGAAATTGGAAAATGCACGGGGGTGCTTTTTCATCGAGCTTGTCAAAGTTTCGCCGGATTGAATGTCGGTTTTGACTTTGTGGATAATGTCCCTGAAGCTCGAATTTTGGGTTTGCTCTTCGATGGTGTCGAGGGTTTCGGAGATGGTAAGGCCCGCGTTAAGCAATAGCGCGAACTGGCGGGAGAAAATCGTAAGTTCCTTCAAACCTACTTTGAATAGACGCTCGAAAAGGAAAAACGGGTTGAACGCCCGCTTCTTTTCATGAATCTTCGTTACGAAAAACCCCTCGTTGCGAAGGGCGTCGATTATCGCTTTCGGGTTGTCGGCTTCCACCGTGGAGGTGATAACCTTTCCCTGAGCGTCCTTGGCTGTATAGACGTAAGTCTTCATCGAGCCGCATCTCCTTCAAAAAGATAGACACGGATTAGACTTTGGAAATCCAATCCGGTTCCCTGCGCGGTAAGGCGCATGTCGTATTTTACCCAAAAAAAGCCAGTTAGACCCCTATGCTCGCGCCGTCGAGGTACGAATCGCTGTCTCCGCCCATACCCTTGCCGCCGCCGCCGGGACGCCTGGGCCGTTCCGCGCCGGCCGCAGTCGCGGCGCTGATTAGGCGCTGAAGGTTTCCGACGTTGCCCGCGTGCGCAAGGGCTGTTTCGAGCGTAATCAGCCTGTCGAGGTAACGGTCGCGCAGATTCTGGTCCATCGTTTGCATTCCCAGCTTCGCGTGCGTCATCATCGTCGAGTGAATCTGGAATTCTTTCTTCTCGCGGATTAGGTTGCGAATTGCCGGAATGTTGAGCATGACTTCGAACGACGCCACTCGTCCGCCGCCTTCCGCAAGCGGAAGAAGCTGCTGGGACATGATGCACTGAAGAGAGTTCGCCAGCTGGGCGCGAATCTGGTCTTGCTGCTCGCTCGGGAAAACGTCCACGATACGGTCGATAGTCAATGGAGCGTTGTTGGTGTGCAAGGTGGCGAAAACAAGGTGTCCGGTTTCTGCGGCGGTAATTGCGGTGGAAATGGTTTCAAGGTCGCGCATTTCGCCGACGAGAATCACGTCCGGGTCTTGGCGCAGAACGCGTTTCAGCGCGCCGCCGAAAGACATCGTATCGCTTCCGATTTCGCGCTGGTTCACGTTGCACTTTTTGTGCTGGTGAACGTATTCGATTGGGTCTTCCATCGTGACGATGTGCAGGTCTTTGCTTTCGTTGATGACGTTGATCATCGACGCGAGTGAAGTAGATTTGCCGCTTCCGGTCGGCCCCGTTACCAGACAAAGGCCTCTCGGCATCATGATCACTTCTTTCATCACGTCGGGCAGCAATAGCTCTTCCATCGCCGGAATCTTTTCGGAAATGGCGCGCATCACGAGACCGACGGACTCACGCTGCCAAAACATATTGCACCTGAAACGTCCGATACCTTTTTGGCTGTAGCCGAAGTCGAGTTCGCGCTCGAGCTCGTACTTCTTGCGCTGGTCTTCCCGAATCATCGAAAAGGCTAGGTTGCGGGTGTCTTCGGGCGTCATCGGCTTGTAGTCGAGCCTGACAAGGTGGCCGTGAATCCGGAGCGACGGCGGCACGCCGGCGGTTATGTGCAGGTCACTCGCCGAGTGTTCGACCAGCTGCACCAGCAAATCGAGAATCGTTACATCGGTCATAGAAATCCCTCAATTGGGCACGGCGCACCGTGCAATTTAAACGCTCAAATCCCAAAATCAGATGTTCGTTTCCACTTCGGCAAGTTTCGGCGCCGCTTCGCGCAGTCCGCCGCGAGGAGCCGCCGGGGCGGCCTCGAAGCCGTCGCCTTCCGTTTCGTAATCCGGGCGGGCGACCCTGAGGAGTTCCTCGAGGCTCGTTTCGCCTTTTACGACCTTTTTCACGCCGCTTTCGAACAAAGTCTGCATGCCTTCCTGGCGGGCGAGATTCTTTACCGCGTGAATGCTGGTGTCGCGAATGATGAGGTCGCGCAGCCGGTTGCTCATGCGGAAAATCTCGAAAATGCCCGAGCGGCCGCGATATCCAAGGTGGTTGCAGAATTTGCAGCCGCGAGCCTTGTAAATAAGCGGCTTCTTGTCGAGCGTGCTGAGGTCGAAAGCGGAAGCCAGAATTTCGATTTCTTCCTCGCTCGGCTCATAGCTTTTCTTGCACTGCGCGCAGAGCTTGCGGCAAAGGCGCTGCGCCATCACGCCGCTGACTGTCGCATTGATAAGGTACGGCGGAACCTGCATGTTGACGAGTCGGGGAATCGCGCCGGGCGCGTCGTTCGTGTGAAGGGTGGAGAACACGAGGTGGCCGGTCAGCGCCGCTTGGACGGCTAGCTCGGCGGTTTCCGGGTCGCGGATTTCGCCGACCATTATGATGTCCGGGTCTTGACGCATTATGGTTCTCAGGCCCGTCGCGAAAGTCAAACCGACCTTGCTGTTAACGTGCACTTGGTTGATTTTCGGAAGCATGTATTCGACGGGGTCTTCCATAGTCACGACGTTGTTGCGCTCGTTCGCGATTTTGTCGAGTGCGGCGATAAGCGTCGTGGACTTGCCGCTACCGGTCGGGCCGGTGACGAGTATGATGCCGTGAGGCTGAATGACCATTTCCTCGAATACCGGCAGTTCGTCTTCGTCGAAACCGAGGTCTTTGAGCGTCAACAGCGCGGCGCTCTTGTTAAGAAGACGCATCACTATCTTTTCGCCGAAAACCGTGGGCAGCGTGGAAAACCGGATGTCGATTTCGTTTCCGCGGATGTTGACGCTGATGCGGCCGTCCTGGGGCTTTCTGCGCTCGCTCGTATCGAGACGGGCCAGAATCTTGAGGCGTGCCGTGACGGCTGCGATTGCAGGGCGCGGAACGGTGAGAATCTTCTGGAGCATGCCGTCCACGCGATAGCGCACGTCCATCCTGTCTTCCTTCGGTTCGAGGTGGATGTCGGATGACTTGTAATCCACCGCGCCGTTCAAAATCGTTTCGACGAGCTTAACGATAGGCGCCTGTTCGACTTCTTCGAGCGTCGCCTTGTCGATCATCGAAGAGTCGAGCACCATTCCCTTGTCGATTTGCTCCTGCCGGAACTCCTCGAGGGACTTGGCCGCTTCGTGCGACACCCCGAAATATTTGTCGAAGGCGAATTTGAGGCCATGCGGGCTCGTAATTCTCGGGCTCACCTCGTAGCCGGTGGAAAGCCGGATGTCGTCAATGGCGAGCAGGTTCAGCGGGTCCACCATCGCTACGATCAGGTTGTTTCCTTCGAGCCTGATGGGGAACGCCTGATGCCTTTGAATTAAATCGGGCGTCACCATTTTCGCCGCGTCGACGTCGATGTTCGCCTCGTACATATCCAGCTTTTCTATGTTCAGCTGCTTTGCGAGGACGTCCATCACTTCTTCTTCGACGGCAAGCTGCATCTCGACGATTACCTCGCCGAGCCTGCGGCCTGTCTGCTTTTGATTCTCGAGCGCGTCCTGAAGCTTGTCGAGCGACAGAACGCCCTCGTCAATAAGCATGTCACCAAGTTTTTTCTGCATAAAGCAACTCTCCTGAAACCCCGGCCCCGAAGCCTTAAGAGGATAACATGACCCGCCCGTCATGTCAATTTAAGGACGGCGCATGAAATTTGCTACAAGCTGCCCAAAGATTTCTTGCCGGAGATGTTAAATATCGTTTCAACGCGCCCTGCCGGAGGTTTGATTTAAGATATAATGTACTTGTTCCATCATCTGGAGGATATCGTGAAAAAGGCCGTTATTATTATTATCTTCCTCGCTGCGGCTCTAATCGCGGCGCTCGCCGCCTGTTCCAAAGGCGCCGTTTTCGGTTCGGGAACGGGCAACGGCGGCAAGCTGACGCTGAAAACCATAGATTCTGCGAAAGCCGAAGCGGATGCTCTTTCGCTTCCGTATGGCGCCGACGAAGCCGTTTTCGAGAAACTCAAGGAAAAATTTCTCGAAGACCTCGAAGCGCGCCTCGACGGCAGGCTGGTTTCGCAGGCGGGATTGCAAACTCCGCCGCTCTACCTTTCGCAAAGAATCAACGCCGGCGATACCACAACTTTCGAGTGGCGCTACTTCAATCTCGGCGACTACGATTTATCGGGCGAAGTCGGCGTGCCGGACATTACGCCAATCGCGCTGCATTATCTCGCGAACACGAGCGACGGCGATAAAGACAACGTACAGTCGTTTATCGACGGCGATGGAGACGGGGAGATAGGCATACCGGACGTTACGACCATCGCGCTAAATTATTTGAACAAATATTCGGTTTCGGTTGCGTTTTTCGACGTCGAGCCAAGCGCCGCATGGAATATGTCCCAGTGGAATTCGAACGCCATCCATAGCGTAGCAGCCGGCCTCAACCCTTCAGGCGGCGGGCTTTTGCCGCTCGATGTCAACAAAAACGAAGCGGACGAGCATTATGGCTGGGTAGGGTTAACTTTCGACAATGCGGCGATTCCGCAGGAAGAAGGAACATACTATTTCGGGGTCCGCACGGGCGGCGACCCGCCCCGATTCGTTTCGTACCAAGAATACACGGTTTCGGGGCTGCCGGGCGAAGCGCCCGTCGTTGAATCCGTTTCTCCGCTTTACGGCTATCCCTACGAACCTACTCAGTTTTCAATCGTAATGGCCTCCGGAAGCGAGCCGCTCGAATTTTTCTGGAATTTCGGCGGCGGCGCGGTTCCCAACACTTCGTTCGACAGAAATCCTTCCGTCACGCTTTACAGATTGGGTTCGTACAATGCCAGCGTAAAGGTTTCCAATCAGTATGGAAGCGAAACTTTCGAGTTTCAATTAATCATCGACGACGCGCCGAATATCGCCACTATTCATCCCATGGCCGGCGGCTTTTCCGGCGACGAAATCACGTTTTCCGCTACCGTAGGCGGTCAGGAGCCGTTCGAATATCTTTGGGATTTCGGCGGCGGCGCGGAACCGGACACTTCGACCGAGCCATCGCCGGTCGTCATTCTCGGCGCGCAAGGCGATTATTCCGCGAAACTCACGGTTACGAGTCCGTACGGCGAAGACGATTTCGTTTGGACGCTGAAGATTCTTACCGGCGCGCCGCGTGTCGGCGAAGTTTCGCCCTTGACCGGCGTCGCGGGTTCGCTATTGTCGATGTCCGCCACAGTGGACGGAATCGCGCCGATAAGCTATTGGTGGGATTTCGCCGGCGCGGCCGTTCCCTCGAATTCCACAGAAGTTTCCCCTATGATTACGCTTACCTCTACGCCGGGAACCTATCCCTGCAGTTTGACCGTAACCAACGACAAGGGACAAAACACGTTCGAATTTTCGATGGAGGTTACCGAAGCCCCCGTTCCGCCATACGTGCACAACATAACTCCGATTACAGGTCAATCGGGCGCATCGGTCCAGTTTTCGGCTACGGTGACCGGTACGCTTCGGATAATTTACACGTGGAATTTCGGCGGTGCGGGTACTCCGAACGAGTCGAACCTTCAATCGCCAACCGTGACTTTGGGCGCCGCCGGCGTTTACGACGCATATCTTTATGTTGAAAATTCGTTCGGGCTTGGCTCTCACCTTTACGATTTCCAGATTACGGTAACCCCCGCGCCCGGACAGTGGACTTCCGAAATCGTGGATTACGGAGGAAGCCTCGTTGTCGGCGCGAACGCAAGGCTGGTTTTCCTGCCCACGGGCGAACCCTATATCGCATATCAGGCACAGAGCGGCCCCTCGTCGCGCGAGGTACGCACTGCGAAAAAAGTGGGAGGCGAATGGATTTTCGAAACCGTTGACGACGCGGGCGGCGGCAACACAGGGTACGAACTCGATATGGTTCTCGACCCGGACGGAAATCCCACGCTCGCATATCAACACCAAACCGGCCCATCTCCCGACCCGCAGATATTTTTCGACGTAAAAGTGGCCTTTTACGACGGCGAAAACTGGACAATCGAAATTCCGGACAACGACAGCGACGACAGATTCCAAAACGGATTCAGCGCCACTATCGCTTACGCTTCGGATGGCCGTTGTTTTATCGGGCACAAAAAGGTGCTCGACCTTTCGACTCCGCATTGGGCGCGCATGGGTTTCCGTTCTCTGGACGGAGATTGGACGCCTTCCACATTTACCATTTGGCCTCTGAATTTAAGGGTCGTCTTGGATAACGGCGACGTGCCGGTTTTCCTCGTGCGAAAAGACGACGGCATTTGGTGTTTCTGGGGCGCATCCGAAACGCTGCTCGTTCCCGGAACCGACAACGGCTATTGGATTTCGATGGACAAAGACCTCGACGGCAATCCCGCCGCCACTTGGTACGACTTCGTGAACAAGGACCTTTATTTCTGCAAGTGGAATGGTAGCGAGTGGACGGCGCCCGAAATCGTCCGCTCTCTCGGCGACGTCGGCGTGCACAGCAACCTGAAGTATGCGCCGGACGGCAAGCCTTGGGTTGCCTATCACAACCAATCTCAGGGCACTCTGATGATAAGCTCGAAGCCTACCTCCAGTTGGAACGCGAACACCATCGACGGCGGCGGCGGAATTAGCGTAGGCCGCTATCCGAGCATTGCGTTCAACCCGCAAGGCAAGCCGTGCGTCGCATACCTGCAAAACACGAACAGCAACTTCGCGCTCAAGTTCGCGGTTCTTAATTAGCCGAACTATCGGGCAGCGTTTTGAAACAGCCGCCGTGTTATCATTGCGGCGATGGACGACGCCGGTTTCGATGCGCTTTTGGATAATCTCTTACGGCTTTCGCGCCTCACGCTCGAAGATTCCGAAAGGGCGGAGTTCGCGCGCAAATTCAAGAGCCTTCTCGAATTCGTGGACAAGGTGAACGATAGCGAATTCGCCGCCGGAGTCGGCCGTAGCGCCGCGTCGGCGGGCAGCCTCAGCTATCTCGACGAAATGCCGCTCGCGAGCGACGAGCCGCGCGATTTCATTTTTCCGCCGGGGTTCCTCCACGACTATCGCGTGCCGCTCGTGGTCGGCGGCGAGGACGAAAACGGCGGGGAAAGCGAGGACTGCGATTAATGGCTCGCGGATACAAAAAACACCCGCTTGAGCTTTTCGCGCACGAACTAATGGCCGCGTTCGCTGACGGCAGCTTATCGCCGGATGAGCATTTTGAAAACCAGCTGGCATTCGCCAAATACATCGACGCATATTTACACGCGTTTTACGAATTCGCGGAAAGCCCGTCGAAGATGCGCGAGCGCGGCGAAAGCGAATGCGGCGACTTCGGATTTCCGGGTCAAGTGCTCGAAAATGGGTCGCGACCGGGCGACGCGGCGTCTTTCGTGCCGGTCGGTTTCAAGGACGTTTTCGCGGTAAAGAATTTCAAAGCGACCGCTGGCAGCAAAATTCTCGAAAACTACCGTCCGCCGTTCGACTCCACTATTGTCGCGCGCGTCAGAGACGCCGGAAACTACATAGTGGGCAAAACGAGCTTGGACGAATTCGCGATGGGTTCGAGCAACGAAACGAGCGCATACGGGCCGTGCTTCAATCCGTTCGACCTCGGCAGAGTGCCGGGCGGCAGTTCCGGCGGCGGCGCGGTAAGCGTCGCAGCATGTCAGGCGGCGGCGGGATGGGGAACGGACACGGGCGGCAGCGTGCGCCAGCCGGCGGCGCTTTGCGGAGTGGCGGGCTATAAACCGACTTACGGCCTTCTGTCCAGATTCGGAATTATCGCGTACGCATCGAGCCTCGACACGCCGTCGATTTTCTCTCGATGCGCGCTCGACGCCGCGCTGATGATGAACGCCGTTTGTTTTCCGGACGCATATGATTCGACTTGCAGCGTGCCGAGTCCGCATCCGGATTTCGTTTCGGAATCCGAGCCGGGCCGCGCGAAAAAACCGAAGTTAGCGATTATCAAAGAGCTGAGCGGAAAGGAATTTCTCCATCCCGGCGTGGCGGAGCGGTTCTATGCTGCGATTGACGCGCTCGCCCGCGACGGCGCGGATATCGAAGAGGTTTCGTTTCCGCTTTGGAACATCACGCTGCCCGCGTATTACATCATAACGACCGCGGAATGCAGCTCTAATCTCGCGCGCTACGACGGCATCCGGTTCGGCCCGGCGGGGCATGAAGACGGCAGGCTCCTTGATATGTACCTTGCGCGGCGCGGCGGCGAGAGCGGATTCGGCGCGGAAACCAAGCGGCGGATACTTCTCGGAACTTACGTATTGAGCGCAGGCTATTTCGACGCATATTACAACAAGGCGCGTGCGCTTCGGCGGGCGATTCAAGCCGAGGTCGCGTCCCTCACGGAAAAGTACGACGCGCTCGTTTTGCCGACGAGCCCGGAGCCGGCGTTCAAGCTGGGCGAGCGGCTCGACGACCCCGTGAAAATGTATATGTCCGACATCGCGACGGTCATCGCCAATCTCGCGGGCGCGTGCGCGATTAGTTTGCCCTGCGGAACGTGCGAGGCGGACGGCGGCAATCGAGGCGAGCGTGGCGAAATAAGCGATGCCGCTCGGACTGCCGGCGTTAAAGAAGAATGGCTGGCCGATTGTCGCGGGGCGAACGGGAAAATCGAACTGCCCGTGGGTTTTCAAATGATATGCGGCAGATACGCCGACGCAAAACTGCTCGGTCTCGCCCGCAGGTTCGAAGAAGCGACCGGCCTCGGCTACGAAACGCCGCCGTTCGTCGCGAAACGGCTGGCGGAATTCGACGCCGCGCGCGAATTGTAGGGGCGTGCCGTCGCGCGCCCGCTTCCCCGTTCCAGCCGCATCGCATAACCGTGCCGCTTAACGCCCGCTTCTTCGCACCGGCCGCATCGCAAAACAGTCCCGCTTAACGCCCGATTTTCTTGGGAGTAAGCCACGGAAGTGGCTTCTTTATATAATGCACGGGAGTGCATTTCCTATATTTTTTCCGCTATTGCGATTCGCTAATTCCCGACGGTTCATTTCCCTGGCGATTAATTCCGGCGTGAAAAAAAAGAAGGGGGGTGGCCGCTACCTGAATTTCATTGCCTAAATATCACTATATGTTCCGGCTTGATTTCCGTGAGAGATTTGGGTGTATATGGGATTTGGGTGAAAGGCGGCATAAGATATTATGCTTTTTCACATTCCAACTGGTACTAAGAATGTGGGAATGTCACTTTCCAAGGCTGCTTTTAGTAGTACTTAACGGAAATGGCAATTTGGATAAGAAAAAACATCCATACGATATCTGCAAGTTCTATATATCGGGATGGCTTTCGGAAAGGAATTGAAATAAAAACATAAATAACGTTAAATAAAAGTACATAAAGTGTTGATGACAACCAAGCATAATCTCCACTATATGAATCTATAATCAAAGCTGGTAAAGGAAAAACCAAGAATCGTAATAGCGAGATCCAGCCTACTCTCACAATATTTGTCAAGTTCATGTTATATTTTGCCCTCCCAATACAGTCTCGCACACTTTTCATAATCATAAGCATTAGGAATGTTGGCATCGTAGTTGTCATCACTACCGCAAGAATGCGTTAATTCGTGAACTAGACATTCTAGTAATTTGAGCCCATTTGGAAAATTACCCTCAATTGGACAAATTATTATGGACTGCTTGCCAATTATATACCTCCATAGGCAAACCGTGTCAGAGTTGCTGCATACTTTCCAAAAGGGATCGCCCTTCTTCTTTGGGCAATAAATGCGGATTATGTGATCACCTTGCGAATGAGCTTGTGCACAGTCAAGTAGGATAGAGTTCCTATTGCAGCACAGTTTTGCATGTAATACTGGAGCATTGGCGTCCTTTGGATTACGGGCAACAAACTTTGCTAAATTCGTGCAACAAGATTCCATTGACGCAATAGCCTTAAACAAACTAGTGCATATTGCTGCTTGTTCCAAAACTGAGCAACTGGAATCAAAAGTGAAGCCCGGAGGGCAGGTCTTATTACCGCCCGAACCACCTCCCCGCCAAAATCCTCCGCCCCCGCAACTCGTACATCCTCCTCGGAATCCTCCTCCCCCCCCCATTCCGCCGGGGCCGGTGCCGCCGCCCATATCGCCGCCGTGGCAAAAATCGAAGCAGCAATGCCATGCGTTATAGGGAGAACAAGGCGGGGAGCCCTGCAATTCCAGACAAATGCAATTGGATCTAAGGTAGGCGCAGTACATTTGCGCAAAGCCTGGATAAGAAAGAGCTTCTTTGAGTGTAAGAGGCCGTCCGCTCGGATCGACTGGCCAATCGGGAAGCGTGCCTCCACACTGGAAAATCATATGATGGCACTGAGAGCAAAGTTCGTCAACTTGGCAGGCGCATCTCGACAGCGGGTCTTCGAATAGTGCGCATTTGCATGCGCCAGCGGTAGTATCGCATTTAGTTCCGTTGTTTACAGAATTTCCAAAACCGCTGGGCGCTTGAGGCGTGCAAACAGGGCGCAATCCCCAAAGGTTGAATGCGCCTTGCGCGTAGTAGCTGCCGTCGCCGCGGCCCGCGGGGTTCACGTCTCTTCCGAGCATCCAGCTTTTAACGCGCGCGCCTTCGTACATCAGGTTCGCGCCGGATACCTCAAGCGCGCCGCGGTCCGAAGGCAGCGCGATGCTGTTTTCGTTGTACGTCATATTCCGCTGGCTTTTCCCGTCACGTTTGGCATTATTGCGGATTTGAAAACCTTTTCTGCGAGCCAATTCGTAAAGTTTTCCGGTTTGAGAAAGCTCGGACGGGTTCATCGAGAGCGACGACAAAACAGCGGGCGCAGAGCCGTTCACGAGCACGAGCCTGCCCTTCGCCGCAATCGCCTCGGTGTCGCCCGCCGCGGACGTCGAGGGGTTGTACGTGCGCCGTGCGGGGGAAATCTCGCCCTTGACGTTGTTCCGAGGCTGAAGCCTCGGCTCCATGGTCGCGACAAGATTCGCTTCGCCGCGTTGCGAAAAGTTTATCGCGCCAATTGTCGAATCCCGTTTTGGCATTTTGTGCCGCCGGGGAAATTGTACCGGAAATTAGTGCGAAGCGCAAGTATTGCATAAACGGCGTTGCCACACATTAGTTTTAGTATACGAATGGCGCGCCAGCGGCGACATGATGCGGCACCTAAAGCTATTTGCTACAATCCCGCCGTGAACGAAAAGCGAAGACTTCGTGTGCTTGTTTCGAACGACGACGGCATTTTCAGCGAGGGGCTGGCAGAACTGGCGAACGTTCTTAGCCCGTGGTGCGACGTGACCGTAGTCGTTCCCGACACCCAGCAGTCGGCTTCGAGCCACGCAATCACGCTGCACAAGCCGCTTCGCCTTCACCAGCTGGACGAAATCGCGCCGGGCGTGCCGACGTTCGTCGCGAGCGGCTCGCCGACGGATTCGGTTGTTCTCGGGCTCGATTACGTGCTTAAGGGAAACCGGCCCGACCTCGTGCTTTCGGGCATAAACAAAGGCGGAAACACAGCGGAAGACGTCAGCTATTCCGGCACGGTCGCCGCGGCGATGGAAGGCGCGATATGCAGAATTCCGTCCGTCGCGATTTCGCTTAACGGCGACAAGCGGGTTCATTACAACGTCGCCGCGCTTGCGGCGCTGGGGCTCGTGTATAGAATCGCCTACTGCCTCGGCCTTCCGCTTGCGGAAAAATCGCTCGAAATGGTGCCGCAAAAGTTGCGCATCGGTTGCCCGGCTGAAAGCGCGGCCAACGAAAAGCTGCGCAATTGCGGAGGCGACGGCTGGCCGTTTTATTTATGCAACGTGAACGTGCCAGACCTTCCGGAGGCGGAGATTAAAGGATGGCATGTGACCGCTCTCGGAAAGCGCGACTATCGCGATGTCGTCGTCGAAAAGTTCGACCCGCGCGGCCGCCCGTATTTTTGGATTGCGGGCGAGGAAGTTTTCACCGAAGACCCGCCGGGCAGCGACCTTTGGGCGGTGCGCGAAGGCTATATTTCGGTTACGCCGCTTTTGCTCGACTATACGGATTTCGACGCCGTGCGAAGGCTATCGGCATTGTTCGGACAATCCGGCCTTGCGGCGACGCGGATTGCTCTCGGCAATGGCTCTCTATCGCTGGAGGAGCTTAACCTGCTGTTCGAATATCTGCCGGCGGATTTAACTTTCGTCGGCGAAGGCGGCGAAATAGCGTTTTACTCCGAAAAGGACGAATATATTTTTCCGCGGGAGCCGAAGATTATCGGAAGCCCGATTGAAAATTGCCACTCGGAAAAAAGCATGGACGAGCTAATGGAATTGATGGAAGACTTCAAATCGGGGAGGCGCGACTATGCCGAAAACTTTCGCGAAAAGGACGGCAGGCTGATTCACGTCAGGTATATCGCGGTGCGCGACAAGCGAGGGGAATATCGGGGAATTCTCGAAACGGCGATGGATTTGACGTTCGTAATGGACTATCTTGAAAAGGGCGGCGGCTTGTGATTGAGCGGGCGGCGCGGAATCGCTTAAATTTGGGTCATACTGCTGATAGAATGGCGGCGTCCCGATGAGTCCCGAAATCAAGAAAGTGCTGGTCGCGAATCGCGGAGAAATCGCCGTGCGGATTATCCGCGGCTGTCAGGAAATGGCCATCGCGACCGTGGCGGTTTTCAGCGAAGCGGACCGGGATGCCTTGCATGTGCGGCTTGCCGGCGAATCCGTTTTAATCGGCCCCGCGCCGGCGGCGGAAAGCTATTTGGTCATCGAAAAAATAATCGGCGCCGCGAAAGCGAGCGGTGCGGACGCGATTCATCCCGGTTACGGATTTCTGGCGGAAAATGCGGCGTTTTCTATGGCGGTTCGCGATGCCGGGCTTACGTTTATCGGCCCTTCTCCCGAAAGCATCAGGGCCATGGGCGACAAAGTGGAAGCGCGGGCGCTTGCTGCGAAGGCCGGCGTGCCGGTTGTTCCCGGTTTTCAGGTTGACGGAAGCGCAGGAATTTCCGGCGAAGCGCTAATCGAACGGCTGCTCGCGTCCGCGAAGGATATCGGCTATCCAGTGCTGATAAAGGCGGCGGCGGGCGGAGGCGGGAAGGGGATGCGCGTCGTGCGCGAAGAAACCTCGTTTGCCGATTCCGCGCAGGCGGCCATGCGGGAAGCGGCGGCTGCGTTCGGCAACCCGGTAATTTATCTCGAAAAATATCTCGACTCGCCGCGGCACATCGAAGTGCAAGTACTGGGCGACGGCAAGGGCGGCGCGGTTCACGTCGGAGAGCGCGAATGCAGCATCCAGCGGCGCCATCAAAAAATCGTCGAAGAGACGCCGAGCCCTGTTATTGACGAGGACACGCGCGAAAAGATGACGGCGGCGGCGGCGGCGCTTGCGTCGGCGATCGATTACGAAGGCGCGGGGACGGTGGAATTTCTATATGCGAGCGGCGGCGGTTTTTATTTTCTCGAAATGAATACTCGGCTTCAGGTTGAGCATCCGGTAACGGAAATGGTGTACGGCGTTGACCTCGTGCGCGAGCAAATAGGAATCGCGCATGGAGGCGGTATAGGCCATCTCGAAAATTTAAAGCGGCGCGGATATTCGGTGGAGTGCCGGATTTACGCCGAAGATGCGTTTCACGGATTTCTTCCGCAAGTGGGCCGCGTCGAAATGCTCGAAACGCCCGGCGGGAACGGAATACGCGACGACAGCTCGCTATACGAAGGCGCGGTAATATCGGAATATTACGACCCGCTTCTCGCAAAACTCTGCTGCTGGGCGGAAAACCGGGAAGCGGCGCTGAGAAAGATGGACTGGGCGCTATCGCGCTATCGCGTGCTCGGCGTGACGACGAACATCGATTTTTTAAGGCGCGTGGTGTCGCACCCGAAGTTTATCGCCGGAGATTACGATACGCATTTTCTCGAACGGCACGAGAAAGATTTCGAGCGCGGTGCCGAAGAAATCCCGATCGAAGCTCTGGCGGCGGCGGCGATTTTCGCCGAGTCCGGAGTTTCCGCGACGGGCGGCGCGCATGGAACGGATGCGGAACATCCGGGGCCGTGGTCGAGCGGCGGCGGATGGCGTCAGTCGGCGTGAAACCCGGCGGTTTGCCAGTTAGATACATTCGCTTTGATGGAAGAAAATGGAGCATAGATTCAAAGCTGGCGGAGAGGAGTTTGCAGTAACTCTTACGAAAGACGGAGAGGGCTTGGTCGCGCGCTGCGGCGAACGCGAGCTGAAAATAGACGCTGTCGAGCGTATGAACGGTTACATCGCGATTTCCGCCGGCGGAAGGCGCATCGCCGTACGCGGGAAAAACACGCGCGACGCGGTTTTTGTAAGCTTATCGGGCGGCGCGTTTACGTTCGCCAAAGTGCGCGCAAGCGCGAAGCAATCCGAAAGCGGCGGAACGCTTACCGCGCCGATGGCGGGTCAGGTGTTGAAAGTTTTCGTGAAACCGGGCGACACAGTCGAAAAGGGGCGCAGGCTATTGATACTCGAAGCGATGAAAATGGAACACGAGATCGCGGCGCCCGTTTCCGGTGTGATTGCCGCGGTTCACTTTGCGGAAGGCGAGCGCTGCCAGCAAGACGACGTACTTGTCGAGCTTGAAGAATCGGGCGGCGCAAACGGAGCCGCCTGACCGGACTATGCGGATGTAATTTCGCGGAGCGGTATCGAATGAACGAACCAAAATCCAAAGTCAGAATCGCCGTACCGTCCCGTCTCGACGCCGTTTTGTACGAGTACGCGCTGAAAAAAGATAGCGGCGTGGACCTTACGCTGGCGCATCCGCGCGAAGTGCCGGGGCTATTGCGTGACGGAATCGCAGATTGCGCGCTTGTTCCGGCGGTAATGTACTTTCAAGGCGACTACCTTATCGTTCCCGACGCCGCAATAAGCACGTTTACCGAGCTGAGCACCGAAATTTTGGTGTCCCGCATTCCGCTTCAAGAAGTCAAGTCCGTCGCGGTGCCTCGCCAACCCGACACGGCGCGCACGATTTTGGAAATTTCGCTTCGGGAGCTTTTTCCCGAAGTGCCGTACAAGTTCGAAATCGGGAAGGGCAATCCGTTCAAAGACCTTGAAAAAGTGGACGCCGCGCTGATTTCCGGCGAAGGCGCGCTCGGCGTGCCGCCGACTTTCAAGCGATACAACATCGGCGAGTTTTGGGTAAGGCTCGTGGAGCTTCCCGCCGTATTTTACCTTTGGCTCGTTCCGGCCGATTCTCCCGCCGAACTTCGCGAAAGGGCGTACGCCCACGTTCTGCGCGCGAAAAAGACTGGTCTTGCCAATTCGGATAAAGTAGTTCAATACGCCCGCGAGCGCGTGACTCTGAACAAATACAAAATGATCGAATACCTGACGGTCGAAATCGATTACGACCTTTTCAGCAAGCAGGTCAAATCTCTCGAAGAAATGTGCCAGCTCATGGTGGATTACCGGCTGATACCCGAAGAAAAGCAAAAGCCACTCGAATTCGCGACCGCGCGAAGCCACGTGAGCGTTTTCGAAGAAGTATTCGGAGTTTCCGAAGACGGTATCGAAGACGTGCTTCTCGATTGGGACGACGAGTAGTTTGGCAGAGAATTTTTCGCTTAGCTTTGCTGCTTTTTAAAGTCCCTGTGAACCGCAACGGCTTTTTGGCCTTGCGATGAAAAATGCTCGGCAAGCCTTTTGGCGAAAGCCACGCTGCGATGCTGTCCGCCGGTGCATCCGACGCCGACCGTCAGGCTGAATTTGCCGACTTTCACGAATTCCTGCAAAGTAGGCTCGATAAGCCGGACAATGGAATCGAAATATTCGTTCGCATGCTCGCAGCCCATTACGAAATCGTAAACGGCTTTGTCTTCGCCCGTAAGGTTTGCAAGGTCCGGAATATAAAACGGGTTCGAAAGAAATCGCACGTCGAAAATGAAGTCCGCGTCGAGCGGCACTCCGAACTTGAATCCGAAGCTGACAAATTCCAGCTTCAATACGTTCGCCGCGTCGGTGCCGACGAAACTGCGCAAAATCGCTTCGCGTAAATTGGCGGCGTTAAGGTCGCTCGTGTCGATAATCCGCGTTGCGTGCTCGCGTATCGGTTCGAGTTTTCGCCTTTCGTCTTCGATGGCTTCTTGCATCGAGCGTCCGGCCTGCAGCGGATGGGAGCGGCGCACTTCTTTGAACCGGTTAATTAGCGTGTCGGTGTCGCAGTCGAGATAAAGGATTTTGAATTCGACGCCGTTTTTTTTAAGCTGGTTCAACATTTTGCGGAAGTCGTCGAAAAGTATGCCGCTTCTGACGTCGCTCGCAACGGCGACGCCCGGTCCGGTCGAATAGCTTTTTTGATATAGGCTGTAAAACGTACTCACGAGGGCGGGCGGAAGATTGTCGATGCAGAAACATCCCAAGTCTTCGAAGCAGCGCATCGCCGTCGATTTGCCCGCGCCGGAAAGCCCCGTGATTATCACGAGCGGCGTACCCGCAATGAATTTTCCCATATGTTCCATAAAATAAAGAACCGCGGCCTAGAAAAATGCAGGAGCCGCATAATTAGAATACACCCGAATCGCGTCTTTTATTCAGGATGCGGACTATAATCATCGCCTTGAAAGTCGTCGAGGTTCAGTCCGGACAGGTTTTCGATGTATTCCGACACCTTTCCTCCAAGCTCCTCGTCCATCGGCCGGTATTCGCGTGCGTCCATCAAATTGAAGACCCACTTTCCGTCTTCTTGCGTCCACCTGGTGCTTATAAAAAACTTGTCGAAGCCGCTTTCCACGTCCACCGAAAACCTGATAACGGTTTCCCACACTTTCCAGTCCGCGGAATGCTGGGCGCTTATAAGCTTCATTTCCTTGATTATCCCGTCGTTGCCGGTAACTTGCGCCCATCTGGCGGCGGCGAGCGCGCTGTCGCGGTCGCGGCTGCGGATGAAATCGCAGGCTTCGATGAGCTTTCCGCTCTCAACGGTAGTTTTAAGCGCGGCGACGCGCGTCTTGAAAACGTACACTTTGTACCAGCGCTGTCCGAAAAGAATGACCACCACGAGCATCGCCGCGATGAGAATGAGAAGCGCAATCATGGAGCGGCGCTTTTTCTCCTCGGGAGTTACTTCGCGCTCCATCTTTTCGAATCTGTATTTCATATCGGGCGGATTATACAACTAGGACCGCCGTTAGTGAAAATTGCGGAGTGAATCTTGAAATTGTGATTTGACGTCAATTACTGGCGGTGTTACGCTTAATTGGATGGAGTCATATGATGGTACATGAATCTGGCGAGATTTTATACGGCTGGGATACGACCGAAGGCATTGTTTCGGCGTCCGCATTGGAAATCGACGGCGCGGAACACTTGCGGCTGTACCTGCGCGGCGAAAGCGGAATTGTTACCCGGGACCGAAAATTCGAGCCGTTCCTTTTGTTCGGGCCGGAAGAATTTGCCGGTCATTTCGAAGGCGCGCAGGCCGAGCGGCTTTCGGGAGAGCTCGACTATAAGTGGATTGCCAGATTTCCGACGATGAAGGCGCTCGCCAAAGCGAAATCCGCGCTGGACAAGGAATTCAAAGCCAAGTACGGCCGCGTTTCGGACGAATATCTGATGATAAACGACGGCGTTCAGCAGGCGCTCTTGCTCACCGGCGTCACGCACTTCGGCGGACTGACCGAAACCGGCGTAGTGCGTATGCAGCTCGACATCGAAACCGACACTACTGAAGGATTCGAGTTTCCAAGCGCAAGCCGCGAAGGCGACGAAATTATCATAATCGCCCTTTCGGATTCGACGGGCAGAGAAAAGACGATTTCGCGCCTCGACATGACCGAGCCGGAAATGCTTGCGGAACTCGGAAGTACGATAGAAGAGTGGAATCCCGACGTAATTGAAGGCCACAATATTTTCAAATTCGACTTGTCGTACATCTTCGAGCGGGCGAAGCGGCATAGAGTGAAGCTTAGCTGGGGGCGCGACGGAAGCGAAATAAAATTCCACAAAAGCCGGGTAAGCCTTGCCGAGCGGCGGTTCGATTATCCGAAATTCGAAGTCGAGGGCAGGGCGTTCGTAGATACCTATATTCTCGTCCAGTTTTACGACATCGTAAAACGGGAAATGGAAAGTTACAGCCTTAAGGAAGTATCGAAATACCTCGGCGTGGCGAAAAGCGGGCGCGAGTACGTGGAGGGTCACGAAATCCGGAGCGTCTGGCGCAGCGACCCGCAGCGGCTGCTAAGGTACGCGCTGGACGACGTGCGGGAAACCGGCGCGATTGCCGCGATGCTCGGCGCGCCGTACTTCTATCAGGCGCAAATGCTGCCGCTCGCGTATCAAGACGTGTACGTGCGCGGGAATGCGGTGAAAATAAACGGCTTGATGCTCCGCTGGTATTTGCGCGAAAACCACAGCGTTCCGAAGCCGTCGTCGCGCGCGGATTTCGTGGTCGGCGGTTTCACGGACGTGCGCAGGTTCGGCGTAATAAAAGACGTCGTGGCGTGCGACGTGGCGAGCCTATATCCGTCACTCATGCTGTCGTACAAAATCGAGCCTGAAACCGATTCGCTCGGCGCGTTTCTCGAAATGCTGGCGGAACTGCGCGGCCGCAGGCTTGCCGCAAAGTCGAAAATGAAAGAAACCCGTGACGTAAATGAGAAAAAAAGTCTGGACAATCAGCAGGGGACGTTCAAAATCCTGATTAACAGCTTTTTCGGCTATCTCGGCGCGGACGGCGCATATTTCGGGGACGCGGCGGCGGCGAACAAAATCACATCGTCGGGGCAGGAACTCATCAAACTAATCGTGGAACTGCTCGAAGCCGAAGAGTGCGGGATTATCGAAGTGGACACGGACGGCGTTTATTTCGCGCCGCCGCGCGAAGGGATGACGGACGCCGAAATCGAAGCGATTATCGAGCGGATTAACGGAAAAATGCCCGAGGGAATACAAATCGAAATCGACGGACGCTATCCGGCGATGCTGAGCCACAAAGTGAAAAACTACGCGCTATTGCGCGACGACGGCGCGATAATCATCAAAGGCAGCGGGATGAAGTCGCGAGGACTGGAGCCTTTTCAGCGCGAGTTTTTGCGCCGCGGAATAAAGTATATTCTCGAAAACGAACCGGAAAAAATAGACGAAATGCGGGACGAATTCGCAGCCGCGATATCCGGCGGAAAGATGCCGGTCGCGGAACTTGCCAAAACCGACAGACTGCAGGAAACGCTCGACTCGTACAAGGAAAAAACGGCGAAATCGAGCCGCGGGCGCCAGGCGGGATACGAGCTGGCGATTAAAAGCGGCAAGGCTTTCCAGCCCGGCGACTACGTTTCGTACTACATTACGGGCGAAAAACCGAAAGTCGCGGCGTGGCAGCACGCCAAGCTTTTATCCGAGTACGACGCGCAAAATCCAGATGTGAATATCGCCTACTATTTGGCAAAGCTCGGCGACGTTTGCGAGAGAGTCAAAAGCTTTATGGATGCCGGCCGCGGGAGCGCAGGCGGCGGGGAAGGGGATTTGTTCGAGTAATTGCACGTTTAGAATGTCACTATCGCAATCCACGCGGCGTAAATCCCGACTGCGAGGAACATCGCGCCGGAGCCGGACATGAAAAGCCAGCCGGTTTTTTCGCCCATGCGGCGCGAAGAAGCGAAACACATCGCGGATAGAAGGAGCAAGAAAAACGAGAGAAGAACGTGCAGCCAGCGGAATCCTTCGGCCGAAACAACTCCGGAAACGTACGCTTCCCGAAGGATTATCCCCGACTTGATGAAAAGAAACGAGACGAGCGCGCTTAAAAGAAAGCACGCGCATGCAAGCGCCTTCTTTCGAAGACCATCGCGCGCCGAAGTTCCCGTCCCCGTCATATTCGCTCCTACATTACTTCGATTGCGGCTTTGGCGATTGCCGCGAGAATCAAGTGATTAATGGTCGCTCTTGCCGGAGAAATGGAAGCCGTGCGTGCGGATGACCGGCACGACAGCGCCGCCGCCGAAGAACGAACTGCTGAACCTTAAGTCGCGTGAAATCATGTCGGCGTTCGCCAGCCCTTCGAGCGCGTTTTGCGTCCAGCGGAAGTTGGTTAGCCCGCTAACTATTTCGCCGCCTTCGATTAGGAACGTGCCGTCGCGCGTAAGACCGGTGAAAACCGCCTTAATCGGGTCGAGCACGTTGGAATAGTGAAATCTCGAAACGAGAATTCCGCGCTCGGTCGCCTTGATCATTTCGTCCTTGCTGCTAGTTCCCGGCATCATAATCATATTCAGCGGGTATGCGCCCATGTCGCCGACCGAATGACCCGTCGTGTCAGTACCGGCTTTTGCGGCGGTTTTTCTGCTGTGCGCCACCGAGTTCGCATAGCCGTGTTCGATTAGCGTCAGCCGCTGCTTCGGAATGCCCTCGAAGTCAAACGGCAACCCGAAGGTTCGCGGGTCGGCGGCGTCGTCCAAAATCGTAATCGCCTCGCCGGTTATTTTCTCGCCGAGCTTGCCGCACATAAAACTTTCGCCTTCGTTGAACTCCTTGCCGCCGAAGCCCACCCACGACAGGAACATAAGCCATGTGGCGACCGCTTCCTCTTCGAGAATCACGGTGTATTTTCCCGTCGGCACGTCGCCGCGCGGATTTTCGCTGGCTTTAGCCTTCGCCGCGGCCTCCGCAGCGAGCGCAGGCACGTCAAGCTCACGCAGCCTTCGCGCCATACCTTCCGCGTATCCGCTCGAGGTCGCGCCGGTAAGTAGAATCGTATATTTCGCGTGCGTAGTGCTCGTTATGGCCGAAATGCCGCGCGCGCTGATAATGCCGAGAGTGGTTACGCCTGTGGATAACGTGCCGGCGGCTTCATATCCTTCCGGAACGAATTCCAACCCCTGCTTGACGATTAGCGCCCGGCGGGACGGCGAACAATCGGCCGTTCCGTCGCCGAATTCCGGTTCGAACGAATACGTGTACGGGCCTTCCGCGCTCGGCGTGAATTCCGGGTCGTCCGGCAAAAGTCCGGCGATTTCAGTCGCGCTTTCAACCGCGCTTTTAAGCGCCGCGGGGTCGAGGCTGTTCGCGTTCGCCTTTCCCCACCTGCTGCCCACCGCGCAACGAACCGTAATAACGGCGTTTTCCTCGTGGTGATTCTGGTGAATCTGGTTGTTGGCGAACCGGGTAAGCGCCTCTCGATATGCATTTACGGTTATTTCGGTGTCGTCCGCCGGGCTTTGAGCCACCGCGCTCTCGACACGCTCGCGAATCAGATTTTCGAATTCCTTATGCGATAGCTCGCGATAAAGCGACATTTCAATCCTCCCTTATCCTCTCACGCCGACTTCTACGTTTCTGAATCTTGCTGGCGCCGTGCCGTGCGCGACGTGCGCAGTTTGGCTCGGCTGGCCCTTGCCGCAGTTCGGAGTGCCCCAGATTATCCAATGGTTGCGGTTGCAGACGGCGTCCATCCCGCCCCAAAACTCGGTGGTGATTCCCGTATAGTTCGGGTTTTTATAGACTTGTCCGAGCTTTCCGCCCTTGATTTCGCGTGCCAGCTCGCATCCGAACTGGAAGTTTACCCGCCTGTCGTCGATACTCCAGCTTTTGTTTGTCTCGAACCAGAACCCCTCGTCCGTATCGGCGATTAAGTCGTCCAATTCCCAATCGCCCGGTTCGAGGTTGATGTTGGTCATTCGAATTATCGGCGCACGATTCCAGCCGTCGGCGCGATTCGTCCCATTGCTGTTTTGGCCAACGACGCCGGCATACTCCCTGTTCGTTAGGTAATTGAGGAACAGGCCGTTCTTTATGATGTCGACGCGCTGCGCGGGTACGCCGTCGTCGTCGAAACCGAACGAGCCAAGGCCGCCGGGCAGCGTTGCGTCCGCGGTTACATGCATTATGTCGCTGCCGTACTTTAGCGTGTTGACCTTATCGAGCGTGACGAAACTCATTCCGGCGTATGCCGCTTCGCTTCCGAGGACGCGGTCGAGTTCGATGGGATGGCCGATGGATTCGTGCACCTGCAATCCAAGCTGGGCGCCTTCGATGATAATTGTCGTTTTCTTGTGCGGAAGTTCCGGCGCGGAAAGCAGCATAACGGCCTCTTCGGCGATACGCTCCGCGTTTTCGCCGATTTTGTACGGCTCGATAAGCTCCCATCCGCCCGTGTGAAACTGGCCGCGGAAGCTGTTCGGATAGCACCGGCGCTGCATTTCGCCGTCCTTTATCGCGACCGCTTCGATGCCAGCTCCGCTTTCCGTAATCGTCTGTTCGATTATGTTGCCTTCCGTCGAAGCGAAGAACTGGTGCTCTTTGAAAAAGTCCATCGAGCTTGTCGCGTTCGTCAGCCCCGCAACGCCCCGCATCGCCTTGTCCCAAGCGAAAAGGTGAGAAAGCTTATCTTCGAGCGCCCACTCGAACGGGTCTTTTTGAAATGGCGTCGCATATTCGCCGGAGACTGGTTTGCTCGAATCGGGCGTTACGCCTTTTTTCATCGAGGTCGCGCTCGCCGCGGCGATTTCCATCGCGAGCCTCGTTATCCATTCGATTTCCGCGCGGTTCACGCTGTTGCTCGCGGCGAATCCCCAGCAGCCTTGGTGAAGCACGCGCACACCGAAGCCAGTGTTCGTCGTACGAGAAATCGACTCGATCCGGCCGTTGCGAACGGTCAGCGATTCGCGCCTTGTCTCGATCAAGCGGATGTCGCCGTACTTGATCCCAGCGCGCTGCGCATTTGTTACGAAATACTGTGCAAGTTCCTTCATCAACTCCTCCGGCCAAGGCGCAAGGTGCGCCGGTTTCCCCCCGGAACGGTTACGACGTCCGCCCGAATATTATCATGCAAAGCCGATTAGCGAAACATCCGCCGCTTTAAGACCTGATTTGGGAGCGTTACTAATAAGAAGTTCACTTGACCGCCCGAAGCGGATGCTTAAGTCGGTCTTCTTTATCGCTCTTTCGCGGCTGATTCCACGGAATCCAGCGATGGGCTAAGTCCGAGCGCTTCGTTAATCGCGGTTTCGATTTCCGTCACCTGCGCGTTGGTTTTCGAGTATTCCGGATACACGGCCAATGCTTTGTCGAGGTGCAGTTTTGCGCCGCGCGGGTCGCCGGCGAGGAGAAGCGCCTTCGCAAGGTTTTTGTTCGCCGCCGGACTTCCGGGGCTGATGGATTGGGCGAGCTGGAAGAATTCCACTGCTTTCGTAGGGTCGCCGCCGGTCTTGATTTCGATGTCGGCAAGAATTTCGTACACGAAATCGAATTCGGGATTCGCGTCGAGCGCTTTCTTGCAGTAAATGCGCGCTTCGTCGAAGTTTCCGAGAGCTTCGTTGATGTTAGCGAGGTCGTAATATATTTTTTCGTGCGGCGGATTGCTGTATAAAGCAAGCTCGGCAAGCTTCAAAGCGTATTTATAGGCATCTTCGCCGACTCGCCGGAAGTAGTAATCGATGAGTATCGTATAACTCCACATATTCGTGGGGTCGTATCTGAAAATGCGCTCAAAAACGGGTATGTCGTCCGGGCTGTACCCTTTGTAACGCAAGCCGTAAAAGAACTTGATTTCGAACACGGGCAAATTTCGCGGAATTCCCTTCATCGCATCCGCTCCGAAGTCGTAGCGCTCGAAGAAAATGCGCTGCTTGACCATAATATGGTTTATCACCATTCCGCGCATAAGGTCGTACACGCTCTTGCTGGAGAAAATATTCGTGAATTTGCCCAGCCGGGACAGCCCTTCGATTCGCTTGGCGATATTTATGGCATATCCTTCGATGCGGTTTTCGCCGTCGAATCTTTTTCTGAGCATAACTTTGCCGTGATTGATGCCGATTGCCAGGTCTATCGAAGTTTGGTGTTTGCGGATTCGCTCGACGTTTTTCGAATAGCTTATCCATGCGTTCTTGGCTTGAAACGCCGTTTGAATCGCCAGAAATGCGCCGACCTGTTTGTTTTTGAAAATCCGGGCGCGCAGCCCCTGCGCAACGTTTATGTCGGTGCATTCGTTCAGCTTGGCGTTTAACTCGACTTCGTCGCGGTCGTAGAGAAACAAACAGAGCTGGTCGCCCGCGAGCGTATATTCGCCGAACATATTGTGGTCCGATATTTCGTCCACAATTGCTTTGAGGGTCTTGTGAAAATCGTCGATAAGGCTGTCGTATTCGTGGATGCTCATCGAATTGCTCAGCCCGACGCTGTCCATCAAATCCACGAACATAATGGTGGCGTTGATTATTTGCGGGTCGTCCTGATAGATTCGCGCCTGACTTTGCTCGAACCAGTTTTCCGACTTATCAGCCGACGTGATTTGCGGAATGTATTTTTCTTCGGCCATGCCGCATGGATTATAGCATCGCGGCGGCTGGAGTATAATGCCCGCCCCGATGGAAATGGAACAAGACGGATTTTTGAACGTGTTCAAGCCGCAAGGCATTACGAGTTTCGACGTAATTCGAAGAATCAAACCGCTTCTTTGGAGAAAAGCGAAAATCGGACACGCCGGCGTCGTTGATAAACCGGCGAGCGGCGTGCTGCCCGTGGGCGTCGGCCGCGCAACCAAGCTGTTCGACGCGCTGTCGAGTCACAGCAAGGATTATTACGCCTGGATTGCCTTCGGCGCGGACAGCCCGACTCTCGACTTCGGCTCGCAGCTAGTTCCTGAAGCCGCGCCCGACAGCGCGGATACGGCAATGTCGCTCGCGAGACGCATGATCGATTGCCTCGATACTTTCAAAGGAAAAATCAAACAGACTCCGCCTTCGTTTTCGAACGTCAAAGTCGAAGGCAAGGAGCTTTACAAATACAAACTCGGCGACGAAGACGTAAGCGTCAAACCGCGCCGGATAAACATCCAAAAGCTTGTGCTTCTTTCGTTTCACTATTTCGACGGTGAAAAAATCGCCTTCATTGCTTACAATGATATTCACGAAGTTTTTTATATAAACGACTTTAATTGGAACGTAACTCCTTCAAATCATAATACAAAAGAGTTCAAATTAATTCATGAAAAAGTTAAAATAATTATTGATAACAATGCCCTTCTTTTTAACTATATAAAAGATGACCGAGAGCTGAAGAATTTTATTAAAATGAATTTCGCGGTTGGTAAATTCGGCTTGACAAAAACCAAGATTGACAAAAATAATTTTATGATTATTTACAATAAGTGGTTGCGGTCGGTTAAACCGACCATTTCCGTAAATTGGGAGGCGGCAAAAAAGAACGGGATTATTGACGGCGATTTTTATATTGCAGACTTGTTGTCGCAGGAAAATAACACACTTAAAGAAAAACTCTTTGTATTGCTCCGGCACGACCACTATGAACTTGACCGTAAAATTGATGAAGC
>JAANMV010000497.1_pt1 | contig 48298 bp, 43 predicted proteins | sample 7279661 | NCBI WGS metagenome assembly JAANMV01 (sample SAMN14094540, study PRJNA606508) | bioreactor metagenome | isolation source: A lab-scale SPAN reactor treating ammonium-rich wastewater day 121 | place: Ireland: Galway | collected 2017-05-16
GAGCAGCAGAAGCTGGACGAAGATTTCCTCGTCGCCCTCGAACACGGCATGCCCCCGGCGGGCGGCATCGGCATCGGCATTGACCGCCTGTGCATGATGCTCCTCGGCCAGGAAAGCATCCGCGATGTGATCCTGTTCCCGCAGTTGAAGCCGAAATAATCCGTTGAATCTGCGCCGGATGCTGGGTTGCCAGAGGTCGAGCATGGGATTATTTTCAGAGCGCATGACGCTGACTATTCCAGCCGAACAACTCGGTAATCTCCAGTTGAACGCGCGCGATGCCTTGGTGGACATCGCCATCGGTTTTTACAAGCGCGATGAAGTTTCGCTGGGACGGGCGGCCGAAGTGGCCGGGCTTACTTCCGTGCAATTCCTGAGCGAACTGGGGCGGCGGCATATCCCCATCAACTACGGCCCGGATGATTTGCAGGCCGACATGGCGACGTTGAACGACAAGCCTTGAATCCCACTTCGAGGCATGAGCGTCGTCAGCGACACCACCGCAATCACCACTTTGCTCAAGGCAGAACAGCCGCGACTGTTGCAGGATTTGTATGGGCAGGTTTTAGTTCCCCAAGCTGTGTGGGATGAGTTGAAAGCGTTTCATTCCCAGCTTCCAGAGTTTATCGAGCTTCATGCGCTGCGTTCGCCAATCCAGCGACTGGCAGGCACTGAATCGCTGGGGCGCGGCGAGGCGGAAGCGCTCCTGCTGGCCAAGGAGTTGAATGCTCACTTATTGCTCACAGACGATCGTCAGGCGCGACTCGCGGCGCGGCGGTTGCACATTCCCTGCATTGGGCTGGTTGGAATGATCGTTCAGGCAAAGCGGCTCGGTAAAATCTCCAGCGTCCGCGAGATGCTGAACCTGCTCGAGGCAAAGGGCGGGCTATATTTGTCCGACACGGTTGTTGCGGTGGCACGGCAACTCGCGGATGAAACCTGAACCAACAGACCTCGGCCCCACGAACGAAGAGCTCTTCGACCGAAGTGAACTTTACCCAAAATCTCGGGAAATGATTCGCGCCGTTGGATTTGATCTGGATGACACGCTGCTCTTCTATCGCGACACACCGTTGAATTGGATGGCGCTGTATCCGGAGGCACTGGCGGCGGTGGCAAAAGGTTGCCAGGCCGAGCCGAGCGCAGCCCAGGTGGATCGCGCCAAGGAAATCCTCACGCAATACAACTCCCGGATTGTGCCGCGTACCCAAGAGATTCCCGCCGCGCAGATTGTTAGCGCCATTCTGAACGCGTGGGAGCTGGACGCTGCCAAATGCACAGATGCAGCGATTGAATCCTTCTTCTCGTTCTTCCAGCAGCGCATGAGCACTTATCCCGAAACGGTGACGGTGCTGGAAACCCTGCGCGCCCGGGGCTTCCCAACGGGAATCCTGACCGATGCTCCGTACGGAATACCACGCACGTTTTTGCATCGTGACATTTCGGGTGCGGGTATCACAGACTTGTTCGATGTGCTGCTGACCTCGGTTGAGGTCGGTCTGCGCAAACCCAATCCCGCCGGCTATCGTGAGCTGGCAAAACGCCTGAAGGTTGAACCAAATCAAATGCTCTACGTTGGCAACGAACCCAAAGTTGTCATCGGTGCAAGAGCTGGGGCCTGCGCTGTTTTTCTGGATCGCAACAACTCAGGCACAGATCACGGGCAACATCTCACGACCGTAACTTTGGTTGGTCTTTATGACATCCTCGCGCTGAATTTGAAGCCAAGCAGCCCCATGCAGACATGATACAAGGCTCGTGGACACAAAACTACCCTCGGGCGAATCAATTGCCTCTGCATGATGCTCCCCGGCCAGGAAAGCATCCGCGACGTGATCCTGTTCCCACAGCTGAAGCCGAAGTGACAACATTCGTCACACTGCGCATGAGTTTGATCAACGGCTCATTGAGACTCCATCGCCGTCGTGTTGCCGCGACAGCGTCCTGGCTGGGGCTCATGGTCGTGCTGCTGCCGCTGGCGTTGGGCCGCGATGTGCATGGTCAGGTTTCCGCCACCAATCATCCGTTGCCGGGCGTCGCCATATTCTCAGAAACCCGAACCCAGCCACCCACGCGCTTGTTCGTGGCTTTCATTGATCTGAGGGAGCCGGGCTTGCGCCTGCGGGTGTCGCCCGGTGGTCCTGATCCCGACGGTGCCGGTCCGTGGCAAACCACGCTGATGCGCCCCACGGAAATCGCCGCGCGCGACGGCCTGGACTTTGTGGTGAACGGCGATTTCTATCGGGTGCCGGCGATGGACGATCCGGTGCGCACCAACGCGGTGCGCGGCTTCTCGTGGAGTGCCGTCAGCGGTCCGGCGGTCAGCCAGGGAACAACCTGGTCCGCCAGTTCCCAGCGCCGCCCCTGCCTGGTGGTGAACCGAAGCGGAAAGGCCGCGATCAAGCTGCGCGCGCGCCCCGAACCAGAGGATTGGGAGGTGGTGGCCGGAAATACGATGCTGGTGCGCGATGGGGTGGCTGTGCCGCACGAGAACAAGGTCCGTCACCCGCGCACGGCCGTGGGTCTGAACGCCGACGCCACGCGGCTGGTCGTGTTGGTGGTGGACGGTCGCAAGCCCGAAGTGGCCATTGGCATGAATTACGAGGAACTTTCCGCTGAGTTGATCCGGCTCGGATGTCACTCGGCGCTGAATCTCGATGGCGGCGGCAGTTCCCTGATGGCCGTGCGCGATCCGGCTCGTAACGGGTATCGAATTCTCAACGTCCCCACCGATGGGCGCGAGCGCCCGGTGGCGAATGTGCTGGGGGTTTCCGTGACAACGCCACTGGACACGGCTGTCTCCCAGCCAGCACGGTAGCCGGTAGTTCCATACGCGAGGGGTTGAGGTCGGCGGTGGATGCGATTACTTTCAGCCTCGACCCATGAATGATCCCGGAAATCGAATTGGTGACGAAGCCGCCTTGCGGCTGGTCGTCGAAGGCACGGTGGCCGAAACGGGCGCGGAATTCTTCCGGGCGCTGGTGAAGAATCTGGCCGCCGTGATGGGCACCTTGGGCGCATGGGTCACGGAATATCTCCCGGAGCAACAACGGTTGCGCGCCCATGCTTTCTGGTTGAAAGGGGAGTTCGTGGAGAACTTTGAATACCACATTGCAGGTACGGCTTGCGCTCCGGTGGTGGAAGCCAAGAAGCTCATTCACATTCCCGATCGCTTGGTCGAACTGTATCCCGGCGACCCGGACCTGGTTTCAATCAAGGCCGTCAGCTATCTGGGAACGCCGTTGCTGGGCACGGATGGCACCGTCATTGGCCACTTGTCCGTGCTGGACGACAAACCCATGCCAGTGGTGCCGCGTTTGTTTTCGTTGTTCGAGATTTTTGCCGCCCGCGCAGCAGCGGAATCGCGTCGCCTAAAAATCGAACGACAGGTGCGGGCACGCGAAGAAGAGTTGAGCGCATTGCTGGAAAGCGCCATGGACGCGGTCGTGGTGCTGGACGCGCAAATGGCAATCACGCGCGTCAACCCGGCGGCGGAACGCTTGCTGGGCTGCACGGTGGAGGATTTGTTGGGCGAAAGCGTGCGCGATTTTCTGGCGGCGGACAGTGTGACGCGACTCGAAGCGTTTGTGCGCGAACTCGACAGCCGCCCGGCCGGCCAGCGGCAACTGTGGATTCCACAGAGCCTCACGGCGCGCCGCTGGGATCATACCACGTTCCCCGCGGAAGCGACGTTGTCGCGCTTCGAGAAACGCGGGCAGACGTTTCATACGTTAATTCTCCGCAACGTGAACGACCGCCTCGAAGCCGAGCGGCAGATTGATGCACTCACGGCCCAGGCCGAATATCTCCGCGAGGAAATCAAGGCGTTGCACAACTTCGACGAAATCCTTGGGAAAAGCGCCACGCTACGCCGCGTGCTGGAGGACGTGCAACAAGTCGCGCCGACGGAGGCCGTGGTGTTGATCCAGGGCGAAACGGGCACCGGCAAGGAGCTGTTCGCCCGGGCCATTCACGCGGCCAGCGCGCGACGCGACCGACCGATGGTCACGGTGAATTGCGCGGCCATTCCCGCCACGCTGATGGAGAGCGAGTTCTTCGGACACGAGAAGGGCGCGTTCACCGGCGCCACCGGCAAACGCGAGGGCCGCTTCGCGCTGGCGAACGGCGGCACGTTGTTCCTCGATGAAGTGGGCGAGTTGCCGCTGGATTTACAGGGCAAGTTGCTGCGTGTCCTGCAGGAGGGCACATTCGAGCCGGTCGGCAGTTCAGTCACCCGCAAAGCGGACGTGCGGGTGGTGGCCGCCACCAATCGTAATTTGTCACAAGCGGTAAAGGACGGACACTTTCGCGAAGACCTTTACTACCGGCTCAACGTTTTCCCCATCCAACTGCCGCCGTTGCGGGAGCGTGCGGACGACATCGCGATCCTGGCCGAGGCGTTCGCGAAGCGGTTCGCGCGGCGCATGGGTCGGAAGCTCGCGCCCCTGACGCCGGATTGCGTCCGCCGCCTGCAAGCCTGCGCGTGGCCGGGCAATGTGCGTGAACTGGAGAATGTGATCGAGCGCGCCGTGATCACGGCGCAAAACGGACGGTTGAATCTGGATCGCGCGTTGCCGGAAGCCGGGACTCAGGCTGCCTCCACTGTGAGCGCGACAAGCTCCGTCGAACCCCACATCCGCACGGTGCGCGAACTGGAGGAATTGGAACGCGAAAACATCCGGCGCGCGTTGGAGGCCACCAAGGGGCGCGTGGCCGGCGACGGCGGTGCGGCCAGTTTGCTGGGCATGAAACCATCAACGCTCAACTCCCGCATCAAGGCCTTGGGTCTGAAACGCACTGCCTGATGGGAAACTGAGATGGGTCGAACTCGGGCAGGGCAGAAACAACGGCCGACAGTCTCGGGCTGGATTATGGCGTCATCAGGGCTTGCCGCGTGGCGATTGCCTGCGATAGGGTGGCCGAGTGTTGGAGACTAATGCCGCAAAAGACGGATTGCTATTTGAGCAACTGGGTTAAGAGTCATTACAGCTTGAAACTCAAAGCAGCCTCAAGAATTGAAGTAACGCAATCCAGCTAATCTGAGGCTGCGTATGATTGTCTCTCCGACATGCCTGCTTGACTTGGTTTGAGCAACACAGGCCGGTGTGGCGAAATGGCAGACGCACAGGACTTAAAATCCTGGGACTGTAAAAAGTCGTGTCGGTTCGAGTCCGACCACCGGTACCAACTTCGCGTTCATTTGCGACGGCCAGCTTGGAGATGGGCATGAGAGTTTTGTCAGTGCCCGGGTGGCGTCGGTCAAAGAGACGAAGATTGCAGGTGCAGCTACGGCGACAGGGGACGGATTTCCACATTGCGGAAATCTACCGGATGGCTCTCGGCTTGCAGCGCGAGGTAGCCGCCGTGCAGCATCAGGTTGCCGTCGCGAATGAGCTTCTTCGCATCGCCGTCACCGGGGTCGAGTTGCGGGCGCTCATATTCCAGGACGGTTTCCCCGTTGATGCGGTGAATGATGCGGTCGTTGCCATGAACCTCAATTTCGGCTTTGACCCATTGTTCGCCGTGAAACGTCGGCGAGCGGGAGTTGACGCAGTGTGGCGTAAAGAGTTTGCCCTGCATGACCACATGCGTGCCGGGTGTGCAAAGATTGCCCGTGGGACGCGGATTCTGACCGTCGCCACCGAGAAGCTGCACTTCGATGGAAACGGGAAAATCCTGATCCTTGCCCATGCTGGCGGGAAGTTGGGAATGAATCATCACCCCACTGTTGCGGAGCGCCCAGCCCGGTCCGCCCGGCGTTTGCCGCCCAACGAAGCGGTATTCAAGGCGCAACACATAGTTTGAGTACGGGGTCTGGTAAAAGAGATGGCCGAACTTGCCGTCAAAGTTCGTGTAACCATCGTAGGCCACGCGCAGGAGGCCGTCCTCGACCCGGAACGTGTTGGCGTAATTCTCTCCCAGTTCGAAACCCTTGAATTTGGGGGTCCAGCCGGTGAGGTCCTTGCCATTGAAAAGCGAGGTCCACTTTTCTGTGGCGGGAGCATCAGCACCGACGGCGGCAAAAGTAAATCCTGCCAGCAGGAAAACCAGCGCGCGACTCGATTGAAGCAATCGTGTTTTCATTTGCGAGAGTGTGGCGCAGACGCCTTCACCGTGCAATGGCGCAGTATTGCGGTTCAGCCGCCGTCTGCTCGATGTCACAATACGAGTAATTCTTTCCAGACAGTCGTGGGCGGTTGCCGGCCGGGCGGTTGCTTTGCCGTGGCGCGGCAAATGAATTCTACGTTCAACCTTCTCTCGCCCATTGCGAACCGTTACAGTCCCCCGCCTGTGGCCGCGACGCTTTACGATCTGATCCCACGCGACGAGAACGCGGGCAATGACGCCTTGCTCGGACGGTTCCTCGAATACGTCGAAAACCAACGGCTCACGCTCTATCCGGCGCAGGAAGAAGCGATCCTCGAACTCTACGAAGGCAGGAACGTTATCTTGAACACGCCCACCGGCTCGGGGAAATCGCTGGTGGCGACGGCGCTGCACTTTCAGTCCATCGCGCAAGGGCGTCGGTCGGTGTACACCTGTCCGATCAAAGCGCTGGTGAACGAGAAGTGGCGGGCGCTTTGCCAGGGCTTTGGGCCGGACAACGTGGGCCTGGCCACTGGCGACGCCACGGTGAATCGCGACGCGCCCATCCTCTGTTGCACCGCCGAAATCCTCGCCAACCTCGCTTTGCGCGAAGGTGATCAAGCCGCCGTGGCGGACGTAGTGATGGACGAGTTCCACTGGTATGCCGACCGTGATCGCGGCGTGGCGTGGCAGGTGCCGTTGCTCACGCTGGCGCACGCGCGCTTTCTGCTGATGTCCGCCACGCTGGGCGAAACGGAATTCTTCGAGGGCGAACTCACAAAGCGCACGGGCCGAGCGACGGTCACAGTGAAGTCCGCGGTGCGGCCCGTGCCGCTGGCGTTTGCCTATTCGGAAGTTCCTCTGGCACAAACCCTCGAAAAACTCGCGGCCGAGCGCAAGGCGCCGGTCTATGTGGTTCACTTCACCCAACTGGAAGCGGCGCAGAGCGCGCAGGATTTCACCAGCTTGAACGTCTGCACTCGCGAGGAGAAAAATCAGATCGCCAACCAGATTGCCGGGTTCAAATTCACCAGTCCCTACGGCCCGGAAATCCGCAAGTGGCTCAAGCATGGCATCGGCATTCACCACGCGGGGTTGCTGCCGAAGTATCGCGTGCTGGTCGAGCAACTCGCCCAGCGGGGCTTTCTGAAGATCATTTGCGGCACCGACACGCTGGGCGTCGGCATCAACGTGCCGATCCGTACGGTGTTGTTCACGCGCCTGTGCAAGTTCGACGGACAGAAGACCGGCATTCTGAGCGCGCGGGATTTTCATCAAATCAGCGGACGCGCGGGCCGCAAGGGCTTTGATGATCAGGGTTGGGTGGTGGCGCAGGCGCCGGAGCACATTGTCGAGAATCTCAAGCTCGAGGAAAAAGCCGCCCGGGGCGGAAAGAAGGGCGTAAAGCGCAAAGCGCCGGAGCACAATTTTGTGAACTGGGACGTGAAGACGTTCCAGCGCCTGATCGCCGCGCAACCGGAACGGCTCACCTCGCGTTTTCAGGTGTCGCACGCGATGCTGCTCAACGTCTTGAGCCGCGAGGGCGACGGTTGCAGGGCGATGCAGCAATTGATCCGCGATTGTCACGAAACGCCCAAACAGAAGAAGGAGCACACCAAGCGGGCGTGGCAGTTGTTCCGGTCGCTGGTGGAGCGCAAGATCATTGAGATCGTTCCCCCTGCCGCCCGAGCTGATCTCGCGCCTGATGAGGGACAAGAATCTACGCTGCCATCCAAACGCCACAAACTCCGCGTCAACGTCGAGTTGCAGGACGATTTCTCGATGGACCAGACGCTCTCGCTCTACCTGCTGGAAACCATTCCGCTGGTGGACCCGCAGCAGCCCGATTACGCGCTGGTCGTGCTCTCACTCGTGGAGTCCATCCTCGAGAACCCGGAAATCATTCTGCGCAAGCAACTGGACAAAGTGAAGGGACAAGCCGTTGCCGCGATGAAGGCCGAGGGGATTGAATACGAGGAGCGTATGGCCAGATTGGAGGAACTCGAGTACCCGAAGCCGAACCGCGAGTTCATTTACTCCACCTTCAACGCGTTCGCGGACAAACATCCGTGGGTGGGCCAGGAAAACATCCGCCCGAAAAGCATCGCCCGCGAGATGTTCGAGTCCTTTCGCTCGTTCGCCGATTACATCCGCGACTATGAACTTCAGCGCAGTGAAGGTCTGCTGTTGCGACATTTGAACAGCGTTTTCAAGGTGCTGGCCCAAACCGTCCCCGAGGCTGCCAAGGACGATCCGCTGCGCGAAATGGAACTCTACCTCCGCACGATGATCCGCCAGGTGGATTCCAGTCTGCTCGATGAGTGGGAGAAAATGCGCGACCCGAACTTCCAGCCCGGCGCCCGCCCGGAAATTCGTCCGCCCGGCGCGGACGAAGCGGCGCCGGATATTACGCGCGACGCCAAGGCGTTTACCGCCGCCATCCGCACCCGGATCTTTAGCTTCCTGCGCGGCCTGGTGATAGCCGATTTCGAGGCCGCACTCACGCATCTCAACTCCATGGACGACCCCGACGGCGAACCTTGGACCCCGGACCGGCTGCGCGCCTCCACGGAGGCGTATCTCGCAGAACACGAACTTCTCTGTCTTGATCCAAATGCCCGAAACACCCGCCACACGTATGTGATTCCGGCGGAGGACCAGCACATCTGGCGCGTCCAGCAAATGCTCATTGACCCCGAGGCCCACAACGATTGGGTCGCCGAGTTCACAGTGGATTTGCCGGCGTCGCGCCAAGCCGGCGAACCGGTGATCAAACTCAACCGGATTGGGAGTTTGTAGCCGGCTTCAGAACGTCTTGAGGAACTCGATCAAGGCGCGCTTGTCCTCATCGGACAGACCGGCGGCGAAGTAGTGGCCCCGGTCTTCAACCCAATCGGGACTCTTGCTGAGCTTCAGCAAATCCGGCGCAGCCTCGGTTTCAAACAATTTCCTGGCTTCGGCATCCGAAAGACTCTCCCTGGCGATTCGCTTGAGGACGCGGTTCATTTTCAACAGCGCAGCGAGCGTCTGAGTCGGCGGCGCATGGGGATCCAAATTCCCGAGCAGACTGACCGGGGTGCCGGTGGGAAATGGACCGATCTTCACGTCCCCGAGTTTGCCGGCGGCAAAGTAGTTCAATGGCAGCAGCAGCAGGGCAAATACGATGGCCGCGCCACCGCAGAGTCGGAACATAATGCGGGTGGCATGGCCGTGGCGCGCACGAGCGAGGCGATAAATGATGGCGCCGACCAGGAGCACCAGCAAAGGGAGCAGCCAGGGCATCTTGAGGAACACGCGGGCGCCAGGCACGATGCCCTCGATCAACACCGGGACATAAGCCGCCGGGAACATGAGCCAGGTCGGCTGGGTCGTGCGAGCGATGGTGGCCGGCCCAAGCCGTTGCTCCGGCCAGCACATCTTGGTGATGGCGTCGTTGAAGGCTTTCATGCGGCCGTCCACCGAAGGGTCGCCGTTGTATTCGCCCAGGCCGTTGTTGTGCAGGAAAGGCGCACCGGCCCAGATGGCCACCAGCGTAGGCACACGATAAAAGCCGGGGCCACCGGCGGGCATTTTGAATTTCCAGGTTTTGTCGGCAAAAGGATCATACGCCTCGAACTCACCCACGGACGGAGTCTCCTTGTATTTGAACGAAGAGAATTCCTCCCAAATCTGGCCGGGAATGGCATTGTTCTGGAGGGCGCGGGCGGGGTTGGTGCCGAGGAGCGTAACCGGATAGCGGGCATCGGTGGAAAGATAGTTGTCCTCGAGGAAGTCGGGTTTCATGACTTCTTCGCGTGCCCATGCGAGAAACGATTCACTGCGCGCCCATTCCTCAAAACGTTCCGGGGGACGGTCCACACCGTCGGTGGGGCGTTTGCTGGAATGACAAGCCATGCAGTTCTCGGCGAAAACAAGCTTCCCGCGATCAAGGATGTTGGCGTCCTCAGTGAGATGCCTGGCGCCGCCGGGCGCATACTTTAATGGCATACGGCCACTGGCGCGGACGAGGTACTTGGCGAGGTCAATGGACCGGCGTTCGGTGACCTGCCAATAGACGGAGTTCTTCTGGGCCACTTCGATGCGGAACGGTTTCTGTTTTCGCAATCCGATGATGGGATTGTGGCAGCGCATCCATTCCTCGCTGAAGGTGCCGATGTTCACAAAGACACGGTTGAGCGCCCCCTGAACCCCAATCGAATCGGCGCCGTCCACCAAAACATGCGGAACTTTTCTGAGCTCACCACCATCGGCCGGAATGAGCAATGCGCCAGGGCCGACGCGCTGCTCGGTGGCCACGGTCAGGCGGGCGGCAACCTGGTAAATGGAGTTGATGATGTTGGGATTGTTGTTGTTGTCGGTGGCGACAATGGAAGTGTCCACCGTGCCGGGCTTGGCGGACTTGAGGAGGTGATAGAGCAGGTTGTCCGGCTTGAGGTCAGCGCCGAACACGCCGTGGTTGCGGAAGTATTGGTTGCCGATGGTGCCGGAAAGATTGGTCCAGGCGGGCTGGTTCAGGTCGGCCGGCGGATAAAGCGGGTGGGGCGCGACGTGACAGATGGCGCAGCTCATGCCCACGCGGTAGGGCCGCACCAGATCGGGATCCTGGTAGTATGACGGTTCGTTGAAGAAGCGCTCGGCGTTCCAGCGTTTGCGCGCCGCCTCGTCGAAGTCGGGATTGGGAAAGAGCCGAAGGCCAATCACGCCGCTGGAGCGGCCGTAAACTTCCGGGTCCACGCCAGCGGGTTCGGCGTCCACCGGCACGTCGAGGTAGAGACCGAATTCGTCAGGCCCATCCGCGGCTTTGAATCCCGGTTCGTTCATCAGCCCCATATTCTCGAAGCGCCGGTCGCGATTGCGGGAATCCACATTCTTGAGCAGGTCAATCAAGCCGTAGCCGCGCCCCGCCATGACGTCCCAGAATCGCTCGTTGCCGCCGGTCCACAGCATCCAGGTGTTGCGGCCCTTGATTTCCTCCGGGGTCAATTCGATGCCGCCGTCCATGCCTTTGAAGACGTCAGCCGTGGCGGTGGGAAAATCATCGGCGGTCTTGCCGGCCGCCATGGCTTCGTCCACGACCGGACGGTTGCCGCAGCCGCTCAGGACCAGCGAGGTGCAGGTGAGAAACGGGAAGAGGAAGAGAGTTGGAAGTTTCATGGGATTGGGTTCAGGAATTGTTTTCATATCGGGCGCTGAAAGTACGGGCGATCTCGTGACTGGATTCGCTCAACGCCAGGGCAGCTTCCCGCTGGACGTGGAGCAATTCAACCCGGGTGCGGGCGCGCACCGTGGCGGTGCGGCGAATTCCGCGAAACACAGCGACTTCGCCAAAGTGATCGCCCGCTTTCAGCGTGGCAACCACCTCGGGACCGGAACCATCCGGACGCTGCTTCAGCACTTCCACTTCACCGGAGCGGATGATGAAGAGGCTCTGGCCGACGTCACCTTCGCGGATGATCTCCTGGCGGGGCTCGTGCATAACGGGCGTCACCAGCACCGGCCGATGCACGTTCATGTTGATGAGGTCGCGACCGAACACCGGCAACAGCAGCCAGTCGAGGACGAGGCGGCATTTTTTTTCCACGGCCGGCAGGTAACGAACCATGAAGAAACGCCACGCGAGGTAACCCAGCAGCCCGCGAATCGGAACGCCTTTGAGTTGCGCGGCGGCCCGATGATGACCGAGCGTGCAGGCATCGCCCAAGCCGGTGAAGCGGTAGGCTTGGAGCGACCGGCCGGAGAGCGTGGCTTTCAGGTTCTTTGCCAGTTGGCGACCGGCAGTCATCGCCCAAATGGCCAGAGGTGGACAGTTACCGCCTTGGGGATGGGGCACGGCCGCGCAGTCACCAGCCGCCCAAACGTTCGGCACGCCCTTCATGCGAAGGAATTCATCCGTGAGCACACGTCCCAGGCGATCGCGCTCAGCCGGGAAGAACTCAAGCACCGGCGCCGGCGCCGTGCCCGTGCAACTTATGATGGTGCGGGTGGGAATGCGTTCGCCGTTGTCGAGCACGGCTTCCTCGGGCGTGGCGGACGCGAGTCGAATGCCCGTCTTGAGCCGGAGGTGCGGATTGTCAGTGATGACCCGTTCGGCGTACGTCTGCAACTTCGGAAAGTGACTGCCCAGTTCGGGCAGAATGCGTTCACCGGAATGAATCACCGTGATGCGGATCTGATCGGCAGGGATGTTGGAAAAACGCCCGCGCGCGAGGGTAGGAAGAAATTCCGCCAACTCACCCGCGACCTCGACCCCGGCGTAATTGGCGCCGACGACAACAAAGTTGAGCAGTCGTTCAAGCTCCGCCGGATCAGTCTCGATTTGAGCCAGCTCAAGCATGGTGATGAGGTGGTTTCTGACCTGGAGAATGTCTGGAAACGCTTTGAGCCGCAGGGTGTGTTCGGCGATACCAGGAAACCGCTTCAGGTCCTCACTGGAACCAACGCCGACGATCAAGTGATCGTAGTTCACGCTGAACTCCTTGCCGTCCAGCTTGCGGCTGAACGTCACGGTGCGGCGCTCCAGGTCAATGTCCTTGATCTCGCCGTTGCAGAACTGGGCGTGCCGGAACAGGCGGCGCGAGGAACTGAGGATGGTGCCGGGCTGCAATTTGCCGGCCAGCATCTCCGGCACCAGACCGTGAAAACAGTGGTAGTTGTTGCGGTCAATGACCGTCATGCGAACGCGTTTCCGGCGAATCCACCCGGCCAGTTCGCGGTAGGCATAGAAGGTCGCGTAACCACTGCCCAACGCCACGATGTGGGGAATGGCCGAAGAACCGGCAGGCTCGCGTTTCAAGTGGTTCGGCGAAGACATCTTAACTTGAAACAGGCGCAGCCCCGGTCACGACCCTGGGTGAATTGGTGGTAACGGAGAGCACAGGCGTGGAACGGCCATCGCCTGTGTCCGACAGCGACGGGAGTCTCTCCCGCAAAGAGGGCAGCGATTCCATAGCGGCGTTGTAGCCCCGTTCCACCAGATCCTCGATCGCGTGCCAGTCAAACATTTTGAATCCCTGTACGGTGGGTCGCACGCAACAATCGGCCAGGGTGCGCACTTGGTTCTTCTTGCTGACGCTGGTCATTTCGGTGGTGCGCAGCATGACGTCGAACATGCTGGGAAACCGGGCGGCGGTCTTGCCATGGCGCAGCCAATTGGCTGCCACCTGCCAGCCGCTGGGCCGGCCTTGGAAACCACCGCTGAGTTTCAGGTCAACCTCGGGGCTGACATCCACCGCAATCACAAACCCCGCGCCATTCTCCCGCGCCACGTCCACCGGCAAATTGTTGAGGAAGCCGCCGTCCACGTACAGTTCACCGTTGTCAACCAATGGCGGCGCCATGCCGGGAATGGAGACGCTGGCGCCAAGCCACTTCGACAGCCGTCCGTGACGGTGGACGACGGATGCGGCATGCGTAAGGTTGCAGCTCATGCAAAAAAAGCTCAACGGCAGGTCTTCAATTTGAGCGTCGCCAAACAGGTTTTCCAACAAGCGTTCGTAACGCGCCGCACGGATGATGGATTGCAGCGGCAGGGTATAATCGTGGAGTCTTCCTCCTTCAACAAAGCTGCGGCGCATGTCTTCTACGGCCCGGCGCCAGTCCCGATGCAGCGCAAAGTGGCAACCAATGACCGCGCCCATGCTGGTGCCGCCTACGCGGTCCACCGGGATGCGCAATTCCTCAATCGCCTTGAGCACGCCGATTTCGGCAAAACCGCGCGCACCACCGCCGCCCAAGATGAGCGTCACGTCCTGGCCAAGAAGAATCCGTGCGACGCGACCGATATCGGGAATGGTATTGAGACGTATATGGTGGTGACCGGCCACCGGCAGGGCCTCCAGCCAGCGTTGGGTGCCGGAACAGGGAAATTGCTCGTGAACCAAAACGAGTTCGAGCCGGGGCCGCGCCGCCGGTTCGCTTAGACTGGTCAACTCGCGTTTCAGCGTCGTCAGATCAGAGTCCTCTCGGGCCGTGCCAAGCACAATCACGATGTCCGCTTGGCGCAGGCAACGGCGACGCCAATCCGTCAGCGCGGTTTCCCCTTGCAGGATGAGGAAGCTGTTGAGTTGTTCCTGCTCATCCAACCAGCACGCCAAACGGCGGTCGCCATCGGCGGGCCCAGTACCGGCCGCGGTCAGTTCCGTCGGCAGCGTCTGGGATTGTAGGAGACATGCCGGTTGGTTGGCCGGCAGGCAATCCCGCAGCGTCTGGCAAAACCACGAAAGGGGAACGGACTCACTGGCCGGAATCACTGCCAGGGTCAACCGCTGTGGCGCGCTTGCAGCGGGACGGTTGCTGCTATCCAGCCGCCGGGTGATAACGCGCATGATGTCCAGCATCGGTTGCGGGTGCTCCCGGATCAGCACATCGAAGTTCTCCTGTGAAACCTGAATCAGTTCACTGTCGCGGATGGCGACGACGGTGGCGCCACGGGTACTGCTTCCCAGCAACGCCATCTCGCCGACACATTCCCCGTGTCCAACCTCGCCCAGGAGGCGCTGGCGCGGCGTATTGTAATGCTGAATGACGCGCAGGCGGCCACTGCGAACCACGTACAGGCAATCGCCAGGATCGTTCTCCCGGAAAACCACCTGTCCGTGGGGAACGAGGAGTCGGGGGAAGCCACCGGCATCACGCCCGGGAAACGTGACGGTTTCAACCAATTGGAGAAGGGTGGACATCAGTTAGTGTGGGCGGCTGATCAGAGCGGTTGGGTCGGCGGGATGTACCACGCCAGTCGTTTGATGTTCAGGAGGTGATTATAGCTGACGTTGTCAGTGGTGGAATTGCCGCCGAAGGTGCCGCACCCCAATGTGAACGAAGGCACAAGCCCCGTGGTGAAACCGATGACACCCTGCGTGGCCGGTGAGTTGACCAGAATGCGGCTGGCGGGCATCAGCCTCGCAAAGCGGTCTATCCAGGCTGAGTCTTGACTATGGATAATGGCCGTGTGGCCTTTGCCTTCAATTTCCAGCAGGCGCAGCGATGCCTCCATGCCGGCTGCTTCGTCCGCCACGCGAAACAGCCCGAGGACCGGGGCCATTTTCTCGCGTGCCATCAGGTTGTCCGCAGCAATCGTTTCAGCGGGAACAACAATCACACGGATGGGATGAGGGCGCGTGATACCGGCCGCTTCAGCCAATGTTTGAGCATCCACGCCAATGGTCTTGCGACTCAGGCTGGTCTGGGATTCATCGCAAGCGTATCGGAGAAACTGAGCCGTTTCAGCTTCGTCCAGCACCGCGGCTCCGGCGTCTTCCAAGGCATTGATCAGAGGTTGATAAATGGCTTCGACGGCAACGAGGTTGTGTTCCGAACCGCAGATCAGGCCGTTGTCGAAGGATTTGCTCAACACAATGCTGTTCGCCGCCGCGGCCACGTCGGCATCCGAGCAGACCAAAGCCGGCGCGTTACCAGGGCCGACGCCAATGGCGGGCCGGCCAGAACTGTAAGCTGCTTTGACCATGCCGCTGCCACCCGTGGCTAGAATCAGCGATACTCCGGGATGACGAAAGAACGTCTCTGTTTTTTTGCGGGAATTGCGGTCGCGCACCCATTGCACCAAATCCGGCGGAGCGCCGTGCCGCTCAAGGACCGGCTGCAACAAACTGCCGAAGGTGTCGCCCAGCGCCCGCGTGGAACGATGAAAACTCAGGATGACGGCATTGCGGCTTTTCAGGCAGATCAAGGTCTTGAAGATGGCCGTGGCCACCGGATTGGTGACTGGAATCAAACCGAAGACCACGCCGACCGGAGCCGCCCACTCACTGACCTCGCGCTCGTGGCAACTCAACAGTCCGGCGCCTTTGCGGCCCGCAAGGTGACGGAACACCCCCAGGCTGGCCATTCGGTTCTTCAACGTCTTGTCCGGGACATTTCCCATGCGCGTGATCTGGACGGTCTGTTCCGCCAGTGGCCCGGCTTGGGTGGAGAAGGCAGTCGCGATGTCCCCCAGCAAACTGTCCATCCGCTCCTCCGACCAGCCGGCCAATAAGGGATACGCCGCTTGCGCCCGCGCGACCATGCGATCAACATCCGCATCGGTTTCGTTGCCCAAGGCATCGGCCAGCCGCGCATTGGCTTGACGCAACTTGAGGGCGGCTTGTTTGACCAGGTAGGACAGGAGCGCGATCAATTCCAAGGGTCGCTCCCGGGCCATTTCTTCCTGCCTGGCAAAATTGAACCGCCGTGCCTGCACGGCCGTGTGGGCGTAGGCGGAGGCGGATCGCGGCTTCTGATCTAGCAACGCCAGTTCACCCAGCACTTCCGACCGGCCGACAAAGCCCAGCACCGCGTCGGAATCAAGCTCCTCGCGTTCGAGTTGGATGGCGACTACTCCGTCATCAATCACGTAAAAACAATCCGCCTCGTCGCCCTCGCGAAAGATCAGCGTACCCTTGTTGAATGAGACTGGCTCGAAGTACTCCGCCAGGAACTTGTCCCTCCCCAGGAATGTTGCGGTGCTGTTGCTCATGGGCCGGGAATCACATAGCCATCTCCGACCGCCACGCGGGATGTGCTTTCTCGCTCGAAGATTTGGCGAGTTGCCGAAGTCAGGCCGCAGTGCTCGATGGGGCGCCCGTTGCACGAGCCGGAAGGGAGCACAATGCCGTGCCGGCGCGGCGGCAAGCCCCAATGTCGGGGGCGACACGTATGACAAAGCATGGCCAGTGCGTTGCAGCAAGAGTTGATGGGAACGCAGTCTATGGCGATTCGGCTGATTGGCAAGAGGGAACTAGCCATCGCGATTTCTGCAAAAAGACAATTTACTTGAGCGCGGGTTTCGGTAGAGTCCCGCGCAAGCACACTCTTGAAGACACGGTTTCTTAACCGCCCAGTGAACTGGATTGCATCGCATCCGGTACTTACTCTTGTCGGATGTCTGGTCATCACGGCGCTCCTCGCGGTGGGTTTGCCCCGGCTGCGCTTTTCCAATGACATCGAGGTTTTCTTCGACCAGAGCAACCCCCAGCTCAAGGCCTATCGCGCCCTGGAAAACACCTACAACAAATGGGACAGCGTGTTGTTCGTGGTTTCTCCCGGCAACAGCAATGTCTTCACCCGGGAGAATCTGGCGGCGGTGGAATATCTGACCCAGCAGGCGTGGCAGCTTCCCTACTCGCGCCGGGTGGATTCGATCAACAACTTCCAGAACAGCTTCGCGAAGGAAGGCGATTTGATCGTGGAGGACCTCGTACCGGACGCGGCGGCATTATCCGACGAAGACCTTGAACGGGTGCGGCGGATTGCGTTGAACGAGCCGTTGTTGGTAAACCGGCTGGTTTCACCTTCCGGCCACGTCACCGGGGTGAACGTGCCGGTGCGATTGCCGGGCAAGGACCCGTTGAAAGAGCAGCCGGAAGTGGCCCTGGCGGCACGGCGGCTGGCGGCCGACGTGGAGGAGAAATTCCCGGGAACGCAAGTGCGGTTGACGGGGATCATCATGATCAACCAGGCGCTCGCCGAAGCCGGCGTCAAAGACATGGTCACTTTGATGCCCGTGATGTTTGGGCTGATGCTCATTGGCTTTGCCGTCCTGCTGCGCACCTGGGCCTCAGCCCTGGCGGCATTGCTGGTGATCCTGTTCGCCAATCTGGCTGCCTACGGCCTGGCGGGCTGGCTGGGGATCATCATTTCACCTCCGGTCATTTCCGCCGCCAATATGATCATGACGCTGGCGGTAGCCGACTCGGTCCACATCCTGACGACCTTTATGGAGAATTACCGGTCGGGCATGACCAAGTCCGCCGCGATGGCCGGGAGTCTGACGACGAACTTCGGCCCGGTCTTTTTCACCAGCTTCACGACCTTCCTTGGTTTTCTGAGTTTGAACACCAGCGATTCACCGCCATTTCGCGATCTGGGAAACGTGGTAGCCGCCGGCGTATTGTTTGCGTGGATATTAAGCTACACCCTGTTGCCGGCCGTGATGCTCCTGTTGCCGGTGCGAACGCCGCGACGAACAGCCAGCGGCGAACCAGCCTGGGGCGAGGCGTTGGGTGACTGGATCTGCCGAAATCGCAAGACCGTTCTCGTGGCCAGCACGGTGCTTACGCTCGTGCCGGCGGCTTTCCTGATCCGGAACAAGACGGATGACGAGTTTCTCACCTATTTCCACAAGGACGTCCCCTTCCGGCAACATGCTGATTACGCCATTCAGAATCTGACTGGGTTTGAGTACATCCAATACTCGCTCGATTCAGGTGAGCCGGGCGGAATCTCCAACCCGGAGTATCTGGCCAAAGTGGAGGCGTTCGCGAAGTGGTATGCACAGCAACCGAAAGTGCGCCATGTCTTTGCCTACACGGACATCATCAAGCGGCTCCACCGCAACATGCACGAAGACAAACCGGAGGAGTATCGCATCCCGGAGGACCGCGAACTGGCGGCGCAATGTCTGTTGCTCTACGAACTGTCGCTGCCCTTCGGCAAGGACCTGACGGACCAGATCAACTTGGACAAATCGGCCACGTTGTTCCAAGTGAGTCTGGCCAACATCAGCAGCAACGAAATGCTCGACCTGGACCGGCGCGCACGGGACTGGTTGCGCGAGAATGACCTTTCACCGCAGAGCGAAGGGACAGGTCAGTCGTTGGTGTTCGCGCATATTGGCCTGCGCAACATTCGCAGTCTGCTGGGCGGCACGGTGGGCGCACTCGTGTTGATTTCTCTATGCATGATCTGGGTCACGCGCTCGTGGAAATTCGGCCTTTTGAGTCTGCTCCCCAATTTGGCACCCGCCGCCATCGCATTTGGAATTTGGGGAATCTTCGTCGGCGAAGTCGGGCTGGCCTTGTCAGTCGTGATTGGCATGACTCTCGGGATCGTCGTGGATGACAGCATCCATCTACTCAGTCATTACCTCGAGGCCCGGCGGGCCAGGGGATTGTCGCCGGAAGCCGCGGTGCGGCAGACGCTGAAGGAATTGGTGAAGCCGATGGTTTCGAGCACTGTGATTCTGGTGGTGGGCTTCGGGGTGCTGGCTTTCTCAAACTTTGAATTGAATCGCGGCATGGGCCTGCTCAGCGCCGTGACCATCGCGGTCGCCCTGATCTTTGATCTGTTTGCCCTGCCGGCGTTGCTGACGGTCATTGATCGCGGTGCCAGTGCGCCCAGCTTGAAGGCCAGCACGCCCGCCACCCTCGCGCCGGCCAGCCATGCCCGGCCAGGCTGATACATTTAGACATTATGAAATACTCAAACACTATTCGTTCACGCGGCCTGCGCGCCGTGTTTCTGCTGACGCTGCTTCCCGTCCTTCCGGGTTGGGCGCAGAAGGACCCCGTGGCGCGCGGTCTGGAAATTGCCTGGGAAGCCAAGCGGCGCGACACCGGCTATCAGGATTTCGTCACGGAAGTGACCATGATCCTGCGCAATAAGGCGGGCCAGGAAAGCAGCCGCAAACTCCTCATCAAAACTTTCGAGAACGAATCCCAGGGCGAGAAGAGCCTGCTCGTGTTTCAATCCCCGGCAGACATTGGCGGGACGGCGTTGCTGACTTTTTCCTCGCGGACCGAGGCGGACGATCAATGGCTTTACCTGCCGGCCACCAAGCGGGTGCGGCGCATCGCCACCGGCAGCAAAACCGGTTCGTTTGTGGGCAGCGAATTCACCTACGAGGACATCAGCCCGCAACAGGTGGAGAAATACACCTATCGTTACATCCGCGACGAAGCCTGTGAAGGCCAGACGTGTTTTGTGGTGGAACGTTATCCCACCGATCCCAAGTCGGGCTACAAACGGCAGGTGACATGGCTGGATCAAGCCGAGTACCGACCTTTGAAAGTTGATTTTTACGACAGCAAAGATGCCCATGTCAAAACGCTCCACTTCCGCGGCTATCAGAAGTACCTCGACCGGTTTTGGCGGCCGGACGAATTGTTGATGGAGAACAAACTTTCCGGCAAAAGCACCAAGCTGGTTTTCCAGAACTACAAGTTCCGCACCGGACTGAAGGAGGCCGATTTTGACCAAAACCTCCTCGACCGCCTGCGATAACCCCGGCTGGCAGAACCCATGAGGGCATGGAAGTGCATCGCAATTGGTGCGAGCCTGCTACTGGGCGGTGCTGTCGCGTGGCCGGCGGATCCGCGAGTGGGCGGTTACGCGGCCTTGGAATTTCGCGGATTCCCAGTAGAGCCGCTTGACCGCCGTCAGAGCTACGCGGAACCTTCATTCCATCTGCAACCAGAGTTCCGGATGGATTGGGATCAACCGCTGCTCGGCGTTACTTTCACTCCATTCTTCCGTTATGACTACCGCGACTCGGAGCGGACTCACGCGGACATCCGGGAAATGAATCTATCCTGGCGACAGGGAAACTGGGACACCCGGTTCGGGGTGAGCAAAGTGTTTTGGGGTTCACTCGAAGCGGTGCATCTGGTGGATGTGATCAATCAGAGCGACCTGGTCGAACATCCAGACGGTGAAGAGAAGCTGGGGCAGCCGATGCTCAGTGTCAGTTACCAGTCGGAAATCGGCCGGTGGAGTTTTTTCTACCTGCCCTACTTTCGCGAGCGAACGTTTCCCGGGAAGGATGGGCGATTGCGGCTGCACCCGCGCGTTGTCAACGATGACCCGGTATTCGAGTCGTCCCTTGAGGAATGGCATCCGGACTTCAGCCTGCGCTGGAGCCACTCGATTCAGAGTCTGGACTTGGGAATTTATTATTTTCGGGGAACAACCCGTGAGCCTTCCTATCAGTTGGCATTCAGCGGCACGGAGCCGGTGCTCCGCCCCGTGTATGAGATCGTCCACCAAGCCGGCCTGGACCTTCAATGGGCGGTATCCGACTGGCTGTGGAAAGGGGAGGTGATGTTTCGCAGCGGGCAGGAACAGGATTTTTCGCGGGTTGGCGTCGGATTCGAGTACACCTTCCACGGGATTTTTGGTACCGCCGCCGACCTGGGGTATATCAACGAGTTTTACTACGATTCGATGGGCAACAACCTGCTGAATCCGTACGAGCGGGACCTGGCGACTGGCGTACGGCTGGCCTTCAACGACCTCAAGAGCACCACGCTGCTCACCGCGATCCTGACTGATGTGGTGGATGGGTCGAGCGTCCTTACATTCGAAGCCACCCGAAGGCTCAAGCAGAACTGGGTGCTGCGGCTCGAAGCCACGGCCTTTATTTCCATCCCCAGGGACGATTATCCATTGAACAGTTTTCGCCGCGATCACTACCTCCAGTTGGGACTGGAATATCATTTCTGAACCAGGGGGCATTTTCGGGCGTAGCGTATCTGCTCACAACGACCTCACCGTGCGAGATCTTGCCCGCGATCAGGCTGTGCTCGCTGTTTGCGGTGGAGTCGACCGGATAGTCTGGCGGCATGACGCCTGAAAGACTATTGCATGAACTGCTGGGACTGGGTTTGAGCTGGGAAGTAATTGAAATCCGCTTTGAGCGGGGAAGCGGGACGGTTTTTTTAGAGATTCGCGAGACGCCGCGATTGTGGGAGTCGGCGCGCTGCCCCGAGGGCGGGGGGCTGGTTTTCTGTTACGATCACACGGAGGTTTTGACCTGGCGGCATCTCAATATTTTCCAACATCGCTGCGAGATCACATGTCGGTTGCCGCGGGGGAAGTGCCGTCAGTGCGGGCAGGGGTTCCGGGTGCGTCCGCCGTGGGAAGGGTTGAGCACGCATTTCACTCACTTGGCAGACACCGGGCTCATTCCCCAGCAAATCACCTGGGGCGGCCCTCCTTTGTCACTTCTGTGGGATGACTGTGAACTCTCTTCCATCCCAAGAACGGTAGTAAAGATTCCAGCTTTGTGTGTCACACAGAGCACGAAGTCCGAGCCGATGCGTTGGGAGATGGTGCGCTACGCGGACGACTTCGTGATCCTGTGCCCCATTGAAGCCGAAGCGCAAGCCGCGGTGGCGGCGGTGCGGGCGTGGGTGAGCGAAGCGGGGCTGGTGTTGCACCCGGAAAAGACGCGGATCGTGGACGCGACCCAACGGGGCGGATTCGACTTCTTGGGCTACCACTTCGAGCGCGGCCTGAGATGGCCGCGGAAGAAGCGCCTGGCGAAGCTCAGCGAAAAGCTGCGGGCCCAGACCCCGCGCCTGGCAGGGCGGAGTCTGCAGGCCATCATCGCGGACGTGAACCGGAGCTTGCGGGGCTGGTATGGGTATTTCCAGCACAGCAAGGCCAACACGTTTGCGACGGTGGACGGGTATGTGCGGAGACGCTTGAGGAGTCTGCTGGAAAAGCGACGCGGACGGACGCGCCACGGGAGGGGAAGCGGCGCACCACCGTTGGCCCAATGAATGGTTTGCCCGCCGTGGGCTGCTGTCCTTGGCAGCGGCACACGCGTGGACGCGGACAATCGTAGGACTACGAACCCACTGACTGGAGAGCCGGATGCGGGAAATCCGCCTGTCCGGTTCGGAGGGAAGGGCAAGGTACAATCCCTTGTCCCTACCCCTATCGAGAGGTTTGCCGAGTTTTTCGGCGTAGGCAAGCAACCGCTCAAAGAGGTGTTCATCGAGATTATCATCAGGGCGACGGAGTTGTTGCGGGCACTCGACCGGAAACTCATCGGAACGAAAGAGGATTGAGTTACGAGAATTGCTCTGCATTTGCCACGACCGATTTTGTGTTGCATATGCAACACAAAATTGTCCTGTGTCATGCGCGGCCTGCGCCGGCATTTTCGGGGTTGAACGTGCGCAGTTGCCGGCTGGCTTCGCGCAGCGCTGCCACCCGCGTCCGCCACGCCTGTTGTCCCAAATAATCTGCCGGCAATATCCGGCCCGGCAGCAGCGGGTCGTGGATCACGGCGTCCAGCCAGGCCTCGCGCTCCGCTCCCGCCCAACGCAGCAGCGCCTTCGCCGCCGCATCGGTCCGTAACGCGCCGCCCGGTCGCTCCTTCAGCACCTTCAGATGGCGCGCGTAGCGGTGGTTGATGCGCTCAAAGTCCCACGCGCCTGCGACGATTTCCGCGTCCGATTCGCCCGCGCAGGGCCGCGCCTCCAGCAGGATGAGCGATTCCACACTGATCTTTCCGCCGCCGAGAATCTCGCGTTCCTGTGCCAATGAATCTGGGCTGATCCACACGCTGTTTTGCAGGTAGCCGAAGCTTTTGTTGTGCAGGTAGCGGCGCAACCGTTCGCGCTGGGCGTTTTGCCCGGTGGGCACGTCGAAGAGCACGAGTCGCCACTGGCCATCCCATGGCCGCGCCCAACGCTCCTCCGGGTCGCGCCCGCCGAGGACGTGCAATCGCCCTTGCCCGGTGAGCCGGTAAAGACGGTCGTCCGGCGCCGTCGCATCGCGCTCCAGGAGTTGCTGGCGCTCCAAGGTGGCGACTTGGCGCAGCAAGCTGTTGCGATACGCCCAGCTTTCGTAGGAGTCGGTGAGGTTGCGAAAGGTCGGCCGCACGAGCAGGTCCGCCGACCAGAGCAGGAGGTTCAGGAATTCCTCGGTCTTGGGTTGCATGGCGGGAGCATCGCCCAATGGCGCGAGAAGCGCAATGCAACCTTTTGTTGCATATGCAACAAAAGGTTGTCATACCTCGGTGCATCTGGATAATGCCCGCGCCCCGCGGCGTTGGCTGGCAGTGAAGCCGGTTACAGATTGAGTTCAGCCGGCAATCCCTGTTCAATCAGCGGCGAAAGGTACTGACACCATGCAAAACCTCATTACCAAGGCCACGACGTTGCTGGAGGCGCTGCCATACATCCAGAAATTCAGCGGCGAAACGTTCGTTGTGAAATACGGCGGGTCGTTCATGGACTCGCCCGATCCTGCCGTGCGCCAGAGCGTGGCGCGCGACATCGTGTTTCTGGAGGCCGTTGAGATCAATCCGGTGGTCGTTCACGGCGGCGGCAAGGCCATCACCCGGGCAATGGAACAGGCCGGCCTCAAAGCGAACTTCATTCAGGGCATGAGAGTCACCGACGATGCGACGGTAAGAGTGGTGGATCAAGTGCTCTCACGGGAAATCAATCCGGAGGTGGTGGCGACGATCAATTCGCTGGGCGGCGTGGCGAAGGGCTTCGCCGGGCCGGACATTTTCCGTTGTCGCAGACTGTTGCTCGACGACAAGGAGAAACCGGGCGCGAAGATTGACGTGGGTCGCGTGGGCGAAGTCATCGGCGTGAATACGGCGCCGTTGCTCGAGTGCATTGCCCAGGGCATCACGCCGGTCATCAGTCCCGCGGCGCGCGGCGAGGACGGGAAGATTTTCAATTGCAACGCTGACGTGGCCGCCGCACAGGCCGCCATTGCGCTCAAAGCGAAGCGACTGGTTTTCATGAGTGATGTACCCGGTTTGATGCGTGATCCGAAAGACCCGGCCACGCTCATCGCGCATCTCCAGACAACCGAAGTGCCCGGCCTGAAAGCCGCGGGCATCGTGGATAAAGGCATGATTCCGAAGGTGGACAGCGCCGTCGCGGCGATCAAATCCGGCGTGGAGAAGGTTTCGCTCGTGGATGGCCGGGTGCCGCACGCAGTGTTGCTGGAAATCTTCACGGACGCCGGCGTGGGGACGGAAGTGGTCCTTTAGCGGCCCTCACGCCTCGCGTCGGAGGCGCGCTTCACGCTGCGCCGCCGAACCAGGGTCGCGTTCGCAAGGAACTGGATCGCGCGGTGGCGTCAATGACCCGTTTGGCCAGCTTGGCGTTTTCTTCAATTTGCCAGTCGAACATGCCGACCAGGATGAAGTCGGCGCCGTTATTGATGGCGTGAGGGAACGCCGAACGCGGCGGCAACGCGCCCGCGGCCAGAATCTTGAAGGCGATCCAGGGCTTCTTCACTTTGGCCATGAACTCCACCACCGTTTGCGGATCGCGGCACCAGTAATTGTCGTTCTGGCCCACGGCGGCCGTCGCCCCGGTTTGCGGCGCGGTGAAGTAGTCGTGTGTGTGGAAAGTACTCTGGTAGAAATCCACGTCGAGTTTGCGGCGCTCACATTCCACCACGACGCCGAAGTCGTGGGCGGCGACCCCCGCCACGCGTTTCAGCGACCGGATCAACTGCACGGTCTCGCCGACTTTCTCGAACCGGCCTTGCGCCAGAAGCCCCTCGGCGTTGTCGCCCGTGATATGAACCCCCACCGCGCCTTCCTCCACCGCGCGGTGGATTTGCGAATAGCCGCCATTGGAATCGAGTCGGATTTGGGCAATCCACTTCATCTTCCCGCCCCGTTTCCAGTGGTTAAAAATGTGCGAGTTGTCGTCCATCACCCAGGTGTTGATGACGTTAATGCCGTTGGCTTCGGCGGTTTGGAGGGTTTCGGCGATCTTGGCCTCGGTGTTGTAACGGCGCATGAGCGTGGACACATAACGCAAATCGCGGGCGTGCGCGTGGCCGGAGATGAGGTTGCCGCCGAGCATGAGGCGGCTCAATTCCACACCGCCAATCCAGCCCATCGGCAGCGCTTCAGGCTGCACGGTTGGCGAAGCGGCTGGTGGTTCGCCCGGCTCGGCGCGCAACAGCGCGGGCAGCGTGGCGGCGGCCAACGCAGAAGTTCTTACGAAGTCACGACGGCTGACTGACTTTTTCATGGCAGGATGTAGTTGTTGGTTCACCCGGAAGCACCCGAAGCAACAAGAGCACAGGCCAGTTTGAATTTCAACCTCGATTTTCCTGCGATTTTCTTACGGCAGCCTTCCTTACCGGGTTGACGGAGGTGGTTATCAATTGAATTGAAGCCCGCATCCAGAGATGCAATTCTCTCACCGTGACGAATTTGGACGCCCATGTCCTGCGAGAAAATACCGGAACTTCCGGCGTGCTGGAGTCTGCCCGCGCGGTGGCGGCAGTGCTGGCGGACCACGATATCCCCCACTTGGTCGTGGGAGGTGTAGCCGTGCAGGAACACGGCTATCCGCGCGTCACGATTGACGTGGACATTGTCGTGCCGGACGTGCTGGAAGCCGTCGAATGGCTGACGGCGAGTCTGACCGGACCGTTTTGTCGCGTTCATGGCTGCGAAGACCGCTTGGAAGATGGGCGAAATGGCGTTCAAATTGACTTGTTGCCGGCGGGAAAAGTCTTGAGGCACAAGTGTAAAATTGCATTCCCCCACCCGGCAAGGGTCACCGAGGAATTGCAGGTCGTAAAACTGGAGGAACTCATCTCACTCAAGCTGGACAGTTGGCAGGGCTCGCCGGTGCGCCGTCACCGAGACAAGACCGATGTGATTGAACTCATCCTGCGCCGCAAACTCCCACGCGACCTGCCAGTGAATCCCGCGATCAGCGCGCTCTACGTCGAAACGTGGGATGCGCTCCAGGCCGAGAAGTGAATTTGCCATTTGCGAATCCCCATTTACGATTCCTGCGCGGTTGACCGAGAAGGGAAGCTCTCGGCAATCGCAGATTCAATCCGGCACATGAAAAACATCATTCCACCTCCACCGCCGATTGTCCGAAACCAATTCGAGACGATCCGCGAGTTGTTCAGCAAGCATGTCGTGCCGAGCTATGGCCGCTTCGACCTCGCGTTCAGCCACGGCGCGGGCAGTCACCTCTTCGATGTAAATGGCCGGCGTTATCTCGACCTGGGCGGCGGCATTGCGGTGTGTTCGCTGGGCCACGCGCATCCCGCCATTTCCGAAGCGCTGATCGCGCAGTCGCGCAAGCTCGTCCACACGTCGAACTTCTACTATCACGAACCGCAAGGTCGCTTGGCGCAGGCGCTGGTGAACTTGATCGGTCCGGGCAAATGCTTTTTCTGCAACAGCGGCGTCGAGGCGAATGAAGGTTTGTTCAAGCTCGCGCGCAAGTTCGGCCATGACGAAGGACGCTTTGAAGTTATCACCACGGTGAATTCGTTTCACGGTCGCACCCTGGCCGGCATCGCGGCCACGGGGCAGGACAAGGTAAAGAAGGGCTTCGAGCCAATGGTGCCGGGCTTCCGGCAGGTGCCGTTCAACGACCTCGCGGCGATGCAGGCAGCCCTCTCACCGGCAACCGCCGCGATCATGATCGAAGGAGTCCAAGGCGAAGGCGGTGTCACTCCCGCCACTCCCGAATACCTGCTCGGACTGCGGCGTTTGTGCGACGAAAAGAGCCTGTTGCTGCTGCTGGACGGCGTGCAGTGCGGGCATTTTCGCACGGGCCGGTTTCAGAGTTTCCAACGCATTCTTGAAGGCGTGCCCGGGGGCGGACAATTTCTTCCCGACGGCATCTCGATGGCAAAATCTTTGGGCGGCGGGTTTCCCATGGGCGCCTTCTGGGTGCGGTCGTCTTACGCGGATTTGTTGGGTGCCGGCACGCACGGCACAACTTACGGCGGCTCGCCACTGGCGTGCGCTGTGGCCCTCAAGGTTTTGGAGGTTATCCAACACGAAAAACTCGAAGCCAACGCCCGGGACGTTGGTGAGTTCCTCGAGACTGGTTTGCAGCGACTGGCGGCGAAGTATCCGGGCGTCATTCAAACCGTGCGCGGGCTGGGATTGATGATCGGCGTGGAACTCGCGCCGGAGATTCCGCATCTGCCCGGCGATCCTGCCAGGAGCCAGGCGGTGCGGCTTGCCAACTCGCTGCACGCGGCGGGATTGCTGACCATTCCGGCCGGCGCGCAGATTCTGCGCCTGCTGCCGGCGCTCAATCTGCAACGCGCCGAAGCCGAGGAGGGATTGCACATCCTTGAATCGGTGATTGCCAAACTGACGGCCTGAGCCGATACAGACAGCGGTGGCCGCACCCATTTTTGACATGAAACATCTCCTGAGTATTGAACAACTCAACCGCGCGGACATGGAACAACTCCTGGCCGCCGCCGCGGTGATGAAACGCGAGCGGGGCCGGCACCCAACGAAACCATTGGCTGGCCAGACTTGGGCGCTCATTTTCTCGAAATCCTCCACGCGCACCCGCGTGTCGTTTGAGGTTGGCATCGCCGAACTGGGCGGCCGGCCCATGTTCCTCAGCTCGGTGGACATTCAACTGGGCCGCGGCGAGCCGGTGAAGGACACGGCGCGGGTGCTGGGCCGCATGGTGCAGGGCGCGATCTTTCGCACGTTCGCGCAACGCGACGTGGTGGAATTCGCCCATTACTCCGGCATCCCCACGATCAATGCGCTCACTGACGAGGAACATCCCTGCCAGATTCTGGCGGACATTCTCACCATCGAGGAGAAGATCGCCTCCATCGCCGGCAAGGTGGTGGCCTTCATCGGTGACGGCGCGTGCAACGTGGCCAACTCGTGGATATTTGCGGCGGCGAAACTGGGCTTTGAATTGCGCATCGCCGCGCCGCAGGAGTTTCAGCCGGACCCTGCCCTGCTGAAGCGCGCCGGCGGAAGGGTCGTTTGCACGGTGGATTTGGCATCCGCCGCCCGCGGCGCCGACGTGCTTTACACGGACGTCTGGATTTCCATGGGCAAGGAGGACGAATCCGCCGAACGACTCAAGGCGCTGGCGGGCTACCAGATCAATCAATCGGTTGTTAAGCTCGCCAAACCCGGCGCGCTGGTCATGCACTGCCTGCCGGCATATCGCGGCAAGGAGATTGACGACGAAACCTTCGAGGCCAATGCCGACACGATCTTCACCCAAGCGGAAAACCGGTTGCACGCGCAGAAGGCGATTTTGCAGTGGGCGGTGGAGTAAACCAAACCAGGTTGCTCCCAGCCACCCCGGCGATGGGTTTGCAGCCGGCATTTCATGGTTGGAGTCAGACAGCGCCGAAGGCATCATTCGGGAATGAATCCGAAGACTGATGGCAGGCGTGCTCGGCGGCCCGTTCCAAATGCGGGCTGGTACCTGGCGCTGTTGCTTTTGGCAGCCGCTTCCACCCCGGCGCAAACAGCGAAGACGTCCCAGCCAGCTCCGGCATCTTCAAACTCCGTGGCTCCCGCCGCGGCGACCTCGCCCTACGCGCGCGTCGTGACCGTGGGCGCCAGCGTGACGGCGGGATTCACGGAGTCCGAACCCTTGGGCGGCCCGAACACCACGCGACTGCGGCTCGATCGTTATGTGGATGCCGCGCTGAATGTGCCGCACACGCCGGTTACGAACCTGGGCAACACGTTTTTCTTTCTGCATCCAGAACTGATGGGGCGACGCCAAATGGAGCAGGCCCAAAATCACCGGCCAACCCTCGTCATCGGATTGGATTTCCTGTTCTGGTTTTTGTATGGCGAAGGCAAGACCGATGCGGACCGTTTGACGCGATTTGAACGAGGTTTGAAAATGCTCGAAACCGTGGAATGTCCGCTCGTGCTGGGCGACATTCCAGACGCTTCGGCAGCCGTGAACGGAATGTTGCGTCCAGAGCAGATGCCCAGCACGAATGCCTTGGCGGCGGCCAACCGGCGGCTCGAGGAATGGGCTGCGGGCCGGCCGCGCGTGGTGACGGTTAAATTGTCTGAGTTCATGGGCAACGCTCTGGCCAACCACGCGATCAAGCTTCGCGGTCACACCCTGCCCGCAGGTCAAACGCGCCGGCTGATTCAGGACGATCTGCTTCATGCCAGTCCCCACGGTTGTGCGGCGCTGGCGCTGGCCGCGCTCGAGGCGGTCCAGGCAACGCGCCCGGAAAGCAACTCCGAGGAATTGCGCCGCGATCCCAATGAAGTGTATCGGCTGGTTATGAAGTCATTGAAGGAGGCTGCGGACAGCGCCGCGAAACCTGCCGCGCCCAAGTCGTCCGCCTCGGAGTAGGATTTCAATCCGCGAATGCAAGATCCGCGCGTCTCCATGCCGAACGGGTTCCTGCGCCGGTGTTTTCGCGCCTTTTCTTGATTCCATTTCGCTGTTAGAATCCGGCCGATGTCGGACACGCTGGCGGTCAACGAAATTTACCTGAGTTTGCAGGGCGAAAGCACTTTCGCCGGCCTGCCGTGTGTCTTCGTGCGCCTGACCGCCTGCAATCTGCGCTGCTCTTATTGCGACACGGCGTATGCTTTTACGGAAGGAGAAAGAATGGCGCTGGTGGAGGTGCTGGCGGAAGTGCGCAGACTGGCCGCGCCATTCTCAAATCCGAAATCCGAAATCCGAAATCCGAAATTGCCGCTGGTTGAACTCACGGGCGGCGAGCCGTTGCTCCAGCAAAATTCCCTGCCGCTGATGGCGCAGCTTTGCGACGACGGCTTCACGGTGCTTTTAGAAACCAGCGGTGCGTTGGATATTTCAGAAGTGGACCCGCGCGTGCGGCGCATCGTGGATTTGAAATGCCCGAGCAGCGGTGAAGTTGCGCGCAATCGCTGGGAGAACCTCACGCACTTGAAAACAACCGACGAAATCAAATTCGTCATCGGCACGGTCGAGGACTATGAATGGGCCAGGCAGCAGATCGCCGCGCATCAACTGGACTTGATATGTCCGTTGTTGATGTCCTGGGTGCATCCGCTGCGGCCCGAACAACAGGACAAATCGCTCAAGCCCGTGCCCGCCGGTCAGACGCCAATCACGCGCCAGGCTTTGGTGGAGTGCATCATCGCTGACGCGTTGCCGGTGCGCTTCCAGGCGCAACTGCACAAAATCATCTGGCCGCCGGAACAGCGGGGAGTTTGAACCCTCGACATGAACACCCGGCAAACCCTCGATTGGCTGCGCGACTACGAATCGCGAAACGTCACGTTTCTTGATCCGGACGGAACGTGGCCCATCGTGTGGGAACGCGCGAAGGGAGTTCACGTTTGGGACGCGCAGGGGAAAAAGTATCTCGACCTCACGGCGGCGTTCGGTGTGGCAACGGCGGGCCACGCGAATCCGCGCGTCGTGCGCGCCGGCCAGCGGCAGATGGCGAAACTCCTTCACGCGATGGGCGACGTGCATCCGCACGCGCTCAAGGCGCAACTGGCGCGGGAGTTGAGCCGGCTCACCTTTGAGCGATGGTCCGTAGCCGCCGACGTGAGGAGGCGGAGGAAGGTCCACCAGAGAGCTCTCCGCCTCGTTACCTCGGCGGCTACCGGGAAGACAATCTTCTGCAACTCCGGTTTCGAAGCGGTGGAAGCCGCCCTCAAAACCGCGCTGCTCGCCACTGGCCGGCGCGGCATCATTGCGTTCGAGGGCGCTTATCACGGCTTGGGCTACGGCGCATTGAACGCCACGCACCGGGAATTCTTTCGCAGCCCTTTCCGGTCGCAGATGCGCGAGTTCGGACATTTCATTCCTTTTCCTGTAACAGCTGACGTGAGTCGGCTCCATTCAAAGTCCGGGAAAAAGAATGAGCCGACTCACGTCGGCTGCTACGAAGTCGTGAAACGAATCCGCCGGATTCTCAGTCGTGAAAAGATCGGCGCGATGCTCGTCGAGCCGGTTCAGGCGCGGGGCGGCATCAATATCCCGCCGCCAGAATTTCTTCCATTGTTGCGCAACCTCTGCGACGAGCACGGCGCGTTGCTCATCCTCGACGAGATTTACACCGGCTTCGGCCGGACGGGAAAGTGGTTCGCGTGCGAGCATAGCGGCGTCATGCCGGACCTCGTTTGCCTGGGCAAGGCGCTCACCGGTGGCTTCCCGCTGTCCGCGTGCGTGGGCCGCGCGGACCTGATGGACGCCGCGTGGCCGCCATCGCAAGGCGAGGCCATCCACACCAGCACGTACCTCGGGCATCCCGTCGGTTGCGCGATGGCGCTGGCACAAATCTTGGAAATCCGCCGGCTGAAGCTCTGTGAGCGAAGCGCGAGATTGGGAAGACTGTTGCTGGCCGAACTTCAATCCGCCGTCGGCCATCGGCCATCGGTCGTGAGCGTGCGCGGTCTGGGTCTCATGGCTGGCTTGGAATTGCGGTGCGCGGACGGTTCGCCCGCCACGGCGGAATCGCTGCGCAGCATCAAGGCAATGCTGCAGCGCGGTTACCTCCTGTTGCCGGAAGGCAAGCACGCCAACATCATCAGCTTCACCCCGCCGTTGACGATTTCCGAGTCACAGTTGCGGCGGACAGTGGCGGCGCTTGCGGAGGTGTTGTCGTGAAGCTCTCCGAAATGCGCGCCGTGTTGGCCGAACGCGGGATTCAGCTCACGAAATCCCTGGGGCAAAACTTTCTGCACGACGCGCATCAACTCGGGCGCATCGTGACGGCGGCGGAGCTAAAGCCGACGGACAAGGTGCTGGAAATCGGTCCGGGTCTGGGGCCGTTGACGGAGTTACTGTTGGCGCAAGCCGGGCACGTGTTGGCGATCGAAAAAGACGACCGGTTGGTGGCGGTGTTGCGTGAGCGATTTGGTTCGTCGCTCGCCCTCACCCCGGCCCTCTCCCCCGGGGAGAGGGGGAACGAGTCGCAGGCCAATCTGATGCCAGCATCCAACTCTGAACAGCGGGCAAACCAGCGACTCCGTCTCCTTGGGGAGAGGGCCGAGGTGAGGGAGGGCATTAATCCAAGTGCCGAGATCCGCCATGGGGACTTGGAGTTGCTGCAGGCCGACGCGCTGGACTTTTTGCGGAGCGAAGCGCGGGATTGGAGCGACTGGAAACTCGTGGCGAACCTGCCGTATTCCGTGGCCTCGCCGATTCTGGTGGAACTCGCGCAAACAACAAAACGGCCGGAGCGGATGGTGGTGACCCTGCAACTTGAGGTGGCGCAGCGGCTCATGGCCGGAACGGATGACGACGATTACGGCGTGTTGACGCTGCTGGTGCGGCTTGATTACGAGCCGCGCGGCTGGTTCAAGATTCCTCCGGCTTGTTTCTTCCCCGCGCCGGACGTGGACTCGGCGTGCGTCACGCTGATCCGCCGTGCGCAGCTGTTGCTGCCAGAGACTCACCGGGCCGCGTTCATGAAAATCGTGAAGCGGGCATTCTCCCAACGACGGAAGATGATGCTCAAGCTCCTGAAACAGGATTGGACGGCGGAGGCGCTCGAACCCGCGTTTGCGGAGTTGAAAATCTCACCGCAGGAGCGCGCGGAAAAGTTGAGCTTGGAACAATTTGTTGACCTGACTCATCATCTGGTGTCGCCGCACGAATGAAACGTCCCAAGACGCCAAAACAACCGCCGCTGCCGGGCACCGAAAAGCTCAGCCTCGGTCCTCGACCGGCCCGGCGGTATTTGGAGGCAGTGCGTTTGGAACGCGAGGCGGCGTCTGACTTCGGCCAATACCCCTTTGGAAGCAACCCAATGGAAGTTATGAGGGAAAATATTTTCGATGTCGTCAATGAGCACGATGAAGTCGTTGGCTGCGCGCTGCGGCCCAAAACGCCAGACGGTCAATTTGGGTTTCGGGCCGGCTTGCTTGGGGGCTCAATTGGGGATACGGTTCGCGCATGAGCACGCAAGAGATCCTGCTTGAAGAAATCCGACAGCAGCCCGAATCCGTGTTGCGAGCGCTCCACCAGTATCTCGAATTCCTGAAGCGCCAACCCGCGACGGAAACGAGCATGGACAGCCTCATCGCCGACACTTGGGACAAGCTGGGCCCGGCGCCGGAAGTGGACTATGACCAACTTTGAACGCGGCGACGTGGTGCTGGTGGACTTGGGATTTGCGGCCAAAGTCCGCCCATGCGTCGTCGTTTCCATTGCGCAGCCGGATCGCCAGCGCAACATGGCCGTGGTCGTTCCGCTGACGACGGAAATCCGGGGCGGTGAGTGTGAAATCCGTTTCACCAAACCGCCCTGGCTGCGCCAGGAGTCGGTGGTGAACGTGTTGGGTATCGCGGGTGTGGACCACGCCAAGATTCTGCGCCGGCTCGCGGCTTTTCCCGCGGAGAAACTGAAGGAGATTGAAACGACCCTGAAGCACATTCTCGCCTTGTAACGCTTGAAGGCGTTCGGCGGTGCGGACGGCGGAACGATCCGGCTCCTTGCGCAACTGACCAGCCAGGTTTTTATGAAATCCACACCCGACGAAATCTTCGACGTCGTCAATGAGCACGATGAAGTGATTGATCAGCAGCCGCGGAGCGAGGTCCACGCGCGTGGGCTGTTACATCGTGCAACGCACGTGCTGGTGTTCAATGCGCGCGGCGAGGTGTTTCTCCAGAAACGTTCCTTGAAGAAGGACCGGCAACCGGGCGTTTGGGATTCATCCGCTTCCGGCCACGTGGATGCGGGCGAAGCGTACGACGCCTGCGCCGTGCGGGAATTGCGCGAGGAAATCGGCCTGCAACTCGAACATCCGCCGGAGCGATTGTTCAAACTCGAAGCGTGCGAGGAGACGGACCAGGAATTCACGTGGGTCTATCGTTGCCAGGCCGAAGGACCGTTCACCCTGCACCCCGAGGAAATTGACGAGGGCCGCTGGATCACGCCGGCGCAACTGACGCGCTGGATGAATGAGCGCCCCCAGGACTTTGCCGGCGCGCTGTTGTGCATCTGGCGACGGGTGGGCCATTTGCCCGGACGCGGGGTTGCTTGACGTGCTTCGTGGCATTGACTAGCTTGCGGCATCGTTTGAACAATGCATTTATGAATAATTTTTTGGTGCCGATCGTGGTGGAACAAACCGGGCGCGGCGAGCGCAGTTGGGACATCTATTCGCGGCTCCTGGTGGACCGTATTGTGTTCCTGGGCACGCCCGTGGACGACACGGTTTCCAATATCATCATCGCGCAACTGCTCTTCCTCCAGATGACCGATGCGAAGAAGGACGTGCATCTTTACATTAATTCGCCCGGTGGCAGCGTGACCTCGGGGCTGGCGATTTACGACACGATGCAGTTTCTCACCTGCGACGTGAACACCTACTGCATCGGGCAGGCGGCGAGCATGGGCGCGGTGCTGCTGGCGGCGGGCACGAAGGGCAAACGTTACGCGCTCCCCAATGCCCGCATCATGATCCACCAACCCTGGGGCGGCGTGCAGGGTCAGGCCACGGACATCAGCATCCAGGCCGCGGAAATCCTGCGGCTCAAGGATCGCCTTAATGTCATCCTCGCGAAACATTGCGGACGCACTGCCGATGATCTGACCCGTGACACGGATCGCGACAAATTCATGAGCGCCGAGGAAGCGCAAAAATATGGCTTGGTGGACCAGGTGGTGCAATCCCGCAAGGAGATCAGCACGCTTGCGGAAAAGACCTCCGTCAGCGTGTGAGCGCAACTCCGCACCGGATGCCGCGCGGCGGGTGATTTGAAACCTGGAATCGCGAATTTGAAGACCTGAATGGCACGCCCCACCAACATCACGATGTGCAGCTTCTGCGGCAAGTCGCACTCCGAGGTCAAGAAGCTCATTGCCGGGCCGGGCGTTTACATCTGCGACAACTGCATCATCCTCTGCAAAAACGTTCTTGACCGGGAACTTCAGCTTCAGACCCGCAGGCATCATCCCAAACTCACGGTGCCGCGTCCCGCCGAGATCAAACGCCAGCTCGATTTGCACTGCGTTGGACAGGAGCACGCCAAGAAGACGCTCGCGGTGGCGGTGCATAACCACTACAAACGCATCCAGCAGGAGCCCTCCGCCCCGGAAGAAGGCGGCCCGCCCGCCCGGGCCGCGGCGGCGAGCCCGGAACATGCCGACGTCGAAATCGAGAAGAGCAACATTCTGATGATCGGCCCGACCGGGTCGGGCAAGACGCTCCTGGCGCGCTCGCTCGCCCGGATTCTGGAAGTGCCTTTTGCCATGGCCGACGCCACCACCCTCACCGAGGCCGGGTACGTGGGCGAGGACGTGGAGAACATTATTCTGCGCCTGCTGCAAAATGCCGATTACGACGTCAAGCGCGCCCAGCGCGGGATCATTTACATTGATGAGATTGACAAGATCACGCGAAAATCGGAAGGCCCCTCCATCACCCGGGACGTCTCTGGCGAAGGGGTGCAGCAGGCTTTGCTCAAGATCCTGGAAGGCACAGTGTGCAACGTGCCGCCGCAGGGCGGGCGCAAGCACCCACAACAGGAGTACATCCGGGTGGACACTTCCCATATCCTTTTCATCTGCGGTGGAGCGTTCGTGGGCATGGAGAAAATCATCCACCGACGCCTCGGCCGCAATGTGATGGGGTTTGGCGCCATGGAGGAATCCAGCCGCGCGGCGACCGTGGCGCGCGACCAAATCCTGCAACAAGTCGAACCCGAGGACCTGCTGGGCTTCGGATTCATTCCCGAATTCATCGGGCGACTGCCGGTAATGACCACGCTGGCGGAATTGACAGAAGACCAGTTGGTTTCGATCCTGACCGATCCCAAAAACGCGCTGACCAAGCAGTATGCCAAGTTGCTGGCGATGGAGGGCGCGGACCTGGAGTTTTCACCCGAAGCCCTGCGCGAACTCGCCGCGCAAGCCATGAAGAAGGGCACGGGGGCGCGGGCACTGCGCGGGCTGATAGAGAGGTTGATGCTCGACGTGATGTACGACGTGCCCGAGAGTGGCGACATCCTGAACATCAAGATCACCCAGCCGGTCGTGCTGGGCGAGAGCAAGCCGATTATTCGACGGAAGCAGGATCAGGCGGCGGCGTGAAATACCCGGCGTTTGGGGGGCACACTTGCCACTCAAACAGTGATGCCTCGCCCGCATAGTCCGCCGGTGCGAGTGAGGATCGGCCGCAGCAATTCAAGATTCCTCGACCAAAAGCTGGCTGGGAATTCAATCCCGGAAATTCACGAATTGCACCGGCACGGGAAACTCCTTGGCGCGCACGGCGCCAATCACTGTCTGCAATTCGTCCCGGCTCTTGCCGGTGACGCGCACTTCGTCGCCTTGAATCTGGGTCGTGACCTTGAATTTACTGTCGCGGATGAAGCCAGTGATCTGTTTGGCGACGGTGGACTCGATCCCCTGCTTGATTTTGATGACCTGGCGTCCATGACCCAGCGGCGAGATTTCCGGTTCGGCTTTCTCAACGCTTTTGAGGCTGATGCCGCGCTTGGCGAGCCGGCCCAGGATCATGTCTTCCAGCGTCCGGAGTTTGAACTGGTCCTCGGCGGCGAGTTTGATTTCGCTTTTGTCGAGGGTGATGGACGCGGTGCTGCCCTTGAAATCGAAGCGGGTGGCCAGTTCTTTCCGGGCCTGGTTGACGGCGTTCTCGATTTCCATCGAGTTCACTTTGGAGACAATATCAAACGAAGGCACGGACGGAGGATAAACAGGGCGCGGACGGAGGAAAGGCGGAAATTGATGGCGACGGGAGCACCGAGGGCGGAACGGGCAGGGGAAGGAAGATTCGGAGCAGGAAAGTCGCTTTACTTGGAGTCGGATTTTTCTACCTTGTTTATCAGGGAACGCCATTGGGGCGGCACATTTTGAAACCATGACCAACTCCCTGATGCAATGAACCGACTGGCAATCATCAAAGAGTTTTTGACGTTTCTGCGCGAGCGCAAGAAATGGTGGATTGCGCCGATCGTCATTTTCCTGCTGGTGCTAGGGGCGGTGTTGGTGTTGGCCAAGGGTTCGCCCCTGGCGCCGTTCATCTACAGTTTGTTTTAGGGAACCCACGCGCGGATTCGGCCTCTCTGTGATGGGATCCGGCCTCGCGCGAGGTTTTTGACCCGTAATGATTGTTCAAATCTTATGAACCGAGAGGCTGCGGATCGTTGGTGTGAACGCGGCATTCTGGGTCTGGTGCTGGCCATTCTGGTGTTTGGCCCGCTGGCAACGGGCGCCGTGGGACGATGGGAATTCCTGGTGATCCAGGGGCTGACGCTTGGGGTGTTGTTGCTCTGGGGGCTGCGACTTTGGTTGAGCCGCCGGCCCCAATTTCTCTGGCCGCCCATCTGCTGGTTCGTGGTGGCATTTACGGCGTACGCCGTCGGCCGCTACCTGACGTGTGACATTGAGTACGTCGGGCGCAAAGAACTGCTCCGCGTGGTGGTCTATGCGGTTTTGTTTTTCGCCATCCTGAACAACCTGCATCGGCAGGAATCCACACAGGTCATCAGTTTCACCATGATATTTCTGGCGCTGGGCATCTCGCTTTACGCCAGCTACCAGTTCCTCTCCGGCTCGGATCGCATCTGGAATTTCGCCGCCTTCTACAAGGGGCGCGCTTCGGGAACGTATATTTCGCCGAACCACCTGGCCGGATTCCTGGAGATGCTGCTTCCGCTGGCGCTGGCTTACACCCTGGCGGGCCGGGGGAAACCGGTGGTGAAGGTATTTCTAGGTTATGCCGCGTTGATGATAGTCGCGGGGATTGGTGTGACGTTGTCGCGCGGAGGGTGGGTGTCTGCCGGGGTGGCGCTGATCGTGCTTTTCGGGGTGCTGGTCTTGCATCGGAATTATCGGCTGCCAGCATTGATCTTGATGGTGCTTCTAATCGGCGCCGGTTCTTTCCTGCTGTTCAAAACCGATCAACTCACCGCACGCATCCAGGCAGGGATGGAAGCAGGGAAGAATTTTGAAGTAAACACGCGTTACGAGTTGTGGAATGCGGCGTTTCGGATGTGGCGGGAGCATGTCTGGTTGGGTGTGGGTCCCGGGCACTTTGACCATCGGTTTGGGGAATTTCGCCCCGAGGCGGTGCAGCGTCGGCCGCAGCGGGTTCATAACGAATACCTCAATACGCTGGTGGACTGGGGAGTCGTCGGTGCGGGGATTGTCGCACTGGCGTTGGGCGCATTGTTTGTTGGTTTGGTGCGAACCTGGAAACATGTCCGTAAACCGGAAAGAGAATTCCGGTCGAATCACAGCAACAAGTTTGCGTTTGTGATTGGGGCGGCGGCGGGGTTGCTGGCGCTGGCGATTCATTCGGTTGTGGAATTCAATTTGCAGATTCCCGCCAACGCCATTCTCGCGGTCAGTCTCATGGCGCTGCTTTCGAGCCATTTGCGCTTTGCCACGGAGCGATACTGGGTAGGACTTGAAACACCAGGTAAACTTCTGGGCACCAGCGCATTGCTGGTGGCGTTCGCGTGGCTGAGTCACCAGGAAGTCCGGTTGAGCCGAGAATACGCCCGGCTGCAGCAAGCGCATAGCGTTCCGTTTCTTTCTGACGCATGGTTCAAGGCGATGGAAAGTGCCGCCAGCATTGAACCATCCAACTTTGAAACCAGCTACGCCCTTGGGGAGGCCTACCGGCTGCGGAGTTTTGAAGGGGGCGAGGACTACGACGAACTGGCCACCAAGGCCATGACGTGGTTCGCCCGCGGTATGAAGACCAACCCGTTTGATGGCTACAATCACTTGCGTTATGGGATGTGCTTGGACTGGCTGGATCGCTCGGAAGAGGCGGAGTCGTTCTTCTGGAGGGCTGAAGAACTTGACCCGAATGGATATTTCACATTGGCCCATATCGGATGGCATTACGTACAAACCGGCGATTATGCGGCGGCCAGACCTTGGTTTGAGCGGTCGCTGAGGCTGCAATGGAAGGATAACGACATGGCAGTACAAAACTTGGAAGTCATCAATGCGCGAATGTTGGAGGAAGCGTCGAAACCAGCGACGATTCCCAAGGCAAAGCTGCCTGAGTGAACCTCCAAAACCGGGCAATTCGGCGTATTTCGCTTCATTCCTGGCAAAGGAATCGCGAACTGGTTAAGTCTTTGTGCCGCCGACAGAAGGGGCAGATTTTTTGTGAATATTCGGTTGACATTCCGCGACACAACCCTAGACTGGCAGCAGATTAACAACATTGTTGGATCAGGAGCCTTATGAAACAAACACGAACGCTCGCAAACTGGTTCATCGCCTGCGCAATCGCGTGCGCGATGATTACGACTGCAACCGCAGAATCGGTCAAAGACCGCACCGGCAAGGTAGTAAGGATTAAAGGTGCAGCTCGTTATTCAACTGGCAATAATGTTTGGCAACCGCTCAAGGTTGGCACAGTCCTCAGATCGGGTAACGTGGTGCAAACCGCCGCCGGCTCCTTTGTGGACATCGCGATCAATGAATCCGCTTCCGCCCCCTCACCTCGCGGTGCGGCTGCCGCGTCTCCAACCCCGCTCCACAGCCAACCGGCCTCCGCGCAGGATGTTGTGCGCGTGCTGGAAGACTCCGTGCTGGCGATTGATAAGCTGACTGCGGTTCAGACCGGCTCGGACAAGGTTACGGAAACGCAGCTTGACCTTCGCAGTGGAAAAATTTTTGGAACGGTCAAGAAAATGTCTGCTGCGTCAAGGTTTGAGGTTAAGATTCCCAATGGCGTGGCCGGTGTACGAGGAACGGTCTATTTCATCAGTGCCGACGGCGTGATCTCGGTGGTGAGCGGCTCGATGGTGTTGGCCTACACCAAAGGTGATGAAGTGGTCACGCAGGTGATCTCAAGCGGCTGGCAGTTTGACACACGCACGGGCCAGTTGACTCCCATTCCGCCAGGCGACATGGCTCGGTTCCGCGAATGGTTGTCGGAAACACGCTACGTGGACTATATCGTGCCTCAAATCCCACGGGATTACACGGTTTATCCTGTGTCTATCCATGATCGTGGTGATTCCAGCAGTGAGAATGGTGATTCCAACAATGAGAATGGTGATTCCAACAATGAGAATGGTGGCGGCCCTCTGTAACGGAAAGTCATAGTAGAATCTTTCAAGCCAGAGCAGCCTTGAGTTGCTCTGGTTTTTTGTTCAGTTCAGCGCCGGTGAAGCTCAAGCTCCTCAAACCCGCGCCCATCTTGATCACTGCTTCCGTGGTGTTGCTGGTGATCCTTGTTCGGCTGCTTCACCTGGATTTTTTCGACCGGCTGGAACGCATGACCTATGATATGCGCGTTCGTGCGGCACTGAAGTTTTCCCATCCCTCGGCCACCAATCTTGGTTTCGTTTACATAGATGAGGAGAGCATTGACCAGGTGCGCACCAATGCGGTTGGATTCAGATTCGGCCTGTATTGGCCAAGGCAGGTTTACGGACGGCTGATTCAGGAACTTTCGTTGCAGGGCGCCAAAGCGGTTGCCTTCGACGTGGTTTTCGGTGAGTTGCGCCAGGATCATGCGTCGGTGCAAATGGCCGATGGCAGCTTCATGGAGTCAGACGAATTCTTCGCGCGTCAGATGCAGCAAGCTGAAAACGTAATCCTCGCCACCACGTCGGACCTCGAAATACCGGATCTATTTGCCACCAACGCAGCCGCTGTCGGTGATATTACCACGGACAAAGACTCAGACGGGATTCTGCGGCGTGCCAAGGCGTTTCGCATTCGGCGACATTGGCATGCAGCCTTCCGACAGGTGGCGGCTGACCCCGAATACGGCATTGACCTCAGCCACGCCAGGGTTGAGCCAGGACGGATCATATTACCGCAAGTCAACGGCGAGGAAGTCCAAATCCCATTGGACCAGGATAACCATTTCGAACTGGCTGATTTTGGCACTCCGCCTCCGGGTGTGCCTCCGACCGCCCGCGCGTTCACGGAAGAACGGATTTGGCACATGGGCATTGTTCTCGCCGCACAGGAAATGGGCTTGGACCTGGAAAGCGCAGAAATTGCACTGGATCGCGGGCGCATTACCCTGCGCGCTCCTGACGGGGTGCAACGGGTGATCCCAGTGGATGCGGACGGCTATTTCTATGTGAACTGGCGGCTACCACCGACTGCCGCAGCACTCGAACGCGAACCGATTCATTCGTTACTCGCGCAGTACAAGCGCCGGATTGATGGCAGGACGGTTGAATTGCGTGACAACTGGAAGGACAAACTCGTCGTGATTGGCTCGAATGTTCGTGGCGGCAACGATCTGACTGACCGGGGCGCCACTCCGCTGGAAAAGGACACTCTGCTGGTGAGTAAACATTGGAATGTGGCAAACTCCATCATCACCGGGCGTTTTGTGCATCGGACTTCACTGGCTACGGACTGTGTATTGATCGCCTTGTTGGGCATCGTGACGGCGGTGCTGACCTGGCGTTTGCGCGTGTTCTCGGCAGCCGGGGGCATCTTCCTGCTGGCCCTGGCCTATTGCGGTGTGGGCCTCCTGCTGTATGTGCAACACGGTTATTGGTTGCCGTTGGTTCTGCCCATTGTCGGTGCGGTGCTCGTCGAGCATGGGCTTTTGGTCACCTATCGCGTGGTTTTCGAGCAGCGAGAGCAGCGGCGTGTTAAATCGGTATTCGCCCGGGTGGTGTCGCCGAATGTCGCCAGCGAATTGCTGGGCATGGAACGGCTGGCACTGGGTGGCGCACGGCGCGACGTCACCGTGCTGTTCGCCGATGTGCGCGGGTTCACAGAGTTGACGGACAACTCGCATGAGAATGTAGCCGCCTACGTGCGCGAGCATCAACTGACCGGCGACGCGGCGGAGCTTTGTTTTGATGAGGCCGCGCGCGAGACCCTGAACACCGTGAATCTGTATCTGGCCCGGGTGGCCGATTCGGTCAAACAGCATAACGGCACGCTCGACAAGTACATTGGTGATTGCGTGATGGCGTTCTGGGGCGCACCGACGCCCAATCCCCGTCACGCAGTTGCTTGCGTGCGCTCCGCCATAGACGCCCAACGTGCCATTCATGAACTGAATCAGCAGCGTACTGAGGCGAACCGGCTGCTGGAGCGCGAGAATCAGACGAGGATTTCCGCCGGCCTGCCACCCAAGCCGCTGCACGCGACCCTCACGCTCGGCACTGGCATCAACAGCGGCCCCGTCACCGTAGGCTTGATGGGCTCCGACGCGCACATCTACAACTACACCGTATTCGGACGAGAAGTGAATCTGGCCAGCCGGCTTGAAACAGTATCGGGTCGTGGGCGGATTGTGATAAGTGAAGCCACGTATCAATCTTTGCAGCGAGATGATCCGCCACTGGCCGCGACTTGCATCGAACTGCCGCCCGCCACCGTCAAAGGTTTCCGCACGGCCATCAAGAATTACGAAGTGCCTTGGTTGCCCGCGACGGACGCTCAAGCCACGGCTCCGACCAAGCCGAATTCGACTCCGTCAGGGGAGTAAACGCGCCGCACGCAAGGCACCGACCGCGCTTTTCTTCCTCGTCATTCAACCCGTGCTTGCTACATTGCCGCCATGCGCACGGTGATTTACCCCGGCAGTTTTGACCCACTGACCAACGGCCACTTGGACGTGGTCCAGCGGGCCGCCAAGCTGTTTGACCGGGTGGTGGTGGCGGTGGCCAAAAGCGAGGATAAGCGTCCGCTGTTCACGCTGGATGAACGATTGGCTCTGGTGGAGCGTTCCGTGAAAAATCTGCACAACGTCAAGGCCGACGCGTTTGACGGCCTGCTGATCCATTACGTCGAGAAGCAATGCGCACTGGCCGTGGTGCGCGGATTACGCGCCGTTTCGGACTTTGAATTTGAATTCCAACTGGCGTTGATGAACCGCAAGTTGAACGAACGCGTGGAAACGATCTTCATGATGCCCAAGGACACCTACACTTTCCTCAGTTCGCGCATCGTGAAGGAAATCGCGCGTTTGGGCGGAGATGTCAGCGCCTTTGTGCCGGCCCATGTGCGGCAGGCTTTGTCGGCCAAACTGGCCGCTCTGCCAGTCCAGGAGAACTGAATCCATGTCCTTGCTCGTCAACCTGCGCCATCTGCTTGAGCGCGAACTTGTCTTACGAGGCGAGTTGCCGAGCGATGAGTTGGACCTCGAAACACTGGACGACCTGATTCAGGTGGACGGGCCGGTTCGCTACGAGTTGGAGGTCCAGAGACTTGATCAGAGTCTGTTGATTCGCGGGAACTTGCGCGTGAAGCTTGCCTGCCACTGCGTGCGCTGCCTTAAACCCTTTGAACGCAGGTTGGAGCTTTCAGGGTGGACTTGTCACCTGCCATTGGAGGGCGACGAACGTGCCATCGTGGCCAACGACTGCGTGGACTTGACGCCCTATGTCCGCGAAGATATTCTCCTTGAGCTTCCGCAGCATCCGTTGTGCAAGCCGGAGTGTCGGGGGTTGCAGCAGAAACTAACCTCAACGAAGAAACAAAGCAGCGGCCGGAGAGATACAGGTTCTTCCCATTGGGCCGAATTGGACAAACTGAAACTTTAGAATCGAGTGAATTATGGGTGTTCCCAAGCGTAAACCATCGCGAAGCCGCCAGCGTATGCGCCGCGCGTACAACAGCGTGCTCAAGCTTCCCCAACTCAGCACCTGCCCGCAGTGCGCTTCTCCTTATGTTCCCCATCGGGTTTGCCCGGCCTGCGGTTATTACAAGGGACGCCAGGTTTTGACCATTACGGCCGGCGCCTGACCACCGCGGCGCCGCACCGGCGTTCCCGCGAGTCATAGCTATGCGCATCGCAGTGGATGTCATGGGTGGCGACCACGGCTGCGGGGTCGTCATTAAGGGTGTTAAACTCGCCCTCCTAGCCGACGACCGCATTGCCGCCATCCTCCTCGTCGGCCAGCAAGACCAAATCCGCGCCGCCTTGGAGGAAGCGGATTTGCAGGATCGTCGCGTCTCCGTGGTCCACGCCAGCGAAGTTCTGACCATGGACGACAAACCGCTCGAAGGCATCCGGCGAAAGAAGGATTCCTCCATGGTCCGTGCCATTGATCTGGCGCGTGAGGACAAGGCGGACGCCATCATCTCTCCCGGCAACACCGGTGCGCTCGTGGCTGGCTCGATGAAACTGCGCCGGCTGGAAGGCGTGGAGCGTCCGGCCATCGCCGCGCGGATGCCTTCGCGGAATAGCGACTTCGTGCTTCTGGATGCCGGGGCCAACCCCGTTTGCGAGCCGCTGCATCTGGCCCAATTTGCCGTTATGGGGAGCGTTTACGCCCGCGAAATCCTCGGCCTCGATAAGCCCCGCGTCGGGGTCCTGAGCAACGGCTCGGAGGCAAGCAAAGGCAACGAGCTAACCCGGGAAGCCGCGCGGCTGTGCGCCCAACTCGACTTGAATTTCATCGGCTACGTGGAGGGATTTCACCTTTTCGAGGACGCAGTGGATGTCGTAGTCGCTGATGGTTTTACCGGCAACGTCGTTTTGAAGACGGCGGAGAGCCTGGGTTACGCCATGATGCATCTGCTCAAGCGCGAGCTTACTGCCACTCCCGTGCGCAAGTTCGGTGCGCTGCTTTGTCAGGACGCTTTGCGGGCGCTCAAACGCCGCTTGGACCCGGAAGTTTATGGCGGGGCCGTCTTGTTGGGACTCAATGGCAACGTGATCAAAGCCCACGGTTCGGCCCGCGAGCGCGCCATTATGAGCGCCATCCGGGTGGCGGCCGAAGAAATCCGGCACGGGGTCAATCAAATCATTTCCGAACAGATCGCGCGGGCGAACGAACGCCTGGCCGCCGCCACCGCGCCCGTTTCCCTTGCCACATGAGTCCTTCAAGTTCTCCCAAATTCAAGAATCCCCGGGCTCGCCATAATTTCCAGGGTCGAACCTGTTCCATCACCGGCGTGGGCGCCTACGTGCCCACCCGGGTGCTGACCAATTCCGACTTGGAGAAAATGGTGGACACTTCCGACGAATGGATCACCACCCGTACCGGAATCAAGGAACGCCGCATCGCTGCTGCCGATGAGTTCACCTCCGACATGGCCAGCAAGGCGGCTCAACGCGCGATGAAGGCCGCCGGTGTCACGGGTGAACAGATTGACCTCATTATCGTGGCCACAATAACGCCGGATATGGTGTTTCCGTCCACCGCCTGTCTCGTGCAGCAGAAGATCGGGGCGCGGCGCGCCGCCGCCTTCGATCTCGAAGCCGCTTGCTCCGGCTTCATCTACGGACTCGAGATCGCCCAGCAGTTCATCATGTCGCAGACCTACGACACCGTGCTCGTCATCGGCGCGGAGAAACTCTCCTCCATCGTGGATTGGAAGGACCGTAACACCTGCGTCCTTTTTGGCGACGGGGCGGGAGCTGCCATACTGCAGAACCGTGCAAATTCGCACGGACTGCTCACTGCGGTGATGGGCGCGGACGGCGACAAGTCCGATCTATTATACATGCCCGGCGGCGGCAGCCGCTGTCCGGCCTCGATGGAATCGGTTTCCGGGCGGCTGCATTTCCTGCGCATGGAAGGCAAGGAAACCTTCAAACACGCGGTTCAGGCCATGGTCAAAGCCGCCAAGGAAACGTTGCGCCGTTGCGAGGTCAATATCTCCCAGGTCAAATGCATTATCCCGCATCAAGCGAACCGACGCATCATTGATGCGGTGGGAGAGCGACTGGGTGCGACGCCGGGGCAACTCTTCGTCAATCTGGATCGTTACGGGAACACCTCGGCGGCGTCAGTCGCCATCGCGTTGGACGAGGCGGTGAACTCCGGTCGGATTCAGCGCGGCGAACTGATCCTGCTGGTGGTTTTTGGCGGCGGCCTCACCTGGGGCGCGGCGCTGATTGAGTGGTAAACGCTCCCAATGACCGGTTATTCTACCAACCGGACGGTTGGCCGCGCCGCCCTGCGATAAACTGCGTTTGTTCCAGCGGATGTTCAGGTTCGTTGCCGCCTTCCGCGTTAGCGCACGAACCGACACGAATGATGAACCCTTCGGGTGCGCGAGTTGGAATTGCCCTGGCGTCTTGCCATCGGCGGTCACACACACGGCATCAATCGTCGCAACGGGTCCGGGAAAGCGGATGGTCGTGACGCGGTGCGTTGAAGCCGGCACAGTGACGACGACGCGTTCGTCCAACGTCACGCGTTGGATGGCTTCGGGCAGAGCGGCGAGAGCGATGGTCGCCACCGGCAGGAGAAGGCCAAGCACGAAATTCATTTTACGCCCCACCCTTACCGCCAACCCCTCCTTTCCGGTTGTTTGGCAAACACAAAACGCAGTGAATCCTTGGTGCTGGAAACGGACCAGACGGCCAGACGCACCGAGGTTCGCTCCTTGCTTGTCTCCGCCTCATTGATTACCTGCGTTCAACCAACCGCTTTCCACCCTCTGGCCTCGCCCGATGCCTTGCATGCTCTGCATGCCCGCTACAATGGCGCTGGCTCTGGCCGGGCGACTTGCGGTAGGCTTGCGACCATGTCACCCGATCATGCCGAGTCCGGTTCGGCAGGCGATCAGCGCTCCTGGTTAACCACCACCCACTGGAGCGTGGTGCTGGAGGCCAGTGCCGCCGGCTCCCCGTGCGCCGCGGAGGCGCTCGAACAACTCTGCCGCACCTACTGGTATCCGCTTTATGCCTTCGTCCGGCGGAGAGGTTATGGCGCGACCGAGGCTGAGGACTTGACGCAGGAGTTCTTCGCGCACCTGTTGCGTCGTAATTTTCCCGCAGGTATTCGACCGGAGGGCGGACGGTTTCGCTCCTATCTCGTGACCGCCCTGCAGCATTTCCTCATCAACGAATGGGAGAACGCGCGCGCTCAAAAACGCGGCGGCGGCCAGCCCGTGTATTCACTCCAAGCGTTGAACGCCGAGGACCGCTACCAACTCGAACCCGCCGACCACATGACGCCCGAGGCACTGTTTGATCGTCGTTGGGCCGCCGAGTTGTTGGAGCGCGTCCGGCAGCGACTTCGTTCCGAATACATCGCCGTCGGCAAGGGCGACGCCTTCGACCGGTTGCAGCCCTGTCTGACCGGGGCGGAACTGGCGTTGCCCTACGCGGAACTGGCGGGCCAGTTGGGGTGTTCTGAAAGCGGCGTGAAGATGGCCGTACATCGGATGCGCAGGCGTTACGGCCAGTTGTTGCGTCAGGAGATCAGCCAGACCGTGGCCCGACCGGAAGATGTGGAAGAAGAAATCCGCGCGCTGCTGGCGGCCTTGTAACGCGGGGCATAGACTCGGAGCGCGGCTGTCCCCAGCCGCAGCAGCCCGGAGAAGATGGAGTGGCCGAAAATGCCGCGGCGACTTTCACGTTCGGACGCGCTGCGGCTGGGGACAGCCGTATCTCCGGCCATTAAGAGGCCGGTGACTCTGCGCGGGAAATCCTGTGTAACATCAGTAGCGGATCATGACGGATGTGAGTCAATGTTCGGAATGTGGGGCCGAACTCACGGCGGGTGAGCACGGCGGCCTGTGCCAAAGGTGTCTCTTGACGCTCGGGTTGGGTGCGGCGGCGGAGGGTTCCTGCGCGGCGGATGCGCCCGGCGGTTCCTCCGAAAAAACACGCACCCTCGGCGATTCCGCCCTCGAACGTCCCGGCACGATGATTGGGCGTTACAAGCTGCTCGAACAAATTGGCGAGGGCGGTTTCGGCGTGGTGTACATGGCCGAGCAAACCGAGCCGGTGCAACGCAAGGTGGCGCTCAAAATCATCAAGCCGGGCATGGACACGCGGGAGGTGATCGCACGGTTCGAGGCCGAACGGCAGGCGCTCGCACTGATGGACCATCCCAACATCGCCAAAGTTTTCGATGGCGGCGTGACCGGTGCCGGAGCGCGGCTGTCCCCAGCCGCAGCACGTCCGACAGCCACAGCGCGTGAGCATCCATCCGAACCCCCTCCTGCTGGCGAAGCCGCTGCGGCTGAGGACAGCCACGCTCGTGTGCCCGGCAGGTGTCTGGTCTTGCGGGATGAAAGGTTCCCGCCGGGGGCTTGTGACGCCAACCGTAGCC
>JAANMV010000499.1_pt1 | contig 48204 bp, 43 predicted proteins | sample 7279661 | NCBI WGS metagenome assembly JAANMV01 (sample SAMN14094540, study PRJNA606508) | bioreactor metagenome | isolation source: A lab-scale SPAN reactor treating ammonium-rich wastewater day 121 | place: Ireland: Galway | collected 2017-05-16
GTGTGGTTGATCATTGTCCTGTCCTCAGAATGCTGGTGGCTGGTATTGATAAACCGTCATTCTACTGCTTCCTCTTATATTCTGCAACGACTCTAATGATTTTTCGCTTTTGACGAGATTTAATCTTTAATCATTAATCTTCAATCTTTAATCTTTTTTTCGGCCACAGCCGCGCGCAGGGCGTCGATCAGGCGGTCGAGGGCGGCGGTGTGCAGGCGATAGCTGGCGCGGTTCAGGATCAGCACCGCCTGGGAATCGAGGATGGTGCGCAGTTCCACCAGGCCATTCTCGCGCAGCGTGGCCCCGGTCTGCACCAGATCGACGATCAGGTCGGCCAGGTTGACCAGGGGCGCCAGCTCCACCGAGCCGCTGAGCACGATCAATTCGGCGGAGATGCCGCGGCTGCGGAAATATTGCTCGGTCAGGCGGGGGTATTTGGTGGCGACGCGGGGATAAGCGTCGAGGCGGAGGGGGCGGCCGGCCCGCGCCGCCGGCCCGGCCACCGCCAGCCGGCACTGGCCAAAGGGCAGGCGCAGCGGCTCGAACAGGTCGGCGGCGCGCTCGCGCAGCACATCCAGCCCGGCGATGCCCACATCCGCCGCGCCCTGCTCGACGAAGACCGGCACATCCATGGGCTTGGCCAGCATGTAGTGCATGCTGCTATCGCTGCTGGGCGCGATCAGACGGCGGCCGGGGTCTTCGGCGGGCAGGGGCCAGCCCGCACGCGCCAGCCAGATCAAGGCGTCGTCGGTCAACCGACCTTTGGGCAGAGCGATGGTGAGAGGCATGGGGGCAGTATTCAGTGGTCAGTATTCAGTATTCAGTGGTCAGTATTCGGTATTCGGTATTTGGTATTTGGTATTCGGTATTCGGTATTTTTTACATTTTGCAGTAAATAACCGGAGAATATCCAATATCCAATATCCAATAACTAACGGCTAACGGCTTGTTGGCAGGGGCAGCGGCGGGTGGGGAGGGCGGCGGGGGGTTCGGGGCCAAGGGCAAGGGCGACGCTGTGGCCGGCCGCGCGGGCCGCGGCGGCCAATTCCACGTATCCCCCGCAAGCGCAGGGATAGACCAGCAAGTCAGGAACCGGATCGGGCGGGGGGCCGGCCTGACGCTGCCGGGCCAAAAGGATGCGATCCAGATAGAACGCGCAGCCCACCGCCGGCTGCTCCGGCCCAAAATGCCCGATCAAGGTGTCATACCGCCCGCCATTGACCACGGCAAAGCCCATCTGCGGCGTGTAGGCCTTGAAGGTGATGCCGGTGTAATAATCCATGCCCCGCACATCCGCCAGATCGATGGCGAACAAGGCCTTGACGCCGTAATGATCCAGCCGGGCCTCCACCGCCCGCAGATGCGCAATCGCCGCGATCATGGCATCGTTGCGGGCCAGGGCCTCGGCCCGCGCCAGCACCCCCGCGCCCTGCGGCCCGCTCAGGTGCAACAGCCCTTGCAGCGCCGCCCGATCCGCGCCCGCGTGCGTCAGGTCCGCGGCCAGCGCCGCCAGATCATCCGCGCGCTTGCGATCCAACGTCTCTTGCAGGACGGCCAGCGCCTCGCGCCCCAGGCCCAGATGCGCGGCCAGGGCATGGAAATAGCCGAGATGGCCGAGCGTGAAGGTGACCGGGGCGATCTCCAGCGCCTGCAACGCGGTCGCGGCAAAAGCCAGCACCTCGGCATCCGCGTCCACGCTGCCCGCGCCGATCAGCTCGATCCCCGCCTGCCAGAACTCACGCTGGCGCCCGGCCCGCGGCTCCTCGTAGCGAAACGCGGGGCCGGCGTAGAAAAAACGCTGCGGCAGGGGCCGGTCGAACAGCCGCGTGCCCACCAAACGCGCCACCGGAATGGTGAGATCGGGCCGCAGGGCCAAAGCGCGGCCATCGCCATCGAGAAAGCGATACAACTCCTGGGCGATCTGCTCCCCCGCCTCGCCGGCCAGGGTTTCGGCGTATTCGAAACTGGGCGGGATCACCTCGAAATAGGCCCAGCGCCGCGCCAGTTCGCGCAGCGCCGCCTCGGCCGCGCGCTTGGCCAGGGCCGCGCCGCCAAACAGATCGCTGACCCCGCGGGGCAGGGTGGCCGGGGCCGAGATGGTCATACCGGCTCAGGCGCAGACCATCCGCCCCAACGACTTGCCGCCGAGGAGGTGCAGGTGCAGATGGGGCACGACCAGATTGGCATCCGCGCCATAATTGAACAGCAGCCGGTAGCCGCTCTCTGCCACCCCCAGCAATTCCGCCGCCTGGTTGGCGGTCTGAAACATCTCGTCCAGGAGGCCATCGCTGAACGCGTGGGCATCGCGGATGTGGTCGATGTGCCGCGTGGGGATGATCAGCACATGCACCGGGGCCTGCGGCTGGATGTCGTGAAAGGCCAGCGTGTTCGGGCCGTTGTGGATCACATGGGCGGGGAGGTCGCCGCGGACGATTTTGCAGAAAATGCAGTCATTCATGGGCCGTTTGGGTGAGTGTGAGGGTAGGAAAAGGAAAAACGCCGTGCAGGCGGTCTGCCGGCGGGCCGGAGGGGGCCGTCAAGTACGCCGGGGTGATGCGGTTTTGCAGATCCAGCCCTGCCGGCGCCAGAGCAACGACCCGCAGATAATTATCGGTGTAGCCCGACCACTGCACGTCGCCGTCGGCCTGATCGGCCCCGCTTTCCCACAGCACCGGGCGGGTGGCGCCCACGAATTGGGCCAGATGCGCGGCCTTTTGCCGGGCAGCGATGGCGTGCATCTGTTGGCTGCGCTGGCGTTTGATCTCGCCCGGCACTTGCCCGCGCATGCGGCTGGCCGCGGTGCCCTGCCGGGCCGAGAAGGTGAAGATGTGGATGTGGGCGAAGCCGAGCGCCTCGACGAAGGCCGCGGTCTGCGCCCATTCCGCCTCGCTCTCGCCAGGGAAGCCGACGATCAGATCGGTGGTGAGGGTGAGATGGGGGATGGCGGCGCGGGCCTGATCGACCAGCGCGGCATAGCGGGCCGTGGTGCAGCGCCGGGCCATGCGCCGCAGAGTGGCGTCGCAGCCCGCTTGCAGGGGCAGATGCAGGTGCGGCATCAGCCGCGGGTGCTGCCACAGCCCAAAGAAACCCTCCGGCAGATCCCACGGCTCCAGCGAGGAGAGACGCAGCCGGGGGATATCGGTGTGCCGCAGCAGGTGCTCGACCAGCGTGGCCAGATCCACGCCCAGATCGCTGCCATAACCGCCCAGGTGCACGCCGGTCAGCACTGCTTCTTGATAGCCGGCCGCGTGCAGGGCATTGATCTCTGCCGTCACCTCGGCCAGGCTGCGGCTGCGCTCGGCCCCGCGGGCGATGGTGACAATACAGAAGGTGCAATGGTTGCGGCAGCCATCCTGCACCTTGACAAAAGCGCGGGTGCGGCTGCCCGCCACCATGTGCGCGCCGCCCGGACGCGCGGCCAGCGCGGGCATGGCGTGCAAGTCGAACGTGGCTGCCATCCGCCGGGGCAGGGCCTCTTTTTCCTGGTTGCCCACCACCAGATCCACGCCGGTGAGCGCGGCGACTTGAGCCGGCTCCAACTCGGCATAGCAGCCGGCCACCACCAGATGCGCGCCAGGATTTTGGCGGTGCAGGCGATGGATGACTTGCCGCGATTTGCGCGCGGCCTCGGTCGTCACCGCGCAGGAATTGAGCACGATCACCTCTGCCTCCTCCGGGGCGCGGGCGATGGCATGCCCCTCGTTCTGAAACTCGCGGGCCCAGCGGCTTGTCTCGGCCTCATTCAGCCGGCAGCCCAGGGTGGTGAGGTAGATAGTGGTCATAGCGAGTGGCAGTCTACCACAGCCCCGGCCCGGCGAGAAGCCGGAGATGCTTTTCCGCCCCGCCTTGGTGTACAATACGGCCCTGACGAACCGCTCCCCCTCCCACTCCCCATCATCATGACTGCCACCACCCATTCCGAACTCGACGCCATCATGGCCCTGGCGCAGACCGATCTAAAAGAGGCGCGCAAAGCCCTGCGCCGCATCGTCCCCACCCTGCCCGACGCGGCAGCCGTGCACACCGCCCTGGGCCTGACCTACATGGCCCTGGAGCAGCCGCGCGACGCGGTGCGCGCGTTCAAACAGGCAATCGAACGCGATCCTGGCGATCCGCTGCCCCGTTATCACCTGGGCGCGCACCAGACCGACCTGGGTCTGCTGCCGCACGGCGAGGAAAACCTGCGCATCGCCGCCGCGGCAGAGCCGGAAAACGCGCGCTATCAGGCGGCGTTGGGCTTCAATTACTTCCGCGCCAACAAGCGCGCGTCGGCCATCGCCGCCCTGGAACAGGCCGCGGCCGCGGGCAGCGAAGATGACGAAGTCTTCGCCTCGCTGGGCTATCTCTACTATGGCGAAGAGCGCCTGCAAGAGGCCGCGGATGCCTTTTCCCGCGGCCTGGAATACAACCCCGCCTACCACGAGCTGTACAACAACCGCGGCTATCTGCGGCTGCTGCTGGGCGATCTGGCAGGCGCGCAGGCGGATATGGACGCCTGCATCGCTGCCGACGCAACTTTCCTGCGCGCGCGCTACAACCGGGCGCTGCTGCTGTGGCTGCAAGGCGATCCGGCCTCGGCCAAAGAGGCGTACAGCGCGGCCCGCGGCCAGGACAAGGCCGACGCCGAACTGAAACAACATCTCAGCGATTTCGATGAGATCGAGCGCCATCACCCCGAGGCCGGGCTGGGCGACTTGCGCCTGCACCTGGCAGTGGCGCAGAAGGCGGCGCGGCGATGAGCCACGCGCCCTGGAACCGCACCCTTGCCGGCATCCTGGCCAGCCTGCTGCTGGCCCTGCTGGGCTTGGCCGCGTTCATCAACCTGGCCATCCTGATGGGCGCGGCGGCCAACGTGGTCGAGGCGCAGAACCTGCCCCGCTTCTCCTTTGTCACCAGCCTGCTCATGGCCCTGAGCTGCGCCTGGGGCGCCTGGCTGACCGGGCGGCGGCTGCCAGAGGGCGTGCTGCTGCTGCACGGCTTTCTGGTCGGGCTGGGCGTGGGGCTGATCGGCTTTCTGCTCATCCCCGCGCCCTTCGTGGCCAACTTGCTGACCTTGCTCATGGCCCTGCCCGCCGGCATCTTCGGCGCGCGCATGGCCTTTCCTTCTCCCCGGCGGTGATGCGATGGAGCGTGAAGAACTGAGTTGGAGGGATGTCGAGGCCCTGATCGACCACATTCTGCCGCAGGTGGCAGGGCATTTCGATGTGCTGCTGCTGGTCACGCGCGGGGGCATCATCCCCGGCGGCATGCTGGCCGAGGCGCTGGATATCCGCGCTGTGCTGATTGCCGCGGTCGAATTCCCGCACGATCCGCAGATCGATACCTTTGCCTGGCCCAATTTCCTGCAATTCCCGGCGGACGCGCTGCTGCGCGGGCGGCGCGTGCTGATTGTGGATGATGTGTGGGACAGCGGGCGCACGATCAACACCGTGCGCGGGCGGGTGGAGGCGGCAGGGGGCGAGCCGCGCACCTGCGTGCTGCACTACAAGCCGGCCCGTTCCCGTTTTCGCGATCGCCGGCCCGATTTCTACGGCGCGGTCACCCACAACTGGGTCATCTACCCCTGGGAAGTGGACCGCGGGCCTGATTTCGCCTTCGCGCGGCCAGAGCGCGTCCTTTCCTGATCCGCGGCGCTCAGACCAGCAAGCTTTCGATGCGGTTGATCACCATTTCCACCGCCACTTCGTTGTACCCGCCCTCGGGGATGATCAGATCGGCGTGACGTTTGGCCGGCTCTACAAAACGGAGATGCATGGGCCGCACGGTGTGCAGATATTGCTCCACTACAGCCGGCAGGGTGCGGTTGCGCTCGTTGATGTCGCGCTGCAAGCGGCGGATGAAGCGGATGTCGGGGTCGGTCTCAACGAAGATCTTGATATCCATGAGGTCGCGCAGGGCTTCATCCACGAACACGAGGATGCCTTCGACCAGGATCACCGGGCTGGGCCCCACATGGCGGGTGCGGGCGGTGCGGGTGTGGGTGGTGAAATCATAGATCGGCACTTCCACCGCCTGCCCCTGGCGCAGTTGCTTGATGTGCTCGATCAGGAGGACGTTGTCGAGAGCGTTGGGATGGTCGAAATTGAGGTGCGCGCGCTCGGATAGGGGCAGATGCGAGGCGTCTTTGTAGTAGGCGTCGTGCGGCAGATAGGCGATGCGATCCCAACCGACGCGTTCGAGGATGCGGTGCACAACGGTGGTCTTGCCGGAGCCGCTGCCTCCGGCGACGCCAACGACGACAGGGGTGCGGGTCATACGGTTTCTCCGGTGGAGGGCGGGATAGCGAGCGGGAGGGGCGGGGCCGCGGCCCCCTGGCGCTGCCAGCGGATGGCCACGCCGGCCGCGTTGCGGCGCACGCCGACGCGGGCGTAGGGAAAACGCCAGCGCCAGGCCAGCCCGGCCAGGGCCAAGGCCGCGCCCAACGCCAGCAGCCCCAGCCAGGGCCGGCGCGCCACGGCCACGCCGACAGAGCGGGTGGGGTGCAGGTTCAATTCCACCCCGGCCACGGTCAGGGTCTGCGCCGCGGCCACTTCCTCGGTCAGCAGCACCTGGTTGGCGGCGTCCAGCGCCTGCACGCGGAACTGGCTGGGGCCGACGCCGGTCAGGCGCAGGAAGAGATTGCGGTCGGGGATGGCCACAGTGCGTTCGCTGCGCGCCTGGGGAAAGCGCACCAGCAGGGCCGCGGCAGGTGCGCGGCCCTGCTCGATGCCCTGCAACAGCAAGGGCTGGCCCGCGGCCGCGGCGGTGACGCGCAGGGCCGGGCTGATCTGCGTGATCTGCACCTGCGTGGCCGCGGGCAACCGCGGGCCGCGGCCATCCACCGGCAGGGGCGCTGCGGCCGGGCAGCAGAGGGTGAGCGCAGTCGCGTCGGCGTCGAGGGCCAGGGTTTGGGCGCTGTAGGGCGCCAGCGAGCGGGCTTCGCCGGGGTCGATCTGCAGGCCGCCGATCTGCCAGCCCCCGCGCAGGTTGAGGGCAAAGGCCAGCAGCGCCAGCAGCAGGCCAATCTCTATCCCCGCGGCTGGCCATGTGTGGCGGTGATGGCAGTCTCCCCACCCTGTCTGCGGGTCATCCCCTGCATCCGAGGACTGGCCGCTGCGCGTGCAGCGTGCGGTCAGCGTTGCCATCTCCGCTGCCGCGGGGCCGGGCAGGGTGAGATCGAAGGTGTGGGTGAGGGGCAGGGGGTGCACGGGAGGCGCCAGGGTGCGGGCGAGCCAGGCCAGCCGCAGGCGTTGGTACAGCCGCAGCAGCAGGGCCAGGGCCAGCACGGGCAGGAGGATGCGCAGCAGCGGGGCCTGCGCCAGATCGAACAGGCCCAGGCTGGCCAGGGCCGCGCCCGCGGGCCATTGCCCGGTGGTTTCGGCCAGCCAGGCCCCGCGGGCCAGGGGATCGGCGGCCAGGGCGGTGGGCAGTTGCGGCAGGAAGAGGTGTGCAACCACGGCCGCGGCGGTTATCATGGTCAGCGCCGCGGTCCACAGCGGATGACTCAGCGCCTGCCACAGCCGCGGCCAGACCGCGCCCGCGGCCTGCGTCCGCACACGGGTGAACGCAGGCGCGGCAGGGGGCGGCGCGGCAGGGGAGGTGGACATGGCTCTAGAATGCAAAGACCCCAGCCGGGTGGGGCTGGGGTGCAAAGATGGAGCCACCCGACGGATTTGAACCGACGACCGGCGCATTACGAATGCGCTGCTCTACCGACTGAGCTAGGGTGGCTGGGAACGAGGGCATTATAACAGGGATGGGGAACAGAGGCAATTCAGTGGTCAGTGGTCAGTATTCAGTGGTCAGTATTCAGTATTCAGTATTCAGTGTTCAGTCGTCAGTCGTCACGGCAGCCACTGATCACTGAATACTGAATACTGACCACTGAATACTGAATACTGACCACTGACAACTGCCCTCACGGCGCCAGCTGGGTGAGGGCGGCGCGCAGACGCTCCTCGACGCCCTGCGCCTCGGCGGGCAGGCGCTGTACCGCCCGCTGCGCCTCGACCACGCTGTAGCCGAGGGTGGTGAGCGCGTCGATCACTTCGGCGTCCTCCTCAGAGATGCGGGCGATGCCGGCGGCGTCCAACTCTGCCGGCGCGATCTTGTCTTTGAGATAGAAGAGGATCTTACGGGCGTTTTTGACGCCGATGCCCGGCACGCGGGTGAGCAGGGCCGGCTCGTCATTGGCCACGGCCAAGCGCAGGGCGTCGGGCGTGAGGTGGGAGAGGATATTCAGGGCCAGCCGCGGCCCCACACCGGCCACGCCCAGCAACACCTGAAAAAGCTGCAACTCTTCCTCGCTCTCGAAGCCAAAGAGGGCCAGTTCCTGCTCGCGCAGGTGCAGGAAGGTGAAGAGGGCCACCGCCTGCCCCGGTTGGTAATGCCGCAATTGGGCCGGCGGCAGGAACACATTCACCCCAAACGCGCCCACATCCACCACGGCAAAGTTTGTCTCGATCTGTTCGATGCGTCCGCGAATGCGTGAGATCATGGGGCGCCTGCCGGGAGAGGAGGTCAGGGGGACAAAAAGTAGGCGAAGCGGTAGCCGGCCCCGCGCACGGTGTGGATGTAACGCGGCTGTGCCGGGTCTGGCTCCACCTTTTCGCGCAGGCGCCGCACCCCCACCTCCACCAGATTGGTCGATCCCTCGAACTCGTAGCCCCAGACGCTGCGGAACAGCTCTTGCTTGCCGATCACCTGATCGACGTGGGACATGAAATATTGCAGCAGGCTGAATTCGATGGGGGTGAGATGGCAAGGTTCGCCCCGCACCGTCACCTGATGCGTGTCTACGTCCATGAGGATATCGCCGGCGCGCAGCACTTTTGGCTCTGGCGCGGCCTGTTTCAGCCAGGCCACGCGGCGCAGGATCGCCTCGATGCGGGCAGCCACCTCGCGGAAGGTGAAGGGCTTGGTGATGTAATCATCCGCGCCCAAAGTGAAGCCTTTGACGATGTCATCTCCCGATCCAAGGGCGGTGAGCATGACCACCGGCACCTGCGAACGCCGGCGAATTTCCTGCAACACGCTGAACCCATCCAGATAGGGCATCATGATGTCGAGGATGATCAGATCGAATTCGGGGGAGTTGTCGAATTTTGCCAGCGCGTCGCGGCCATCCACAGTAGGCGTCACGTCGTAGTTGTTGGCCTTGAGGCTCAACTCGATTAAATTACGCAGCGGCGCCTCATCTTCCGCAATCAACACCCTGGTTTTCGTCTTGACAGAAGACATGGTTAATGGTCAATGGTCAATGATTAATGGTCAATGATTAATTGTTATTGGATATTAGGTATTGGGTATTGGATATTAGGTATTAGGTATTAGCTAATATCCAATACCTAATATCCAATACCTACCATCCTGCTATGCATGTGACAGATGGCGATGGCGAGGGCGTCGGCGGCGTCGTCGGGGCGGGGGAGGTCGTCCAGGTTCAGCAGCAGGCGCACCATCTCCTGCACCTGGCGCTTGTCGGCCCCGCCATAGCCGCTGACCGCCTGTTTGACCTCGGCAGGCTTGTATTGGAAGAGAGACGCGCCCGCCTGGGCAATGGTCAGCAGCACCACCCCGCGGGCGTGGCCCACAGCCAGGGCCGAGCGGGCGTTGCGAGCAAAGAAAAGCTCTTCGACGGCCACGGCATCGGGCCGGTGTTGGGCGATGAGGCCGGTCAGCGCCTCATGGATGGTGACCAGCCGCGCCGGCAAAGACTCGGTCGCCGGGGTGGTGATGATGCCGTAAGCCAGGGCGTGCAGGCTGCCCTCTCGCTCGGTGACGACGCCAAAGCCGGTGGTGGCCGTGCCGGGGTCCACGCCCATCACGACCGGCGACTTCGGGGTCATGCCGCCTCGAATTCGGCGATCAGGGCATCATCGATGGCCAGGTTGGAGTGCACGCGCTGCACATCATCCAGGTCTTCCAGCCGTTCCAGCACGCCCAGGATCTTCAGCGTCTCCTCCGCCGGCAAGTCGACTTCGTTCTGCGCCACCATGGTCAATTCCGCGCTCTCGATCGTGTAGCCGGCCGCGTGCAGGCGGTCGCGCACCGCGGCCAGGTCGATATCCGCGGTGACGATCTCGGCGCTGCCATCTTCGTTGAAATAGACATCTTCGGCCCCGGCATCGATCGCCTCCAGAAAGACTTCTTCCTGATCACGGCCATTGGCGGCGACGATCAACTGTCCTTTGCGGTCGAATTGCCAGGCAACGGAGCCGGCGCTGGCCATGCTGCCCCCCCCTTTGGTGAGGACATGGCGGATCTCGGCCACGGTGCGATTGCGGTTGTCGGTCATCGTCTCGATCAGCAGGGCCACGCCGCTGGAGGCGTAGCCTTCGTAGGTCACTTCCTCCAACTCGTCGCCCTTTTCCAGGCCGGCGCCGCGGGCAATGGCGCGCTCGATGTTGTCTTTGGGCATGTTGGCGGCTTTGGCCTTGTCCAGCACAAGGCGCAGCCGCAGATTCATTTCGGGGTCGGGGCCGCCGGCGCGGGCCGCGACCTGCAATTCACGGGCGATGCGGGTGAAGATCTTGCCGCGCCGGGCGTCGACAGACTCCTTGCGGCGCTTGATGTTGGCCCATTTGCTATGGCCTGACATAGGTGAGGATACTCCGGCGTTAGGGAAATCAAGGGGATAGGAATCGAGGCAGATAGTATACCGCAGAATGCCTGTTTGGGCCTACTCTGCCGCCCTGGCGCGCACCAGCACTGCTTGCAAAAAGGCGTGGAACAGGGGATGCGGCTGGTCGGGGCGGGATTTGAATTCGGGATGGAACTGGCTGCCGAGCATGAAGGGATGATCGCGCAATTCCGCAATCTCGACCAGATGGCCATCCGGGCTGAGGCCGCTGTAGACCAGTCCCGCCTCTTGCAGCCAGCGGCGATAGCTGTTGTTGAACTCCCAGCGGTGGCGGTGCCGTTCCTGGATCAGGTCGGTAGCGTAGGCGGCGTGGGCGCGGGTGCCGGGCTGCAACCGGCAGGGATAGAGGCCCAGCCGCATCGTCCCCCCCATGTCGGCGATGCCCCGCTGGTCGGCCATGAGGTCGATCACTGGAAAACGGGTGGTGGGGTCGAACTCGGTGCTGTTGGGCTGATCATGGCCCAGCAGGTGGCGGGCGAACTCGATCACCAGCACCTGCATGCCCAGGCAAAGGCCCAGATAGGGGATGGCATGGGTGCGGGCGTAACGGGCAGCGATGATCTTGCCCTCGATGCCGCGGTAGCCGAAGCCGCCTGGCACTACCAGGCCATCCACCTGCGCCAACAGATCCAGTCCCCGCCCCTTTTCCAGCTCCTCCGAGCTGATCCAACTGATCTCGACAGCATGATCCAGGGCCAGCCCGGCGTGGAAGAGAGCCTCGCGCACGCTGATGTAGGCGTCTTGCAGGGTCACATATTTGCCCACCAGGCCCACGCGCAGCGCGGGTTTGGGGGCGTGGATGCGGCGCACCAGCTCGCGCCAGGGCTGGAGATCGGGCGGATGCGCGCTGTGGCCCAGTCGTTCCACGATCAACTCGCCCAGCCCCGCCTCTTCCAGGGTCAGCGGCACATTGTAGATGCTCTCTGCCGTGACCAGGGGGATGACCGCACGCGGGGCCACATCGCAGAAGAGCGCGATCTTGTCGCGCACTTCCGCATCCACCGGAAAATCGGAACGGCAGATGATCACATCGGGCTGGATGCCGATGCTGCGCAGGTCGCGCACGCTGTGTTGCGTGGGCTTGGTTTTCAGCTCGCCGGTGGCGCCCAGGTGGGGCAGCAGGGTGACGTGGATGAAGAGGGTATGCTCGCGGCCTACATCGTTGCGCATTTGCCGCAGCGCCTCCAGAAAGGGCAGGCCCTCAATGTCGCCCACCGTGCCCCCCACCTCCACGATCACCACCTCGGCCCCGGTCTCGCGGGCCACCATGTTGATGCGGCGTTTGATCTCGTTGGTGACATGGGGGATGACTTGAATGGTGCCCCCCAGATAATCGCCCCGCCGCTCCCGTCCGATCACTTCGGCGTAGATCTGACCGCTGGTGACGTTGCTGGAGCGGGTGACATTGACGCCGGTGAAGCGCTCGTAATGCCCCAGATCCAGGTCGGTCTCGGCCCCATCATCGGTGACGAAGACCTCGCCATGTTGATAGGGGCTCATCGTGCCCGGATCGACGTTGAGATAGGGATCCAGCTTCTGCCCGGCGATGCTGATGCCGCGGCTGCGCAGCAATCTGCCGATGGCGGCAGCGGTCACGCCTTTGCCCAGGCCGCTGACTACACCACCGGTCACGAAGATGTATTGGGTCATCCAGATCTGCTCCTGAAGGGAAGGGGCTGGGCGAGGGGGAAGGCTGGGCGGGGGTTGCCGGTGCTCGCACGCAGGGGGTGATCGTCGCCGTCCGCCAGTCATCACCGGGGGGATGATAGCATGGGGCCGCGGGCAGGCGCAAGATGATCGGCCGCGGGGTTACGCCCCATCCGCGGGCGCGGGATCGGGGACGATGAACAGCTCCAGGGCCGGATCCAGGTCGCCGCCGCCCTGCAAGATCTCATCCAGGGCCAGCTTGACGAATTTGCCGTGGGCGACGACGGCCACGCTGCCATCGGCCAACAACAGCTCCCCCTCGGCGGTGAAGAGCCGCCGTTTGTTCTCGGTGATGCGCCCGACGATGGTCAGCATCTCGCCCAGCGGCACCGGGGCTTTGTAGCGGAGGGTCAATTCGGCGGTGACGCCCCAGGTGCTGGCGTCGGCCCACACGGCCCGGCCCAGCGTCTCATCCATCATCGCCGCCACCACCCCGCCGTGCACGCGGCCGGGATAGCTCTGGTGCTGGGGATCGGGCAGGAAGCGGCCCACACAGGTGGCCGCGTCCACCTGATAGAAATGCGCGTGCAGCCCGGCGGGATTCTCGACCCCGCACACAAAACACATGCGCGAATTGTATTGCTTCTCGGCGGTGGTTTGGTTGATGTGAGAGTAGTTGTTGGTCATTAGATATTAGATATTAGATATTAATGATTAATGATTAATCATTGACAATTCACAATTGACAATTGACAATTGACAATTAACCGGCCATTTGCAGGGCGTCGAGGCCGAGGAACATGGCGGCGGCGGCGCTTGATTCGCCCACGCGGCCATCGCGCAGGGCCTGGCGCAACTCGGCCGCGGTCAGCAGCAGCGGCCGCACCGCCGCCAGATCGCCCGCCCGCGGGGCCGCGACCTGGCGCAGCCCGGTGGCCAGGAAATAGTGCCCCCGACTCATGCCGCGGTTGCCGTCATTATGAAACGCGCCCAGAAAACGCCATGCCGCCGCCGCGTAACCCGTCTCCTCCAGCAACTCCCGCTGCGCTGCGAGCAGCGGCGGCTCGTCTGGCTCCAGATAGCCGGCGGGCAGCTTCAGCGTCGTGCGGCCCAGGCCATGCCGATACTCCTCCACCGCCACGATCAACCCATCCTCGCGCACGCCAAAAATGGCGACGTAGGCCGGCGCCTCGATGAGCAGATAGCCATCGATCACCCGGCCATCGTCAAGCTGCACCTGCTGCTCGATCAGCCGCAGCCAGGGCGGGCGTTCCACCAGCACACGCTGATGCAGCACCTTCCAGCCTTCTGTGCTCATGCCGCTTACACCAGCACCGGGGCCTGATATTCGCCGAACACCCGGCGCAGCACGCCGCAGATCTCGCCCAGAGTGGCGTAGGCCTGCACCGCCTGCACGAACAGGGGCATGAGCGGGGCTTCCGCGTCGCGGGCCGCGTCCTCGATCTGGCTGAGCAGCGCGGCCACGCGGGCGGCGTCGCGGCGCTCCCGCACCGCCTGCACGCCCGCGATCTGCGCCCGCTGCACGGCCTCGTCGATGCGCAAGATGTCGGGCGCGTGCGCCTCCTCCACCTGGAAGCGATTCACGCCCACCACGACCTCTTCCCCCCGCTCGATCGCTTGCTGCGTGCGATAGGCCGCGTTCTGGATCTCGCGCTGGATGAACCCCTCCTCCACCGCGCGCACAGCCCCGCCCATGGCCTCGATGCGGGCGATATACTCCTCCGCCCCCGCCTCGATGGCGTCGGTCAGATACTCGATGGCGTACGAACCGCCCAGTGGATCGATCGTATCGGCCACCCCCGACTCGTAGGCCAACACCTGCTGTGTGCGCAATGCGATCTGCACCGCTTTTTCGGTGGGCAGCGAGAGGGCCTCATCCATCGAATTGGTGTGCAGGCTTTGGGCGCCGCCCAGCACCGCGGCCAGGGCCTGCACCGTCACCCGCACGATGTTGTTCTCCACCTGTTGGGCGGTGAGGGTGGAGCCGCCGGTCTGGGTGTGGAAGCGCAGACTCCAGGAGCGCGGGTCTTGGGCCCCGAACTGCGTGCGCATGATCCGCGCCCACAGCCGCCGCGCGGCCCGGAATTTGGCGATCTCCTCCAAAAAATGGTTGTGGGCGTTGAAGAAAAAGGAAAGTTGGCCGGCGAAGGCATCCACATCCAGCCCCGCGGCCAGCGCTGCCCGCACATAGGCCATGCCATTCGCCAGGGTGAAGGCCACCTCCTGCACGGCGGTGCTGCCTGCTTCGCGGATGTGGTAGCCGCTGATCGAGATCGTGTTCCACTTGGGCGTGTGCTCGCCGCAATAGCGGAAGAGGTCGGTGATCAGGCGCATGGAGTGCTGCGGCGGGAAGATGTAGGTGCCGCGGGCGATGTATTCCTTGAGGATATCGTTCTGCACCGTGCCGCGCAGCGCTGCCGCGGGCACGCCCTGCTTCTCGGCCACCCCAATCACCATGGCCAGCAGGATGGCCGCGGGCGCGTTGATCGTCATCGACACCGACACCTTGTCCAGGGGGATGCCTGCCAGCAGGGTCTCCATGTCGGCCAGCGAGGAGATGGCCACGCCCACTTTGCCCACCTCGCCAAAGGCCATGGGGTCGTCGGCATCGTAGCCGATCTGCGTGGGCAGATCGAAGGCGACAGAAAGCCCGGTCTGGCCTTGGGCAATGAGGAATTGGTAGCGGGCGTTGCTCTCGGCGGCGCTGCCAAAGCCGGCGTATTGGCGCATCGTCCACAAGCGCCCGCGGTACATCGTCGGCTGCACCCCGCGGGTGAAGGGATAATCGCCGGGGAAGCCGAGCCGCGCCGGATAATCGGCCTGGGCGGGGGTGGGCAGGTGCAGGCGCTGCAGCGGGATGCCGGAAGCGGTCTCGAAATGGGGCTTGCGCTCTGGCGAACGGGCCAGGGCCGGTTGCAAGGTGGTCTCTTCCCAGCGGGCCAGGGCGTCGGCAAGTGGTGTGGCGTCGGTTTTTGTCATGGCAATCGGTCTGGGGGCCTCTATTCCAACACAAGCAATGCCGCGCCCTGCTCCACACTTTCGCCGGGCTTGATGTTGACGGCGGTGATGACGCCGCTGCGCGGCGCGCGCAATTCGTTCTCCATCTTCATCGCTTCCAGGATGACCAGGGGTTGTTTTTCCACGATCTCTTCCCCCGCGCGCACCAGCACACGCACCACCAGGCCGGGAATCGGCGCCTTGATGGTCATCACGCCGGTCGGCGCGGCCAGCGCGGCCCGCCCGCCCGATAACCGCAGCTCCCGTTCATCTGCCACGCGCACATCGAAGGTGCGGCTGCCCAGCGTCACCCGATACCCCTGCTGCGTCTCTTCCACCACCAATTCCACCGAGGCATTGTCCATCAGCAGCGAATACAAACCGAGGGGGCCGACTTGCAGCAGGTCGGCCGCAATTGCCTGGCCGTCGATGCTGAGGGCGCCGGTGTCTTCGATTTCGATTTGATAGGTTTTGTGGTCGATCTGGGTCTGATATTTCATGGTGCTTGGCTCCCCGCAGGTGGGGGCGAGAGCGCATCCCCCCGGCCCCCGGCCCCCGGCTACAAGAGGGCGCGCATGCCGGTGAGCAGCGCGGATCGGCGCCAGGTGGACTGGCCCTGCTCGCCCTCCACGCCGTGGCTGATGGCGATGTTGCGCAGCCCCCGTTCATGGTGCAGCATCGCGGCCACGATCGCGGCCAGCCGCTCATGCTCCTGCGCAGCGGCCAGGGGCGGCGCGGTGTGCGATTCCAGGAAACGGGTGTCGAACTGGCCCCACTGGAAACGGGGCGAGTCCATCAGGGCCATGTGGAAGGGGATGGAGGTCTTCAGCCCGGCAATGCGATACTCTTTCAGCGCCCGGCGCATGCGCAGGATCGCCTCCGCCCGCGTTTCGCCGTAGGCGATCAGCTTGGCGATCATCGGATCGTAGAACAGGGAGACCTCGAAGCCCTCGTAAATGCCCGATTCCACGCGAATGCCAGGCCCGGTCGGCTCGCGCAGGGCCACGATCTTGCCGCTGGCGGGCATGAAATTGTTTTCCGGGTCTTCGGCGGTGATGCGGCACTCGATCGCCCAGCCTTTCATGTGCACATCCTCCTGGCGGATGCGCAACTGCCGGCCATCGGCGATGCGGATCATCTCTTTGACGATGTCCACGCCGGTCACCAGTTCGGTCACGGGATGCTCGACTTGCAGGCGGGTGTTCATCTCCAAAAAATAGAATTGGCCGTTTTTGTCGAGCAGGAATTCGATGGTGCCTGCCGATTCATAGTTCACGGCCTGGGCCGCGGCCACGGCTACCGCGCCCATCTGCTCTCGCAGCGCCGCGTCCACCGCCACCGAGGGGCACTCCTCCACCAGTTTCTGGTGGCGGCGCTGGATTGAGCACTCCCGCTCGCCCAGGTGGATGCAGTGGCCATGGCGGTCGGCCAGGATCTGGATCTCGACATGCCGGGCCGCTTCGATCGCCTTTTCCAGATAGACGCTATCATCGCCGAACGCGGCCAGCGCCTCGCGGCGGGCCGCGGCCAGCCCCGACTCCAGATCTGCCGGGTCGGCGACGGTGCGCATGCCTTTGCCGCCGCCGCCGGCGCTGGCCTTCACCAGGATGGGGTAACCGAGTTGGGCCGCGGCCGCGGCCAGATCGGCGTCGCGCAGGTGGCGGGGGGTGCCGGGGACGAGGGGCACGCCTGCCTGTGTCACCCGCTCGCGGGCCGTGATCTTGTCGCCCATGGCCTCGATCGCTTCAGGCGAGGGGCCGATGAAGGCAATGTCCGCGTCCCGCACTGCCGCGGCAAAACCGGCGTTCTCGGCCAAAAAGCCGTAGCCGGGGTGGATGGCGTCGGCCCCGGCCTGCCGGGCCACGTCGATCAGCTTATCCCCGCGCAGATAGCTCTCGCGGGCCGCGGGCGGGCCGATGTGATAGGCCTCGTCCGCGTAGCGCACGTGCAGGGCGGTGCGATCCGCATCGGAGAATACCGCCACGGTGCGGATGCCCCGCTCCTGGCAAGCCCGGATGATGCGAACAGCGATCTCACCACGATTGGCGACGAGAACTTTTTTGAACATGGGATGGTGGGTTGGTTAGTTGGTTGGTTGGTTAGTTGGTTGGTTGGTTGGTTAGTTGGTTGGTTGGTTGGTTAGTTGGTTGGTTGGTTGGTTAGTTGGTTGGTTGGTTAGTTGGTTGGTTAGTTGGTTGGTTAGTTGGTTGGTTAGTTGGTTGGTTGGTGACAGTTCGCCTGATGCGTCATTGCAAGGGTAACCGCAGGTCGCAAGCGAAGCAATCTCCAAGGTGGCTCGTCAATTTTTGGGAGGGTTCAAGCAGCGTTGGGGATTGCTTCGGGACTATTGCCCCTCACAATGACAAAATATTGGATATTTGGTATTGAATATTGATTGAGTTCGTGTACCAACCAACTAACCAACTAACTAACCAACTAACCAACCAACCAACCAACTAACTATAATCCCTCATAACGGGATGTTACCGTGCTTTTTATAGGGATTGGCGTCCCGCTTGTTGCGCAGCATCTCCAGGGCGTTGATCAGTCGCGGCCGGGTTTCGTGCGGCTCGATCACATCATCGATGTAGCCGCGCGACGCGGCCACATAGGGATTGGCAAACTTCTGGCGATATTCCGCCACCAGCCGCGCCCGCTCCGCGGCCGGGTCTGCCGCCTCGGCCAGTTGGCGGCGGTAGATGATGTTCACCGCGCCCTCTGGCCCCATCACCGCGATCTCGGCGGTGGGCCAGGCCAGCACCAGATCCCCGCGGATGTGCTTCGAGTTCATCACGCAATAGGCCCCGCCATAGGCCTTGCGCGTGATGACCGTGATCTTGGGCACTGTGGCCTCGCAATAGGCGAAGAGCAGCTTGGCCCCATTGCGGATGATGCCGCCATGCTCCTGGGCCACGCCGGGCAAGAAGCCGGGCACATCCTCGAAGGTGATCAGGGGGATATTGAAGGCATCGCAGAAGCGGACGAAGCGCCCGCCCTTGATCGAGGCATCGATATCCAGCACGCCCGCCAGATAGGAAGGCTGCTGCGCCACAATGCCCACGCTGCGCCCGCCCAATCGGGCAAACCCCACCAGGATGTTCTGGGCATAATGCCGGTGCACTTCCAGAAAACGGCCATCATCCACCACCCGTTGAATCACCTCGTGCATGTCATAGGGCTTGTTGGGGTGGTCGGGGATGATGCTGTCCAACTCTGGGTCGCGGCGCAACGCATCATCGGTCGTGGGCAGATAGGGCGGGTCTTCCAGATTGTTCTGCGGCAGATAAGAGAGCAACTGCTGCGAGATGAAGAGCGCGTCCTCCTCGTTATCGGCCACGAAATGGGCCACGCCGCTCTTGCTGGCGTGGGTGTGGGCGCCGCCCAATTCCTCGAAGCTCACATCCTCGTGGGTGACGGTCTTCACCACCTCCGGCCCGGTCACGAACATGTGCGATGTCTCTTTGACCATGATGATGAAATCGGTGATGGCGGGGGAATAGACCGCGCCGCCGGCGCACGGCCCCATGATCACCGAGACCTGCGGCACCACGCCAGAGGCCAGGGTGTTGCGCAGGAAGATCTCGGCGTAGCCGCCCAGCGAGATCACGCCCTCCTGGATGCGGGCGCCGCCCGAATCGTTCAGGCCGATCACCGGCGCGCCATTGCGCATGGCCATATCCATGATCTTCACGATCTTTTCAGCGTGCGATTCGGACAGGGAGCCGCCAAACACGGTGAAATCCTGCGAAAAGACATAGACCAGCCGCCCGTTTACCGTGCCATAGCCGGTGATCACCCCATCGCCCAGAGGGCGCTCCTTTTCCAGGCCGAAATCGTAGCTGCGGTGGGTGACGAAGGGATCCAATTCGCGAAAGGAGCCTTTGTCGAGCAGCAAAGTCAGGCGTTCGCGGGCGGTGTTTTTTCCCCTGGCATGTTGGCGATGGATGCGCTCCTCGCCCCCGCCCAGTTGCGCTTCGGTGCGCATTTTGTGTAGAAGTGCGATGCGTTCACTGTTGTTCATGCCACACACTCTTGGCTGTGTGAGGGTGCTGCCGGTGGGACGTTGTGTACAGCGATGAGAAGAGTATAACCGATCTGCGCGGTCAAAGCCATTTTTCTACCGCGCCGCGTCATGGCCGCGCCCGTTCACAGCCGGACGATGCCGGCCAGAATCAGCAGGGTGATCAGGATCGGCTGGTGAATCAGGTAGATGAGCAGAGAATTCTGGCCCAACAGCCGCAGCCAGGGCAGAGGCCCCCGCGTCTCCCCGGCGGGGCGCTGTCCCACCAGGCTGTTGCCCAGGAAGATGCCGATCAGCGCCACTCCAAACCAGGGGATGATGGGAAAATAATCGAAGGCGGCGCGGGGGGTGCTGTCCAGCCCCAGCCAATCCAGCCAGGGCAGATGCCAGCCCAATCGCGGGAAAACCTGGCCCAGGAAGAGGAGCAGCAGCCCCAGGCCCAGCGCGCGCCAGCGCCAGCCCAGGAAGGGATAGGCCAGCACAATCGCCGCGCCGATCAGATGCAGGATGCCGAACCGCACGTAGCGGTTCGGGTCGAAGGCGAAGGTGACGAGGCTGACCACCACGCCCCAGGAGAAGATGATGGCGCCCCGCCGCAGATAACGGCCCCAGCCCGCAGCCGGCCCCGCCTGCCGCCGGCTCAGAGTCAGCGACACGCCCACGAGGCCGATGAACAGCGAGGCGGTGGCCTGCTGGAAATAATGCCAGAAGCCGGTGTAGACGGCGATGTCATAGCCGCCCAGCCCGCGCAGATCCCACACAAAATGGTAGATGACCATCATCAGGATGGCCACCCCGCGCAGCGCGTCCACCTGCCACAGCCGGCTGCGATCCAGGCGTCGCGTCGGGCGGATGCTCGCGCGCATCCCCCGCAGATGCACGGCCAGCGCCGTCATGCTGCTGCCGTCCCGAATCGCCGGAAGAGATCGACCAGAAACTCGATCTGCTTGAAATAGTCGGCCAGGCGGATGTTCTCGTTGGGCGCGTGCATGTTCACGCCGGGATAGCCCACGCCCACAGTCACCGCATCCACGCCCAGGCCCTCGCCCAGGGCGTAGAGAGGCCCGCTGCCCCCATGCGAGGGGTAGATGACCGGGTCGTGGCCATAGACCGCGGCCACGCTGGCCGTCACGGCCTGCACGATCGCGGCTTCGGGGTGGGCCCGCGAGGGGGCCAGCGCGCTCATCGGCCGGATGTGGATGTCCTGATAACCGCGGCGATCCAGATGCTCCCGCAGCAAGCGCAACACCAGCTCCGGCGTCAGATCGGGCACCAGCCGGAAATCGAGCTTGACCGTGGCCAGGCTGGGCAGCACCGTTTTCTGGCCCTCTTCGATGAACCCGGCCCGCAGCCCGCAGATGGTGCAGGTGGGCGCGTAGAGGAAGCGTTGCAGGGCCTGACGGTTAGCGATGTCGTTGATGAAGGCCGGGATGCCCCAGCGGGCCTTCATCGCCTCCCCTTCGAAGGGAATGCGGTCGAGGTATGCCTCTTCCAGCGGGGTGATGGGGCGCACATGCGCGGCGAAATCGTCAATCAGGATGGTGTCATCGGGCGCTTTCAGGGTGTTCAGGGCCTGCACCAGCCGCCAGGCCGGGTTGGGCGCGATGGCGCCATAGGCCGAGTGCAGGTCGGATGTGGCCCCGCGGGCGGAAAGCTCCACATATTGGATGCCTTTGACGCCGAGATAGAGGGTGTAGCGTTCCTGGCTGTCGAACCCGCCCGATTCCCACAGGCAGCCATCCGCCCGGATGCTGTCGGCGTGGGCCGCGGCCACCGGCGCCAGATGCGGGCTGCCCACCTCCTCTTCCCCTTCCACGAAGAACTTGAACCGCAGAGGCAGATCGCCGTACAGGGCCTGATAGATTTCGACGGCGTGGATGCGGGAGAGGAGATCCCCCTTATCGTCGGCCACGCCGCGGGCAAAGAGCTTGCCATCGCGCACGGTGGGTTCAAAGGCGGGGCTGTGCCACAGCTCCAACGGGTCCGCGGGCTGCACGTCATAGTGGCTGTAAGAAGTGAGGCTGCGCGGGCCGGCGCCGATCTCGGCCCAGACCACGGGCGGGCCGTCGGTGGTGGGCCACAGAGCGGTCTGCGCGCCCAGCCGTTGCAGCCGGGCCAGGGTCCAATCGGCCATCGTTTGCAGGGCTTGAGCGTCGCCGCTGACCGAGGGGATGCGACAGGCCTCGATCAGTTCGGCCAAAAAGCGTTGTTCATGCGCGGCAATGGCGCGTTGCACAGGATTTGTCATGATCAGATTCCTCGATTGGGTGGCGCACGGCGGTAACGGGGCAATTATACCCTGCGGGTCAGGGCATGTACAATACCCTACCTGTTTTTGCCGTACTTCCACCACCACCGGAGGCGCCCATGTCTGCTATCACCGTCATCATCAATCCCTACGCCAACCGTGGGGACAGCCAGCACCAGATCGACGCCGGCCTGCAAGCCCTGGCAACCAGCGGCCTGGCGTTCGACATCCAACTCACCGAGTACCGCGGGCACGGCGCCGAGTTGGCCGAGGCCGCGGCCCGCAACGGCGCCGAGATCATCGTGGCCGCGGGCGGGGATGGCACCGTGCATGAAGTGGCCAACGGCATCCTGCGCGCGGCCGAGGGCAGCGAGGGCGTGGCCTCCGCCACCCTTGGCATCCTGCCTGTGGGCAGCGGCAATGATTTCGCCTGGGGCCTGGGCCTGGACAAGGGCGTGGATCTGGCCATCGACCGCCTGCGCCGCGGCCAGACGCGCATCATCGATGTGGGCTATGTCGAGGCCGAGGGCTTCCCCGCCCACTATGTGGTCAACATCCTCGGCGGCGGCTTCGATTCGCAGGTGAACATCGAGGCGCACAAGATCATGCGGCTGCGCGGCTTCGCCATCTACATCGTGGCCGTGCTCAAGACCCTGGTTATCTACTATCGCAACCCGCACGCGACCATCCGTTTCAATGACGAGACGCACGAGTTCGACATGCTGATGACCTTCGTCGCCAATGGCCCCCGCCTGGGCGGCGGGTTCATTGCCGCGCCCCACGCCCGCCATGATGACGGCCTGTTCGACATCTGTCTGGTGCACAAGACCACGCGCCGGGATATGTTGTTGATGATCCCCAAATTCATGCGCGGGGCGCATCTCAATCATCCCAAGGTGACGATGGCGCGGGCGGCGCGGGTGGAGATCGAAAGCCCGGAGGGGTTCCCCTCGCAGGCCGATGGCGAGATCGTCGGCAATGATGTGCGGCGGATGGTCATCTCATTGGTGCCCCAGCGCCTGCGGGTGATCGTATGAGCACGCTCAGCCTGTGGAATGTGACGCTGGCGGTGGCGGCCGGCTATCTGATCGGTTCCTTTCCCACCGGCGTGCTGGTCTCCCGGCTGCTGGGCGGCCCCGACCCCCGACGCACAGGCAGCGGCCACACCGGCGGCACCAACATTCGCCGGCTTTTTGGCTGGCCCGCGGCCATTTTCACCGGCGCGGTGGATATCCTCAAGGGCTTATTGGCAGTGTGGTTGGTATCGCAGGTGGTTTCCAGCCCCTGGGCGCTGCCTCTGACCGGCATCGCCGCGGTGGCGGGGCATTGCTGGTCGGCCTTCGCCAGCTATCGCGGTGGCATGGGCGTGGCTACCGCTGCCGGGCTGGCGGGATGGTATTTTCCGTTGGCCATTCCCATCACCGGCGCCCTCTACTTTTTGCTGCAGCGGCTGCTACGGCATCAGGCCCGCGCCATGATGATCGCCGCGGCCCTCATCCCCCTGGTTTTGCTGACCCTGCGCGTCGATCTGCCCCGGCTGACCCTGGGCGTGGGCATCTCCCTCCTCCTCATCCTCCGCTTCGCCAGCGACTTCTACCGCGTCTACGACTAAAGATTAAAGATTAAAGATTAAAGATTAAAGATTAAAGATTAAAGACTGTAACAATTCATCTTATTCTGTCATTGCGAGGGGCGATAGCCCCGAAGCAATCCCCAACGCTGATTGACATCCCCAAAATTGACGAACCACCTTGGAGATTGCTTCGCTGCACTCGCAATGACACATCAGGTGATTAATGAATAACAAATAACAAATAACAAATAACGACTACCGACCCACAACACATGCCAGCGCCGCCGCTGCCTGCGCGGGGGTGACGTCATCATGCACGGCCACGGCGCCGATGGCATGGGGGAGGACGAAGCGCAGGCGCTGCCCCTGGCGTTTCTTGTCGGTGGCCATGGCGGCCAGCACCGCCGGCGCATCCAACCCGTGGCAGCGCGTGGGCAGATGCAGATGCTCCAACACCGCCTGCACCTGGCCGGGCAGATCGGGCGGACACTCGCCCCGCGCCGCAGCCAGATGCGCCGCGGCCAGCACGCCCACCGCCACCGCCTCGCCATGCGGGATGGCGTAGCCGCTGGCCTGCTCGAAAGCGTGGGCGAAGGTGTGCCCCAAATTCAGATGCGCCCGCTCCCCCTGCTCGAAGGGATCGCGCTCGATCACCCCGATCTTCACCCGCAGGGCGCGGGCGATCAGCGAGTGCAGCGAATCGGGGCCGGGGCCGGCCAACTGGCCGAATAGTTCCGGGTCGGCGATGAGGCCATGTTTGACCACCTCGGCCAGGCCGTGGCGAAACTCCCTCGCCGGCAGCGTGGCCAGGGCCTCTGGGTCGATCACCACCAGCGCCGGCTGTTTGAACGCGCCCACCAGATTCTTGCCCTGCGGCAGATCCACGCCCGTCTTGCCCCCCACCGCCGCGTCCACCATGGCCAAAAGGGTGGTGGGCGCCTGGACGAAAGCCACGCCGCGCAGGTAGGTGGCGGCGGCGAATCCGGCCATATCGCCCACCACGCCGCCCCCCAGCGCCAGCACGACGCCGCTGCGATCCAGCCCCGCCGCTACCAGGTCATCGTAGATGCGGGCGATGGTGGCCAGATGTTTGTGCCGCTCCCCCGCCGGCAGAGTGATCAACCGGGCCGGGCGCCCGGCAGCCGTCAGGGCCGCCAGCGCTTGCTCGCCCCAGCGGGGCGCGACGTGTTCATCGCTGAGGATGGCGGCGGCCCCGTTCAACCCGCGCCTGGCCAGCAGTTGGGGCAGCGCGGCCAGCAGCCCCGCGCCGATCAGGACATCGTAGCCCTGGCCCGCGGGCGCGGCCACCGGCAGGCGCAACACCCCCGCCGCCTCCTGCGCTGCTACGGCGATCACCTCCGCTGCCACCTCGGCCACAGTGCGGCCGGTGGTGTCGATGTGATAGGGGATCTCGGCATAGGCCGCGGCGCGCCGGTTCAGCAGGTCGATGAGGCGTTGGCGGCGGTCGCTGCCGGCCAGGAGGGGGCGGCTGGCATCCTCGCCCACGCGTTGCAGCAGCGTCTCCACGCTGGCGGTCAGGCAGATGGCGAGGCCGGTGCGGGTCAGCCGCTCGCGATTGGTCGCGTCCACCAGCGCGCCCCCGCCGGCAGCGATGACCAGCCCCTGCTGCGCGGCCAATTCCCGCGCCAGATCGGCCTCCAGCGCCCGGAAATGCGCTTCACCGTGGCGGGCGAACAGTTCGGCCACCGGCATGCCGGTCGCGGCAGCGATGCGCTCGTCCATGTCTACGAAAGTCCGGCCCAGCTGCGCCGCCGTCTCCCGGCCCACCACGCTCTTGCCCGCGGCCATGAAACCGGTGAGGATGATGTTGGGGGGAGGTGTCATGTGTCAGGTGTCATGTGTCAGGTGTCATGTTTCAAGTTTCAGGTTTCAAGTTTCATGTTTCAGGCGTCGAAGCCGAAGCGCCAGGGGGCGTTGTCCATGGGCAGGTCGTCGAGGTGGGCGCGGGAGAGGGCGGCGAAGCGGGGGCGTTGCTCTTCCAATGAGTCGCCGCCCAGCTTTTCGATCAGCGCGTCGGCCAGCACAAAGGCCAGCATCGCCTCGGCCACGACCACGGCGCGGGGCACAGCGTTGAAATCGGAGCGTTCGTACGTGGTCGGCGCCGCCGCGCCGGTGGCCAAATCCACCGACTGCCGCGGGTTCAGCACGGTGCTGATCGGCTTCATCGCCGCCCGCACCAGGATCGGCTCGCCGGTGGTGATCCCACCCTCCAGCCCGCCGGCGCGGTTGGTTTTGCGGATCAGGCGGCCCTCCGCGTCCCGGAAGATCTCGTCATGCACCTGCGAGCCGAAGCGGCCGGCGTTGGCAAAGGCGGGGCCGATCTCCACGCCCTTGATGGCGTGGATCGAGCCGATGGCGGCGAGGATGCGGCCGGACAGGCGGCGATCCCAGTGCACATGGCTGCCCAAACCGGGCGGGATGCCCAGCCCCACCACCTCGAACACCCCGCCCACGGTGTCTTTGGCCTGCATGCACTCCCACACGCTGCGGCGCATGCGCTCTACCGCGGCCAGGTCGGGGCAGCGCAGATCGTTGCTCTCGGCCAGCTCGAAACGCTGTTCGTAGGGCATGTCGGCGGGGATATCGGCCTGCGCCTGGGCGATGGCGAGCACGTAGCCCCCCACCCGCGCCCCAAACTGGCCGAGATAGTGCTTGCACAGCGCGCCCATGGCCACGCGCGCCGCGGTCTCGCGGGCGCTGGCCCGTTCCAGCGCCAGCCGCAGGTCGCGATAACGGTATTTGATGGCGCCGGTGAGGTCGGCGTGACCGGGCCGGGGCGTGGTCATGGCCGGGATATCTTTCGTGGCCCAGTTTCGCCAATCTTTGTTGGCGATGGTGAGGGCGATGGGGCCGCCGGTGGTGCGGCCATTCATCACTCCGGCGGTGATCCGCGCCCGATCCTGCTCGATCTTCATGCGCCCGCCGGCGCCGTAAGCCGTCTGGCGGCGGGCCAGCTCCTGCGCAATGCCCGCGGGATCGATGGGCAAGCCCGCGGGCATGCCTTCGAGGATGAGGGTCAATTCCGGCCCGTGCGATTCGCCGGCAGTGAGGAAACGGAGCATTTTTCAGTGTTCAGTATTCAGTGTTCAGTATTCAGTGTTCAGTATTCAGTTTGAATCAAAGAAATCGTGTAATTCCAAAAATCTAACGTAATTAATCATCAATAATTGATTTCCACGCGCATGGCAGCCAGGGGCGCGGGGTGGTTGGTCCAGAGCTGCCAGGCCAGGGCGCCTTGATGCAACAGCATGCCCAGGCCGCCGATGGCGTGGGCGCCGCCGCCGCGGGCCTGCTGCATCAGCCGGGTGTCGGGGGGAGTATACACCAGATCGTAGAGGATCTGGCCGGGATGAAAGCGCGCCTCCGCCGGCCAGGGCGAGGCTTGCGTTTGCGGGGCCATGCCCACGGGCGTGCAATTGACAACCATTTTAATCATCAAGGCTGGATCATTCGTGATGAATGATGGGTGCTGGGCGATCAAAGTGGGATCGGGCAGGTGCGGGCGCAGGGCGGCGACGAGTTGGGCGGCCTGCGCGGGGCGGCGGGCATGGATGCGGGTGGGCACGCCTGCCGCGGCCAGGGCATAGGCCACAGCCCGGGCCGACCCTCCCGCGCCCAGGATCAGGGCGCCGCCGGCCTGCACCTCGGCCAGGGACACGCCCTGCTCGTGCAGATCGGCCAGGAACCCGGGCGCGTCGGTGTTCTCGCCCTGCAGCACGCCATCCGCCTGCACGATGATGGTGTTGACCGCGCCGATGGCCTGCGCCGCCGGGCTGAGGGTGTGCAGGTGGGGGATCACCGCCTCTTTGTGGGGGATGGTGACGTTGGCCCCCCGAAAGCCCAAGGCCCGCAGCCCGGCCACCGCCTCGCCCACCCGCTCTGGGTGGACGGGCAGGGGCAGATAGACCCCGTCGATGCCGGCGGCGGCAAAGGCGGCGTTGTGCATGGCCGGCGAGCGGGAATGCGCCACGGGCCAGCCGATCAAGCCAGTGAGGAGCATAGAAAACGCTTGGCGTTCAATGGATCGCCGCGCCCAGCCGGGCCAGGGTCTGGGCGAAGCCGGGGAAAGAATCGGGGATGCACTCGGCGCCCTGCACGGCCGTGGCGCCTTCGGCCAGCAAGCCCGCCACGGCCAGGGCCATGGCCAGGCGATGGTCGCCATGCGAATCGACGCGGGCGCCGCGCAGCCGCGTCGGCCCGGAGACGACGAAGCCATCGGGCCGGGCCTCGATCTGCGCGCCCAGTTTGCGCAACTCGGCCACGGTGGTGGCGATGCGATCCGTCTCCTTCACGCGCAGTTCGCCCGCGTCTCGGATCACCGTCTCGCCCCGCGCCTGGGTGGCGGCCACGGCCAACACCGGCAATTCGTCGATCAGGGTGACGATCTCGGCTCCGCCCAGGGTGATGGCGGTCAGATCGGCGGCGTGGACGCGCAGATCGCCGGTAGGCTCGCCGCCACTCTCGCCCCAATTGTCCAGGGTGATGTCCGCGCCCATGGCGATCAGGGCGTCGAGCAGGCCGCGACGGGTGGGGTTGACGCCCACGCCGGTGAGGGTGAGATGGCTGCCGGGGGCGCAGGCGGCGGCGACGAGCAGGAACGCGGCAGAGGAAAAATCGCCGGGCACGTTGAGATCGAGGGGGGCGAGGGGGTGCGCCGGCGCTTCTGCCGTGAGGATCGGCCCGCGGCGGCTGATCGGCGCGCCCATCGCCGCCAGCATGCGTTCGCTATGATCGCGGGCGGGGCCTGGCTCGCGCACGGCCACCAGCCCGCGGCTGTACAGCCCTGCCAGCAACAGGCTAGATTTGACCTGGGCGCTGGCCACGGGCATGAGGTATTCCAATCCTGCCAGCTCGCGGCCACGTATCGAGAGGGGCAGCAACCGCCCGCCCTCGCGGCCGGCGATATCTGCGCCCATCTGCCGCAGCGGTTCGACCACACGGGCCATGGGCCGGCGACGCAGTTGTTCGCTGCCGGCCAGCACGCTGTGAAAGCGTTGGCCGGCCAGCAACCCGGCCAGCAGCCGGGCCGTGGTGCCGCTGTTGACGCAGTCCAGCACCTCTTCCGGCTCGCGCAGGCCGTGCAGCCCGCGGCCGTGGATGCGCCACTCGCCGGGCGCGGGCGCGTCTACCTGCACGCCCAATTGGCGCACCACAGCCAGGGTGGCGCGGCAGTCGCCGCCATCTAAATAATTGCGCACGCGGCTGACGCCCTCGGCGATGGCCCCGAACAACAGGGCGCGATGGGTGATCGACTTGTCCGCGGGCACAGCGCTGACGCCTAGCAAAGGGCCAGGGGAAAGGGTGAGTGTGGTCATGGGGGAACTATATCACAAGCAGGGGGCAGGGGGCAGTGTTCAGTATTCAGTGGTCAGTGGTCAGTGGTCAGTAGGCGGGCAGCGGTCGGAGCGCTGCGAGCGCTCCGACCGCTTGATCTGCCACCTCTTCCCTGGTCAGTGAGTGAGCAGCGGTCGGAGCGCTGCGAGCGCTCCGACCGCTTGATCGACCACCTCTTCCCTGCCACAATGGCGTGGCTGCGGGAGTTGCGTTATGATTATGCCATGCGACTCTACAATGTACTTACTCACGCCATCGAGCCCTTTTCCGCCGCCGACCCGGTGCGCGTCTACGTCTGCGGCATCACGCCCTATGACACCACCCACCTGGGCCATGCCTTCACCTACACCGTCTTCGATGTCCTGATCCGCTATCTCGAACACCGCGGGCACAGTGTGCGCTACGTGCAGAATGTCACCGACATCGACGACGACATCCTGCGCAAAGCGGGCGAGATGGGCGAGGACTGGATCGCCCTGGGCAACCGCTGGACCGCCCGTTTCATCACCGACTTGCAGCAGCTTAACCTGCGCCCGCCCGATGTCTACCCCCGCGCCACCGAGGTCATTGCCCAGATCGTGGCCGGGGTGACGCGGCTGCTGCAGGCGGGGGTGGCCTACGAGAACGGGGGCAATGTCTATTTTCATATCGACGCCTGGCCCCTGTTCGGCCGGCTCAGTCGGCTGCCGCGCGACCAGATGCTGGCCATTGCCAACCAGCGCGGCAATGTAGCCAACGACCCGCACAAACGCGATCCTCTCGATTTCGTGCTCTGGCAGGCAATGAAGCCGGGCGAGCCGTACTGGCCCAGCCCCTGGGGGCCTGGCCGCCCCGGCTGGCACATCGAATGCTCCACCCTCGCCGGCCATTATCTGGGTGAGACGATCGACATCCACGGCGGCGGCGGCGATCTCATCTTCCCGCACCACGAGTGCGAGATAGCGCAGGTGGAGCCGGTGAGCGGGCGGCCTTTTGTGCGCTTCTGGATGCACGCGGCCATGGTCTACCACCAGGGCGAGAAGATGAGCAAGTCGCTGGGCAACCTGATCATGGCCCGCGACCTGCTGCGCGACTATACCGCCGATGCGCTGCGTCTCTATCTTGCCTCCCACCACTACCGCACTTCCTGGTGTTTCGACGAAGCGCTGTTGCAGGCGGCCCGCGCCCGCGCCTTCGCGTTCGATCGCGCCCTGGCCGTGCGCAGCGGCACCCAGCCGGCCCCGCCCGAACTGCTGGACAGTATCGCCCACGCCGAAAACCGGTTCCACGCGGCGATGGAGGAGGATCTCGACACCCCCGCGGCCCTGGCCGCGCTGGACGATCTGGCCGGCGCAGTGCAGGCCGGCGGCAGCGACGGCTGCGACGTGTCCGCGGGTCAGGCGGCCCTGCGCGCGGCTGCCGGCATCTTCGGCCTGCGCCTCGACGCGCCCGGCCCCGACCCGCGCGTCGCAGCCGGCTGGCACGCGCATCTACAACGATTTCTTTAGTCAACAATCAACAATCAACAGTCAACAATCAACAACCAACAACCAACAACCAACAACCAACAGTCAACAGTCAACAGTCAACAGTCAACAGTCAACAACCAACAACCAACAACCAACAGTCAACAATCAACAATCAACAATCAACAACCAACCAACTAACCAACTAACCAACTAACCAACTAACCAACTAACCAACTAACCAACTAACCAACCAACCATTAAAATGCTCCTCGGTATCGGCTATTTACCCCAGCGCACGGGGCCTGGCCTCTGGCGTGACTTCGATCCCGCCGAGATCGCCGACGATCTGGCGCATATCGCCGCGCTCGGCTTCCAGGCGGTGCGCGTCCCCCTCTTCTGGGGCGATTTTCAACCCGCGCTCGATCAGGTACACACGCCGGCGCTGGATCGCTTCGAGCGCTTCCTGCGCCTGAGCGAAGAGGCCGGGCTGACCGTCGAGGCGGGGTTGTGGGCAGGCATGTGGGATGGGGCGCTGTGGTGGCCGGAATGGGGCGTCACCCCGGCGCCGCTGCCCCCGCATTGGCCCCTGCTGGTCGATCATCGCCGCCTGCGCTGGGGCCGCGTCCGCCATCCCTTCAGTGATGAGCGCATGCTGGCGGCCCGCGGGCTGCTGATCCAGGAACTGGTCGCCACCTTTGGCGGCCATCCCGCCCTGCTTGGCTGGGAGCCGCTGCCCGGATTCGGCCGACTGGCCGCGGCTGTCGAACGCAGCGCGGTGCGCGATTGGCAAGCAGATAGCGTCGAGCGCATGCGCGCGGCCAGCCCCGGCTGCGATTGCACCTTTCTGCTGGCGCTGGAGGCGCTGGAAAGCCCCAACACCCTCTGGCCGGACGCTGTCCTCGCCGCCGGCGGGCAGCCCAGTCTCAGCATCGCCGCCTTTGCCAGCGACCGCCGCCGCCTGCCCCTCAACCCCCGTTGGATCGCGTTTGCCCTGGATGTGGCCGCGGGCCTGGCCGGGCAGCCGATCAGCATGCATCTGGCCGGGCTGCCCACGGCCCCGCCGGGAGAGCCTTCCTTTGCCCTGCATGGCAGCTACTACGCGCACGAAGAGGAAGCCGGGCGTTTTCTGGCCGCGGTCATCGCCATTGCCCGCGATCGAGGCTGCCCGCGGCTGTGGCTGTGGCGCTGGGCCGACATCCCCGCGGCCCACTGGGAGCAGCCGCCGTACGATCAGGCTACCTGGCGACGCCACACCGGCCTGTTGCGCCAGAATGGCCAGGAAAAGGCCCTGATCCAGGGGCTGCGGGCCACAAGCGCCGATCCCCTTCCCTCGCCCATTTTATTCGACCGCGACGCCTACCGGGCCGACCCTGCCGCGCTTTTCCTGCGGCTGTGGCGCGATGCGCAGCAGACCTGATCGGCCGGCGCGGCCCTCTCCCCCACCTCTCCACACCACTGTATGACTGCTGGGATCATTGCTGCCGGCAACGCGGCCACCACCGAAGCCGGCGCCGACATCTTGCGCGGCGGCGGCAATGCTGTCGATGCCGCTGTGGCCGCTGCCTTTGCCAGTTTCGTGGCCGAACCCACCCTGGTGGCCCCGGGCGGCGGCGGATTCGCCCTGTTTTACGAGCAGGCGAGGGGCGACGCCCGGCTCTATGATTTCTTCTGCGATTTCCCCGGCCGGGGGGGCATGCCCGCGCAGCTCGATTTCTTCCCCATCTCCATCAACTACGGCCCTACCCATCAGATCTTCCACATCGGCCGGGGCAGCGTGGCTGTGCCCGGCATGGTGGCGGGGCTGTGCAAGCTGCACGAGGATGGCGGGCGCCTGCCGCTGGCCGTCGTCCTCGCCCCGGCGGTGGCACTGGCCCGCCGCGGCGTGGCCCTGGGCGAGTTCGGCTCCTATGTCGGCTCGTTGCTGCACCCCATCTTCAGCAACGAGCCTGATCTGGCGGGCCTTTTTGGCGCGCCCGGCCATTTTTTGGACGACAACCACATCTACCGCAACCCCGATCTGGCCAATACGTTCGAGGCTTTGGGCCGCAGCGGGCCGGATCTTTTTTACAAAGGGGAGATCGCCCAGATCCTGCTGGCCGATCAGCAGCGGCACGGCGGCCTGATCAGCGCCGCGGATCTGGCTGCGTACCAGGTGCATGTGCGCCGGCCCCTGCGCCGCCGCTACCGCCGGTGCGAATTCCTCACCAATCCCCCACCCTCGCGCGGGGGCGCGCTGATTGCCTTTGCCCTCGCCCTGCTCGCAGACTACGAGATCGGCCAGCTCACCCATGGCAACGCCCGCCATCTCGGCCTGCTGGCCGAAGTCATGCGCCAGACCAACCTGGCCCGGCCCGCGTTCGAAAGCTCTGGCGATCTCGACATCTTCCTGGCCCCCGACCATATCGCGCAGCACGCCCACGATCTCGCCTGCCGTCTGCATCGTCCCGCCCGGCCCTATCCGGTCGATCCCCCGCCCGATGTCTACCCCAACGATACCACGCACATCAGCGTCTCCGACGCGGCTGGCGTCATGGTCTCGCTGACCACCACCGCCGGCGAAGGCGCAGGGTTCATCCTGCCCGGCACCGGCCTGCTGCTGAACAACATCCTGGGCGAGGCGGACCTGCATCCGCTGGGCTTCCACCGCGGCCAACCGGGCCAGCGCATTGGCTCGATGATGGCTCCCTCCCTGATCCTGCGCGACGGCCGCCCGGTAATGGCGGTTGGCTCCGGCGGGGCCAACCGCATTCGCACCGCGATTTTGCAGGTCATCCTCAACCATTTGGATTTTGGCATGCCCCTGGATCAGGCGGTGGATGCGGCCCGCGTTCACTTCGAAGAGGGCGTTTTGCAGATCGAGGGCGGCGCCAAACCCGCGGCCGTGGATTGGCTGAGACGCTGGGGATATGATATTGTGACCTGGCCCCACAAACACATGTTCTTCGGCGGCGCCCATGCTGTCGGTTTCGACGAAGCCGGCGCCCTGTGTGGGGCGGGCGACCCTCGCCGCAATGGCGCGGTGGTGTACGTGCATAGTTGATCTGACGATGGACGAAAGACGAAAGACGAAAGACGAAGGACGAAGGACGATAGTCGGTAGTCGGTAGTCGATGACGAATATACCGGCAAAACACGCGCCATCGTCTATCGTCTATCGTCTATCGTCTATCGTCTATCGTCTATCGTCTATCGTCCTTCGTCCATCGTCTCACCTCAGGAGGCATACCATGCCTGATGATCTCAATCCCGTGCATCTCGGTCAGGCTACTGACCGGTTCCAACGGGCGCATTTTCAGGCGCTGCTGCAAGATTGGCTGGCCAATCTGCGCGGCGCCAATCCCGATCTCCTCCCTTACGAAGAAGTCCGCAACATCCTCGAAGCCCGCGAAGGCGTGGGCAGAGCGAGCGCCCAGAATGTCCCCCTGGAAAAGATCGTGGGCAGCGTGGGCCGCTATCGCGACTTCAACCGCACCTTCCTGCCCCGCAACGAAGCCCTGCTGGAACGCTGGCGCCGTGTGGACGCGGCCATGCACAGCCTCACCGGCGTCCCGCCCATCGATCTTTACCAGATCGGCGATCTTTACTTCGTGCGCGATGGCAATCACCGTGTTTCGGTGGCCCGCACCCGCGGAGATAAGACGATCGAGGCCTACGTCACCCAGGTGGATGCGCCTTTTCCGGTCGAAGCCGACTCGGCGGAGGCCTTGAGTGAATGGCTGACCGAGGCAGGGCATCGCCTCTTCCTCGAACGCACGCAACTGCAAAGCCATTTCCCCGACGCCGACATCCGCCTGACCGAGCCGGGCCGCTATCGCCAGTTCGATCAGCAGATCGAGGTGCATCGCTACTTCCTGGGCCTGAACGCGCAACGCGAAATCCCCTACGCCGAGGCGGTGCAGAGCTGGTACCTGACTGTCTACGAGCCTTTGACAGAGGCGATCCACGCCAGCGACATCCTCAAAGAATTCCCCAAACGCACCCTGGCCGACCTGTTTCTGTGGATCTGCCAGCACCGTGAAGATCTGCGCCAACAATACCATCTCGATCTGGATGAACGGGCTGCGGTCTCCACCTTTGCCAGCGTCTACAGCGACCTGCCCCTGCGCCGGGCGTGGAAAGGGGCGCGGCTGGCCGCGGCCCGGCTGGCGGGCGGCGAATCGGTGCTGGTGGGCCTGCCCGACGAGGCTGACCCCGCTCTCGCGCAGCTGCCAGAACCGGAAGCAACGATCGTCCCCAGCGGTCGGAGCGCTGCGAGCGCTCCGACCGCTTGACCCGCCCCCTCTCCCCTCTCACCTCTCACCTCCATGCGCCACACCAAAATCGTTTGCACCCTCGGCCCTGCCAGCAACGACCCCACCACCCTGGCCCAACTGATCCACGCCGGCATGGATGTGGCCCGCGTCAATTTTTCGCACGGCGACCATGCCTCCCACGCCGAAACCATCGCCCACGTGCGCAGCGTGGCCGAGGCGCTGGAGCGGCCTGTCGCCATCCTCGGCGACTTGCAAGGCCCCAAACTGCGTGTGGGCGCGCTCCCAGCCGAAGGCTTTGTGCTGCAACCCGGCAAGATCGTCACCCTCAGCGCCGCGCCCACAGCCGAGGACATCCCCATCCAATACGCCGACTTGCCCAGCCTGGTCAAGCCCACCGACCGCCTGCTGCTGGATGATGGCCTGCTGGAACTGGAGGTGGTGGCCGCGGATGGATCGAGTATCCAGGCGCGGGTGATCATGGGCGGGGTGCTGTTCGCCAACAAGGGCATCAACCTGCCGCGGGCAGATATCCGCATCCCCGCCATCACCGACAAGGATCGGGCCGACCTGCGTTTTGCCGCGGCCCAGAAACTGGACTGGATCGCCCTCTCCTTTGTGCGCACCGCCCAGGAGGTGTTGGATCTGAAAGGCATGATCCGCCGTCACAGCCAGGCCGGGCAACTGCCGCAGGTGGTGGCCAAGATCGAGAAGCCAGAGGCGGTGGCAGCGATCGCCGAGATCGTGGACGTGGCCGACGCCATCATGGTGGCGCGCGGGGATTTGGGCATCGAGCTGGCAGCGGAAGAGGTGCCAATGATCCAAAAAGAGATCATCCGCCTGTGCAATCAGGCAGGCAAGCCGGTGATCACGGCCACGCAGATGCTGGATTCGATGATCCGCAATCCCCGGCCCACCCGGGCCGAGGCCAGCGACGTGGCCAACGCCGTACTCGATGGCGCCGACGCAGTCATGCTCTCCGGCGAGACCGCGTCGGGCAAATATCCGGTGCGGGCGGTGCAGGTGATGGATCGCATCATCGGCCGGGCCGAGGAGGGGCTGGCGCGGCGCGGGCCTTCCCCGCGGGCGCCGGCGCGGGTGAATTTCGCGGCCCAGGCCATTGCTCGCGCCGCCACCGATCTGGCAACCAACCTGGGGGCTGCGGCCATCCTGGCCCCCACCACCTCCGGCTACACCGCCCGCCAGCTCTCCCGCTACCGGCCCGGCATCCCCATCATCGCGGTCACGCCCAATCCCATGGTGATGCGGCAACTCAACTTGCATTGGGGCGTCTATCCCCTGGCCGCGTCGCGGCGCAACACCACCGACGAGGTGGTGGAAGATGCCGTGCAGCTGGCCCTGCGCCGCGGTCTGGTCAAAGAAGGGGAACTGGTCGTGATCACGGCCGGGTCGGCCGGCAGCACGCCGGGCACCACCAACCTGATCAAGATCCGGCTGATCGAACAGGTGCTGGCCGCGGGCCAGGGTTTGGGCGATCATAAAGCCCGCGGGCGGGTGCGCAAGCTGCGCCCCCCCCTGCCTGCCGCGCTCAAGATCCAGCCCACCGATGTGATCGTGGCCCATTCCTTCGACAGCAGCTGGCAGCATCTGGTCACCGCGGCCTGCGGGCTGGTGGCCGAGGAGGGCAGCCCCCATTCTGTGGCCGTGCGGTTGGCCGAAGATCTCAAGATCCCGGCCGTGGTCAACGCCGCGGGCGCGTTCGATGCCCTGCAGGAAGGGGAGATGGTGGTGCTCGACCCTGCCCGCGGCATCGTCTATCGCGGCCTGGGACTGGACGATCTGCGCAGTTCTGAGGCCAGCGTGGTGAGATGATGGAACGGGCGCCTAAGGGGATGGATCGTTTGCACGCTCTCTGGGCGCGGGCGCGGGGGCAGGATTGCTACACCTGCCAGTTCGCCCAGACCTTCCGCAGCAATGGGGATGGGCAAGTCACCCGGCTGCACGCGTTCTGCCGCAATCCTGACTCGCAATTTCACGACCGCCCCTTGCCGGCCCGCCGCTGGTGTCCGGCCTGGCAGCAAGACCCCGGCGGGCGCAAGCCCGATCCGGTGGAAGCGGAGGGCCTGACCGCATGAGCACGGCAAAAAGCGACCTCGCCACATAACTCTGGGATGGATTGACAGATGTTTTGGGGCTGTGCTAGACTGCGACACCCAATCCAAAAGAGGCTGTAAGGGCAGGATGATGAATGTGAGGGGAAGTTGTGCGCATTCATTGTTTCTTGTCCCCTACCATCTTGATCGATCCCCTCTCCCATCATTCGCGAGGGTGCGGATCGCTAACATGCCGGTACAAGGAGTCGCAATGACCGCATTGTTGGAAGTCAAAGGACTGAAGACCCAATTTTTCACTGAAGATGGCGTGGTACAGGCCGTCAATGACATTTCTTACACCCTGGACGAGGGGGAAACCCTGGCCATTGTGGGGGAAAGTGGCTGCGGAAAGAGCGTCGGCGTGATGTCCCTCATCCGCCTGATCCCGCAGCCGCCGGGCAGGGTGGTGGCCGGGGAGGTGTGGTTCGATGGCCGGGACCTGCTGAAATTGTCGAATGATGACATTCGTCAGGTGCGCGGCAACCGCATTGCCATGATCTTTCAGGATCCGATGACCTCGCTCAACCCGGTGCTGACCATCGGCCAGCAGATCTCGGAAGCGCTGCAACTGCATCTGGGCATGGACAAAGAAAAAGCGCGGCAGCGCTCGGTGGAACTGTTGGAAATGGTGGGCATCCCCGCCGCCGCCTCCCGCCTGGATGATTATCCCCACCAGTTTTCCGGCGGCATGCGCCAGCGCGTCATGATCGCCATGGGCCTCTCCTGCAATCCCCAGATCCTCATCGCCGACGAGCCCACCACGGCCCTGGATGTCACCATCCAGGCCCAGATCACCGATCTGGTGCAGGAGTTGAGACAAAAGATCGGCATGGCCATCATCTGGATCACGCATGACCTGGGCGTGGTGGCCGGGCTGGCCGACCGGGTGATCGTGATGTACGCCGGCAGAATCGTGGAAGAGGGAGAGGTGCATGACCTCTATGCCCGTCCGCACCACCCCTACACCCTGGGCCTGCTGCGCTCCATCCCCCGGCTGGATCAGGGGCATGACGAGCGGCTCATCCCCATCGAGGGCCTGCCGCCCGATTTGATCGACCTGCCGCCGGGCTGTTCTTTTGCCCCGCGCTGCCCCTTCAAGATTGGGCGGTGTGAAACCGAAACCCCGCCCCTGCAAACGATCTCCCACACACGGCGGGTGGCTTGCTGGCGCTGGGAAGAGGTCGTCGCCACCCCGAAAATTGTCGCTGCCAACGGAGGCCAGCATGGCTGAGAATCTGATCGATGTCAAGGACCTGAAGATGTATTTCCCCATCACCAAGGGGATCGTCATCCAGCGCAAGATCGGGGATGTGAAAGCGGTGGACGGCGTTAGCTTCACAATCAAGCGGGGAGAAACGCTGGGGTTGGTGGGGGAATCGGGCTGCGGCAAATCGACCACCGGCCGGGCGCTTTTGCAGTTGTACAAACCCACCGCCGGCTCGGTGCAGTTCGACGGGGCGGAACTGACCGCGTTGAAGGGGGAGAAATTGCGGGCGCAACGCCGCCGCATGCAGATGATCTTCCAGGACCCCTACGCCTCGCTCAACCCGCGCATGACCGTGGGCAGCATCATCGGCGAGCCGCTGGAGGTGCATGGCATTGCCAAAGGCCGCGAGAAACGGGAGCGGGTGCAGGAACTGCTGCGGGTGGTGGGGCTCAACCCCTATTTCATCAACCGTTATCCCCACGAATTCTCCGGCGGCCAGCGCCAGCGCATCGGTGTGGCCCGCTCTCTGGCCCTCAACCCCGATTTCATCGTCTGCGATGAGCCGATCTCGGCCCTGGATGTCTCGATCCAGGCGCAGATCGTGAACATGCTGAAGGAATTACAGGGCGAATTCGGCCTCACCTATCTGTTCATTGCCCACGATCTCTCCATGGTGCGGCACATCTCCGACCGCATCGCCGTGATGTACCTGGGCAAGATCGTGGAACTGACCGATTACGCCACGCTGTATGAGGCGCCGCTGCATCCCTACACGCAAGCCCTGCTCTCTGCCGTGCCCATCCCCGATCCCGCGATCGAGGAAAAACGCCAGCGCGTCATCTTGCAAGGGGATGTGCCCAGCCCGGTCAACCCGCCGAAGGGTTGTAATTTTTGCACCCGCTGCCCGCGCGTCATGAATATCTGCCGGGAGGTGGAGCCGACTTGGCAGAATGTGGGCGGCGGCGGCAAAGAGCACTGGGTGGCCTGCCATCTGTATTGACAGGAAAAACCCTCAAGGTTTTAAAACCCTTGAGGGTTTGCAGATACCGCCAACCCTACGTTTGCCCTACGCTTTGCCGACGGCTATACTTGCCTGTACCATTTTCCCCGCTCGCACAAGCTGATTCCAAAAGGAGCCGCCAGGGTGCGCCAGGACAACAGCGTGCATCTTGGCGGCAAACAAGGAGGTGATGCGCAGCCGCCCCTTTTGCTACCGTGTCATGACCCATTCAAGCCCGGCTGACTTGATGCAATGGGCCATCCCCTTTCCCACACACATCCCTGTGTGATCCCATTCCACCCTACCCAACTCTCTGGAGGAGAAACTGACAATGTTTCGCAAGAATTGGATGTTTGTGATCATCGTCCTGGTTTTGGCTGCCGCGGCCCTCAGCGCCTGCGCCCAGCCTGAGCCACAGGTGGTCGAAAAGATCGTCGAGGTGACCGTGCAGGTCGAAAAGGAAGTCGAGAAAGTCGTGCAGCAGACGGTCGTGGTCGAGAAAGAAGTCGAGAAGATCGTCGAAGTCACGCCGACGCCGGCGCCGGTCAACCTGACGGCCCCGCAGCCTGACACCTACACCTTCTATGCTTTTGGCGACCCACTCACCCTCGATCCGGCGCTGGCCTACGACACCGCCAGCGGCGGAGTCATCCTGAATGTCAGCGAGCCGCTGATCTGGTACAACCACAAGGATGCCACGACCTATGTGCCGATCCTGGCTACCGAAGTGCCCAGCGTCGAAAATGGCGGCATCTCTGCTGACGGCAAGACCTATGTCTTCAAGATTCGCCAGGGCGTCACCTTCCACAATGGCAACGACCTCACCCCCGGCGACATCGCCTATAGCTTCCAGCGCGGCCTGCTGCAGTCGGATCCGAATGGCCCGCAATGGCTGATGCTAGAGCCGATACTGGGCTACAGCTCCGGCGACGTCACCGAAGAGATCGCGGAGGGCGCCTATGCCGGCGATCCTGAGGGACTCAAGGCCAACGCCACCCCTGAGGAGCTGACCGCTGTCTGCGAAAAGGTCAAGGCTGCGGTCGTGGCTGATGACGCCGCTTCCACCGTCACCTTCAATTTGGTCGTGCCCTGGGGGCCTTTCCTGGCTACCCTCACCCAGACCTGGGGCGCCGCCGTCGACCAGGAATGGGCCGCCGAGCAAGGCGACTGGGATGGTTCCTGCGACACCTGGGTCGATTTCTACTCCCCTGGCGAGATCACGAAGATCAGCGACAAGATCAATGGCACCGGCCCGTACAAACTGGAAAGCTGGACCCCCGGCGAGGGCTGGGTGCTGGTCGCCAACGAAAACTACTGGCGCGCGGCCAATGATCCGATGTGGGAAGGCGGCCCAGCCGGGTCGGCGCGCATCAAGCGCATCGTCTACAAGATCGCCAATGAATGGGGTACCCGCTTCGCCATCCTGCAAGCCGGCGACGCCGAAGCAGTGGCTGTGCCCGTCGAGAACCGGCCGCAGGTCGATGCATTCGTGGGCGAGATCTGCGATTGGCGCACCGACGCCTGCACGCCTACGGACAACCCGGATGCGCCGCTGCGCAAGTGGGGCAACCTGCCCAGCACCAGCCGCACCGATGTCTTCCTCAACTTCAACGTCGCCACCGACGATCAGGGCAACAACATCTACATCGGCAGCGGTCAGTTGGATGGCAATGGCATTCCGCCCGACTTCTTCAGCGACATTCACGTGCGCCGGGCCATGGCCTACTGCTTCGACTACGATGCCTATCTGGAGGACGCGCTGAATGGCGAGGGCGTGCGCAACAACGGCCCCATCATTCTCGACATGCTGGGCTACAACCCCGACGGCCCCATGTACGAGTATGACCCGGACAAATGCGCCGAAGAGCTTGCTCAAGCCTGGGATGGGCAGTTGCCCGACACCGGCTTCCGCTTCCAGATCGCCTTCAACACCGGCAATGTCACCCGCCAGACCGTCGCTGCCATCTTCCAGAGCAACCTGCGCGCGATCAATCCCAAATACCAGGTCGATATCATCGGTTTGCCCTGGCCCACCCTCCTGAGCTCCTTCCGGGCGCGGCAACTGCCGGTGGCCGTCAGCGGCTGGATCGAAGATATCCATGATCCGCACAACTGGGTGCAGCCCTACGGCGTTGGCACCTTCGCCGGCCGCCAGAACCTGCCCGCTGACCTGAAGGCGCAGTTCCAGGAGCTGATCAACGCCGGCGTGGCCGCCAGCGACCCGGCTGAGCGCGAAAGAATCTACTTCGAGTTCGGCCAACTGTACTACGATCAGTTGCCCACCGTCATCCTGGCGCAGTCTGCCGGCGTGCGCTACGAGCAGCGTTGGGTCAAGGGTTGGTACTACAACTCGGCCCTGTTCGACAACTACTACTACACCCTGGGATACTAATCCTCTCTCTCACTCACCATCGGCGGCGGGTCCACCCGGGCCCGCCGCCTCTTCCTTCGGGTGGAGCTGAGCGCATGACAACGTATATCATCCGGCGTCTCTTACAACTGCCCATCACCGTGGTGGGGGTCACTATGCTGATCTTTGCCATGCTGCAGTTGCTTTCACCGGTAGAACGGTCCGCCCTCTACATTCGCGACATCCCCAAAAGCGAAGCGCAGGTAGACCGCATCATCCGCCAATATGGCCTAGATCAGCCGGTCTATGTGCAGTACTGGCGCTGGCTGGTCGGTACAGTCGACGCCAGCACAGGCGAACGCAAGGGAGGGGTGCTGCGCGGCGACCTGGGCTATTCCCGCACCGGGCGGCAGGATGTCAAAGACCTGCTCCTCCACCGTCTGCCGGCTACGGTAGAGTTGGCGCTCTGGTCGGTGCTGCCTATCGTGGGCATCGGCATCTGGTTGGGCATGCAGGCGGCCATCCACCACAACAAGCCGATCGATCAAGTGGCGCGCATCTTTGCCATCATCGGCTATTCCTTTCCCACCTTCGTCTTTGGCCTGTTGGTGCTGATGTTGCTGTACGCCAAGACAGGATGGTTCCCACCTGGGCGTCTTTCTGACGCCATGACGCAGGTCGTGATGTCCGACTCCTTTACCCGCTACACGCAGATCAACACCCTCGATGCCTTGATCAACCGGCGGTTCGATGTTTTTGTCGATGCCCTGCGCCATATCTTTTTGCCTGTCATCACCCTTTGTTACATCCAATGGGCCTTGTTGCTCAAGATCACACGATCCTCCATGCTGGAAGCCCTGCGCCAGGACTATGTTCGCACCGCCCGCGCCAAAGGCCTGGCCGAACGGGTCGTGATCAACCGCCACGTGCGCAAAAACGCCCTGATCCCGGTGGCCACGGTGGGGGGTCTCACCATCGTAGGCTTGCTCAACGGCGTGGTCATCACCGAAACGGTGTTCAATTACCCCGGCCTGGGCTCGGCTGTGGCGGCGGCGGCGGTCAGTCTGGATGTGGTAACTGTCTTGGGATTTGTACTTTTCAACGCGACTTTGCTAATTATGGCAAATTTGATAGTTGACATCTTCTACGCTTTTCTCGACCCGCGCGTGCGTTTGGGCTAAAGGAGCGCTGCTATCCATGGCTACAGAAACCATTGCCCTTTCACCTGAGTTGGCAGGAGGCCTGCAACTGCGGATGCCAGGCAGACTGGAACGCCTGCTAGGCCCGGAGTGGTATCGCCTGTTACGCGGCCTGATGACCAACCCCCTCTCCGTCGCCGGCATCATTCTGATCGGATTCTTCCTGTTGGTGGCGGCCCTGGCGCCGGTGCTGGCGCCCCCGATCGAGGGCGGGGGCAATCCCTATCTGATCCCGCGCGATGGCTATGGGGCCGAGCCTAAACCCCCCGGCGCGGAGTGGCGACGCGGCCAACCGCCCCTGCCTTTTTGGTACCAGACGGTCACCGGCAAAGATCAGTGGGTGCATCTGTTGGGCACCGCCAGCGGCCAGTTCGACATCTATTACGGCCTGGTGTGGGGCACGCGCACAGCCATCTTCGTCGGTGTGGCCGTGGTCAGCCTCAGTCTGCTCATCGGTCTCATTGTCGGGTCCGTTTCCGCCTTTTATGGCGGCAAGCTGGATGACGTGCTCATGCGCATCACCGAGATCTTCATGGCCTTTCCCTTTTTATTGGCCGCGCTGACGCTGACCTCCATCCTGGTGCCGCTGGTGGGCCGCGGCATCGGGCCGGCCATGATCGCGCTGATCGTCTTTGGCTGGATGGGGTATGCACGCGTCATCCGCGGGGATATCCTGACAGTGAAGGAGCGGGATTATGTGCTGGCGGCGCGGGTGATCGGCGGCGACGACACACGCATCCTCCTGCGCCATGTCCTGCCCAACGCCGTCTTCTCGACCATGGTTCTGGCCTCGCTGGATGTGGGCGCCATTGTGCTCGCTTTTGCTGCGCTCAGCTTTCTGGGCGTTGGCACCGACATCGGCTATGCCGATTGGGGGCAGGTGATCAGTTTTGCCCGCGCCTTTATCCTCAGCCTGGATCAATACTGGTATATCGTCGCCTTCCCCGGCGCGGCGCTGCTCCTCTTTGGCCTGGCCTGGAACCTGATCGGCGACGCCCTGCGCGATATCCTCGATCCGCGCATGAAGGGGACGCGCGGCGCCTGAGCCACACCTTCGGGTCAGGCAGGCAAGCGATCCCATACGCGGCCCCTATCCGCCCCGCAGAACAGGCCGGGGCGGCGCACAGATACACATGGCGACATGGTCACCCTCCCCAGCCTACACGCGGCCTGTTTTGAGCAAGATTGGGCTGTGGAATGGGATGTTGATTGGCGCGGCTCTGGCAGCCGGCGCCTTTGGGCCCCAGACGCTGTTTTTGCCCCTGGCCCATGGCCCCCTGCGCCTGACCGCGGCCCTGCTGGGCGTGCTCGCCCTGGCCCTGCTGGGCGGAGTGGCCGGGTGGCTGGCCGGGTGGTTGCGGCCCGCCTGGGCCGCGGGCCTGATCTGGCTGGCAACCGCGGGGGCCATGACCTGGGTTATCGGTCATTGGAACTTTGAAATCGCCAGTTGGCTGGCCGGCGGGAGCGATCCCCGGCTGCGCGGGCTGGATCTCTACCCTTTCACAGCAGCCGTACAGGCGCGCCTGCTCATGGCAGGCTTCTTCATCCTCCTCCTGCTGGGATTTCTGGGCCTTCTGCAACGCACACGCAGCGAGGGCCTGGCCTTGGAGAGCGATGATCGCGGCCTGCCCACCGCTCGCTGCTGTTTCTTGCTGACGCTGCCCCTGATCCTCGTGCTGGCCGCCGGTCTGGCTGCGGATGCCCTGCTGCACCAACCGGTGCGCGCGGCCCAGCAACTGGTCGATAAGGCCATCCAGCAGGCGCGCACCTACGAGGGCGATCTCTTCGCGCTGTCTATGGATAGCGGCATCAACTACAGCGTGCTGTCGGGCATGCGCGATCAGCTTGACGGGCGCTACACCCTGCAACCGGGGGAGGTCGAATGGGGCCCGGCGCAACGGGTCGTGATCGTAGCCGCCTTCGCCAATGGCGCCTGGCTGAGTTGTAGCGTGTTCGTGGCCGGCAGCGGCGTCCAACTGGGCCATTGCCAGGATATACGCCTGCCCTACACCGAGGGCTTGCTGCGTTTGCTGCGCGGCGACTCGTTTGCCGACTGTCGCAGTTGTTTTGTGCGGTCTTCGCCAGAGCTGAGCGCCTGGTTGCAGCAGCAAGCCCCGCGCTTAGGCCCCAGCCCCCGCATCGAGTTGCATCAACAGGGGCGCTATGTGGCGGCGCGCGTCAGCGCAGCACAAGGCGCGGCTGCTATCGATTGTCTGTTTGCGGGCATCAACTCCCCCGTTTTGGAGATGTGCCGGGAGGCGGACGGGTGAACCGGCGCCGCCTGATCCTTATCCTCCTTTTCCTGGCCTTCGGCGGGTGGGCGGCGGGCGCGTCGCCGGCAGGCGCGCAGGAGGGGGATGATCCCGCACGCATGATGACCCTCCCCGACCGCCTAGGCCCGCCGCAACTGCCGGCCCACCCCACCCAGGCCGACCTGGGCGCGCAGGTTTTTTATCTCTATTGCATGGCCTGTCACGGCGACCGCGGTCAGGGCCTGACCGACGAGTGGCGCAGCGCCTGGGCAGAGGGAGATCAGAACTGCTGGCAAAGCCGCTGCCACAGCCCCAACCACCCGCCGGGGGGATTCATCCTGCCCAGGGCTGTCCCTGCCGTCATCGGCGAACAGCGGCTGACGCATTTCGGCGACGCGGCCACGCTGCACACTTACTTGCAGCAGCGCATGCCCTGGCACATGCCCGGCAGCCTGGACGAAGAGCAATATTGGCAGCTCACCGCCTATCTGACCCGCGCCAACGGCCTGACCACAGACTTGCCCCTGCTGACCGCTGCCAATGCGGCGGATGTGCGCTTTGGGCCGGCAGTCGCCCCGCCGGCAGTCGCCCCGCCGGCAGATGCACGCTGGCGCTGGCCGGCGCTGCTTGTGTTGCTGACCGCGATCGTGGCAGGACTGCTCCTACGCCGGCGCGGCCGCGGCTGACAGCCTACAACAGCGCGCCTATCTCGGCGATCAAACGCTCGATCTGCGGCGCAGTGTGCGTGGCGAAGATGGCAATGCGCAAGGCCCCACCCGGCGGCGTGCTGGTATAGCTGGTGACGTGGGCCACACAAAGGTCGCGATCAAATAACTCGCGCTGCATGCGGGCGAGATCAAGCCCCGGCCGCGCGCCCAGGCAAAGGATCGGCGCCGGCGAAGAGGGCAGAGACCAGCCCAGCGCCCGCAGCCCCACCCGCGCCTGCGCCACATTGGCCCACAACTGCTGTCGCCGCTCTGGCTCTGCCTGGGCAATGGCCACCGCCGCCTGAGAGGCGGCCGCCGCGGGCAGGGGTGGGGGGCTGGCCCCGGTGAAGATGCCGCTGCCGCGCAGCTTTGCGATCAGGGCCGCCTCCCCGGCCACCAGGCCGCCAAATCCGCCCATGGCTTTGCTCAGTGTGCTGCTGGCATACCGCCCCTCGCCCTCGGCCCCGAAATATTCCAGCGTGCCCCGTCCCTGGCTGCCCAAAACGCCCAGCGCGTGCGCATCATCCAGGCAGATCAGCGCGCCCGCGAACGCAGCCAGCGCCGCGGCATACGCCGGCGCGGGGGCGATTTCCCCGGAGATGGGAAAGAGACCATCGCTGAGCAGCAGGGGCCGCTGCCGCGGGTGCAGATGCATCTGACAGGCCGCGGCCAGCGCAGAGGCATCGAGATGGCGAAACGGAGTCACCGGTTTGTGGCTGATAGCCGCCGCCTGCTGCACGCTGAAGTGCGACGCCTCATCGATGAAGATATGATCGTAGTCAGGGGCCAACGCGTGCAGCAGCGCCGCCATCCCCAAATAGCCGGAGGTGAGGTAGATGGCCTCTTCGGCGCCGCAAAACTGGGCGGCCGCGGCCTCCACTGCTTGATAGAGGGGGTGTTCGCCGAAACCACCGCGCGAGGTCGCCGTCGAAAACCCGGCCCGCGCCGCCTCGCTTGCCGCCTGCAACACCGCCGGATGACTTTGCAGCCCCAGATAGCCGGTGCCCGCGAAATAGTCCCGCCAGCGCCCATTGATCAGGGTGGAGGGGCCTGGCGGGCTTTGCATGACAAAGGCCATCGTATGCGCGGGCAAGCAGAGGATCCGTTATAGAAAACGGCGAGCGCCGACAAAAGTGGTGTGCAGATGCGGGGTATCCTGCACATCTTCCACATACACGCCGTTGCGACTGCGCGAGGAGTGGATCATGCGCCAATCGCCCAGGCTCATCCCCACATGCGTGATCTGGCGATGCCCCCCCGCGCTCCCGAAGAAAAAGAGATCCCCGCGCCGGTAGGGTGGGGAAACCGCCACGCCGGCGGCGAACTGCATATCGGCGTCGCGGGGCAGGCGGACGCCAATCAGGCGATAGGCCAACTGCACGAAACCGGAACAATCGATGCCATGTGCGGACGCGCCCCCCCACAGGTAGGGCACGCCCATCAGGCGGGCTGTATCCGCCACCAACTGGCTGCGCCGTTCCTCCGCGCTGCTGGGCAGATCGGGCAGGCCGCGCAGGTGGGCGGTGGGAAGCCAGCCCTGCTGCCCGCCGGCCAGGGTCAACTGCGTCCATCCCTCTTCCTGCCCGCCGGCATGGACGAAACTGCCCGCCAGCACGCGGCCGGTCAGCGGCGCCGCGGGGTGCGCGCCGGCGTGCAAGGGCGCCACCGGCTCGATCACCAGATGCGTGGCCGGGGCCACGGGGGCCGCAGTCAGATAGGGGTGGTACGTCCAGCCCAGATAGCCATCTTCCTGCCGCACGAAAGCCCAGCGATCTTGCTGATCCAGCACTTCCAGCAGCGCGCCATTGAGCAACTGGCTGAGTTGTTCGGCCAGGAACGAGGGCGCGGCGTGCAGGCTGGTGAGGTTGGCGGCCACAGCCATCCGGGGCGCCTGCCTGGCGCGCAAGATGCGCACACCCGCGGTCTCGAACAGCACGCCGGGGAAGTGGGCGGCCAGGGCTGTGTACAGGCTGGCAGCGGTGGCGGCATCCAGCAGGGCGCCGGAGAGGACGAAGCCCCCTTCGCCGGCCGGTTCCACCGTCACCTGGCAGAGATGCAACCGCGTATCGTTAAATTCCTGGCAAATAGCGGCCAGCGCCGCACGAATGGCGTCGATCATGGTCATGAAGTGTGGCGCAGGGTGACGCCGATCCCAGGATCGAGCGGCACGCGCATCCGCCCCTGCGCATCGAAGCGGACGCCGGCAAAGGGATCGTTGGTGATGAGAAGGGGGGCGTCCAGGTCGATCCAATCGGCCAGGCCGCTGAGTTGGGCGGCGGCGGTGACGCCGAGCGAGGTTTCAATCATGCAGCCCAGCATGACTTTGAGGCCCAGGGCGCGGGCGCGGCGCAGGATGGCAAGCCCAGGCGCCAGGCCGCCAACTTTCATCAGCTTCAGGTTGATGCCGCCCACGCCCACCGCGGCCAGGCGTTCCAGGTCTGCCAACGATTGCAGCGATTCATCCGCCACGATGGGGATGGGGCTGCGCGCCTGCACAAAACCCATGCCGCTGATATCCTCTTTGGCCACCGGCTGTTCGATCAGTTCCAGATCGAAGCGGGCCAGGCGGTCGACATGCCGCGCGGCTTCCTCCGGCGTCCAGGCGGCGTTGGCGTCGATGCGCAGCCGCGCATCGGGCCGGGCGCGGCGCACGGCTTCCACGCAGGCTTCATCCTCCTCCCCGCCCAGTTTGATCTTGAGCACAAGAAATGCTGCCGCCTTCGCGGCCAGGCGCGCCATCTCCGCCGGTGTATCCAGGCTGATGGTGAAAGAGGTGGGCATATCCTGGGCCGGCGGGGGCGCATCCAACAGGCGATGCAGGGGCAGCCCGCGGCGGCGGGCGAGGCGATCGTGCAGCGCCAGATCGAGGGCGCAGCGGGCCGGGGCCGGGCCGGCCTGCCCGACCCAGTCGGCGATCTCCGGCAGATCTTGCGGCCAGGGTCGAGTCTGCGCCGCGGCCTGCGCCCAGAAGGCAATAATCGCCTCATCGCTGATGCCGTAATAGGGCGGGATGGCGCTCTCGCCCCAGCCGGCATCCCCTGCCAGCCGCAGCCAAAACGCCTGCCGCGTCTCGCTGACGCCGTAGGAGACGCGAAAAGGCGTACGCAATTGCAGGGTCAGGGCCTGCCATGTCCAGGGCGGGGTGGGATTCATGGGGAGAGAGGAGAGAGGAGAGGGGAGAGGGGAGAGGGGAG
>JAANMV010000502.1_pt1 | contig 48041 bp, 39 predicted proteins | sample 7279661 | NCBI WGS metagenome assembly JAANMV01 (sample SAMN14094540, study PRJNA606508) | bioreactor metagenome | isolation source: A lab-scale SPAN reactor treating ammonium-rich wastewater day 121 | place: Ireland: Galway | collected 2017-05-16
TCTTCTTGCGCGTGATCGAGTAAAGCGGCGGCTGTGCGATATAAACAAAGCCCTGCTTCACCAATTGCGGCATTTGCCGATAAAAGAACGTCAGCAGCAACGTGCGGATGTGCGAGCCGTCCACGTCGGCATCGGTCATGATGATGATCTTGTGATAGCGCAACTTCTCGATGTTGAACGCACCTTCGCCTTCGCCGTCGCCAATGCCCGTGCCGATGGCTGTGATCATCGTGCGGATTTCGTTGTTTTGAAGCACCTTGTCGAGTCGCGCTTTTTCCACGTTGATGAGCTTGCCGCGGATGGGCAGAATCGCCTGGAACTTGCGGTCGCGACCCTGCTTGGCCGAACCGCCGGCGGAATCACCCTCGACAATGTAAAGCTCAGTGTTCTCCGGATTACGATCAGAGCAGTCCGCCAGTTTGCCGGGCAATCCGCCGCCGGTGAGCGCGGATTTGCGGACGGCTTCACGCGCTTTCCGCGCGGCTTCGCGAGCGCGGGCGGCGTTCAGGCCTTTGTCAATGATGCGCTTGGCAATGGGCGGATTGGCGTCGAAGTAACTCATCAACCCCTCGTACGTCACCGAGCCGGTGATGCGCTCCACTTCCGGGGACAACAGCTTCACCTTCGTTTGCGATTCGAACTTTGGATCGCTGTGCTTTACCGAAATCACCGCCGTCAACCCTTCGCGCACGTCATCGCCAGTGATTTGCGGGTCTTTGTCCTTCAGCAACTCATTCGACTTGGCGTACTGGTTGATCGCTCGCGTTAACGCGCTGCGAAAGCCGGAAAGATGCGCGCCGCCATCGGGATTGTGAATCGTGTTTGTGTAGCACAGCACCTGGTCGTTGTAGCTGTCGTTGTATTGCATCACCACCTCGATGTGGACTTCGATGGCCTTGTCATCCAGTTGCTCGGCCGTCTCCTTGCGAAATGCGATCGGTTTCGGGTGCAGCGGCTCCCGGCTCTTGTTGAGTTGCTTGACAAACTCCTCCACTCCGTTCTTGTAGTAAAATCGTTCCGGTTCGCTATCGGCTTTGCGTTCGTCGGTGAATATGATCTCCAAACCCGAGTTCAAAAAGGCCAGTTCCCGCAACCGTTGCGCGATGACATCCGATTTGAACTCGATTGTTTCCCGGAAAATTTCCGCGTCCGGCATGAACGTGATCAGCGTGCCTGTGTTTTTTGCCTTGCCGATGACTTCCAGCTTCTTGATCGTCTTGCCCCGCTCGAACTCCATGTGATGAATTTCGCCATTGCGCGCCACCTCCACTTCAAACCATTCACTCACCGCGTTAACACACTTCGCACCGACACCGTGGGTCCCGCCGGAGAACTTGTAACCACCCTGGCCATACTTACCGCCAGAGTGCAATGTCGTGAGGACCATCTCCACGCCGGGGATTCCGTATTGCGGATGAACGTCCACGGGAATGCCGCGCCCGTTGTCGCGGATGGAAATCGAGCCGTCCACATGGATTGTCACCTCGATCCTGTCACAGTGTCCGGCAAGATGTTCGTCCACGGAATTATCCAGCACCTCGCTCACGCAATGGTGGAGCGCGCGCTCGTCCGTGCCACCGATGTACATGCCCGGCTTCTTGCGTACGGCCTCCAAGCCTTCGAGTTTTCCGAGTTGCGCCGAGTCATAGGCGCCCGTTGTCGCGATTGGCGCCACGGGCAGTTCTTCCACATCTTCCACATCTTCCACAGTTACTTCAGTAGAGTTTGCCATGATAAATCCGCCGAAAATGAGTCGCTGGCTGAAGCGAAATTTTGGCGTGAGAATACTAGAAAAACCGGCTGCCTTGCACAACCGCTAAGTGGATTTCTTTTCATTGAAGAACCGCAATTCATTGTAGTTCTATTTCCACCGAACCCGACCTATTGGGGGTGGCCCCAATTTAAGGTGCGGAAGTCCAGCCCCCTCAACAACTGACCATCGTATCCGCTCAAGACTTGATATCGCGCACCTGAAACGCCGTACAGCCAATGACGAATGTCGTGGCGCATGCGGCGAGCAGCACGATCTCGGATTGCAGAATCTGCGCCCAAGGGATCGGGTTCTGGAACACATGCAGCCAGCAGCGAAAGTGATGGGTGATGAACCAGTGTTCGTAACGGTCGAAGAATGGGATTCCTTCCAACACCACGTTTACAAACATGTACGAGAGCGCGAGGATGGTGGCGGCCGCCGGTTTCATGTTGAAACAGGAAAACATGAAAGCCACCGAGAGGATGACACTCGCATTCACCGCCAAAAACACATGCGCCAGAACGAACCGCGCAAGTCCATCCCCCGCTGGCAACACACTGAACGCCATGCCGGGCGCGAAGAAAAACATGCCTTTCCAGGGAAACAGCACCCGCGCAAAACCCAGCGCGATGAAGCCCAATGCCACCACCAGCACGGCGGCGAAAATGACGCCGGCAATCCATTTCACCAGCAGCAAGCGCGAGCGGGAAATCGGCCGGGCCAGAATCATCCGCAACGTGCCGTCCTCGTATTCCTTGGCGACCAGGTCGCCGCCGACAAGCGAAGTGTAGAGCGGCATCAACAGGATGATTTGAGGCATCAACATCACTACCGCGACCGTGAGGGCGGAAATGAACTCGCTCGCCAGATACCCGTTGCTGCCCAGTAAACGCTCGAAGTCGCTCTGCCACCGGGTATATTTGAACGCCACCAGCATCGCGGTCTGCGCCAGGATGAAGGCGCCGAAGCCGATGTAGGTCCGCTTCTTGCCGAACAGTTTCCACAGTTCGTTTTTGAGTTGCGCGAGAAACATGCGTCAGTGAGTTGTTCCGTTCACGGATGGCGCTTTGACGAGCGAGAGGTAGAAATCCTCCAGCGTTTGCTCGTGTTGCCAGATGCCTTCCACCTCCATGCCCGCCGCAACCAGCGCCCGCGTCACCTCGGCCGTACTGGCGCCGTCCCGCAACTGAATGAACCGTCCCTCCGTCGCTCCCGAGATCAGCCCTCTGTCGCGCAACAAGGACGTCGCCGCCGCAAAGTCGGGGGTGCGCAACACCACCCGGCTGCGCTCTGCGCGCACCTCGGTCACCTGCCCCTCGAAAACCTTGCGACCCTGGTTCAATACGGCGATGCGCGTGCAAAGCTGCTCCACTTCCGTCAACAGGTGGGAGGAGAGCAGAATGGTCAGCCCCATTTCGCGATGGAGTCGGGCAATGGTCTGCCGCATTTCCGCGATCCCTTCCGGGTCCAGTCCGCTGCCCGGCTCGTCCAGGATCAGCAATTCCGGTTGCGGCAACAAAGCCTGTGCCAGCGCCAGCCGGGCCCGCATCCCGTGCGAGTAGGTCTTCACTTTGGATTGTTCGCGGCCCGACAATCCCACCCAGTCCACTACTTCCCGGATGCGGTGCCTGGAGGTGGGCGCCGTGTAGTGGCTCAGAATCTCCAAGTTCCTCCAGCCACTCAGGTAATCATAAAACGCCGGGGTCTCAAAAATCGCGCCGACTTTGCGCAGCGCCTGGGCGCGTTGGCGGGTCACGTCGTGGCCGCAAACCTCCACCTCGCCGCTGGTGGGCCACACTTGGCCGAGCATCATGCCGATGGCCGTGCTTTTGCCAGCGCCATTATGACCGAGCAATCCAAAAATCTCTCCCGCCGGCACGGTCATCGTCAGATCATCCACCGCCAGGCGGGCGCCGAATTTCTTTTGGAGGCCGCGCAGCCGGATCATTTCTGGAGCGTCCCTTCGATGGCGAGCAGGTTCTTGATATGTCCATCGGCGTAGAGATAATTCACGCCCTTCTTGGCGCCGCGCGCCGCGTGAAAAGCCTCCTTGTCGAACATCACCGGTATGGCATGGGGATCAAAATGCATTCCCAGCACTTGCAGGTTGTGCGCTGGCTGGCCATTGAGCAGGCTGTTCCACGAGTAGCTCGCCCCGGTTTGCTCGAAGATCTGCGCGCGATCCGAAGGACACCGCAGCACATTGGTGTTCCCCAATTCATCCTTCAGCACGATGTCCATCCCTGGCAACTCGTCGGTGGGCGGATTTGTCCCAATCAATTTATCGCGCATGTAAGGCAGCCGATTGTTGTTGTTGTCCACGTAAAGTTGCAGCGCCACCCCGATCTGCCTCAAATTACTGATGCAAGCCGCCGACCGCCCCGATTCTTTCGCCCGACTCACCGCCGGCATAAACATTGCCGCCAGCAGGGCAATGATGGCAATAACGACCAACAACTCGATCAGCGTAAAGGCTGAATCAACCTCGGGAGTCCCTCTGAATCGAACGCAGCGCTTCATCCTCAGCGAAACCTTCCGCCGCGCTCCATCACCCGTTGCAATTCCTCCAGCACCGGCGCCAGTTCGGCCTTCGTCTGGGCCGAACTCTCGCTGTAGAAGGATTTCAACCCGATGGCACGCACCCTGGCCTGCAATTCCTCGCTGATCGGAGGCTCATTCGTTCTGCCGCGAATCGCTTCCGTTCCCGCTTGCAGCCGGCTGCTCGTCTCGCGCAATCGTTTCAGGGCCTCATCAATCGTCCGGCGACGCCGTTCTTCCGGCAGTTCCTCAAAGGCCGTGATCATCTGTTTGAATCCCGTGGGCATCGTGGCCTCGATGAACGCCCCCTTCTCCTCCTCGGTCATCTGCTCGAACCACTGATACGCCGTGCGCTCCAGCCGCAATTGTTGTCGCTCTTCCAGCGATAGTGCGTTGATCTTTCTCGCGAGTTCCTCCAGCGCTTTCGCCCGCGCCGCTGCGTTGAGTTTGCTCAAGTCCACCGCCTCGACGTAAGCGCGCACCTTGTCCGCGGTGACCTTCGCGTGCTTGGCCATGTAAAAGCCGCTCAAGGCCACAGCCCAGATCACCGCCAGTCCCACCACCGCCCACACCACCGCGCGTTGTCGTTGACTCAGCATGATAAATTCTTAGCCCGAGGAAACGCCCCCGCGATCCTCTAAGGACACGGTGCGTTCCATCCATCGCCAACGCCGTCAATCCAACAATCCCATCAATACCGCGATGGCTTCCTGGCGCTGGGTCAACACCTTCCGCAAGTCCTCCTGTGCCTTCACCAGATCGGCCTGCTTCTGTCGGCGAACTTCCTGAAGCTTGGCAAGCTTGGATTTGATTTCCGCTGTCGGCGCTTTGGCCTCAATCGCCTGCTGCAAGGCCTGCGCCTCGGCGCTGGGTTGACCGAACACCCCCCCCGAATCCGCGTCCGCCGCCCGGACCTTCACCCCCGCGGCCACCCGGTCCGCCGCGCCCAAACGCCATGGCACCCATGCCCATCATGCCGGCGCCGTCCGCCACCGTGGCCATCCGCGCCTGGGTCACGCGGCCCAATCGTTCCTCAACAATCTTCCACTCCGCATCATCCGTCACTTCCAAGCGCTCCCGAAACGTCTCCATCATGCGCCGCTGGATGAACTGCTGCATTTGCTGGCCGTCCATGTTTTGCCAGTCTGGCCGTTGGTTCCGGCCTTCGTTCTGATTGGCGTTCGGTTGCGGTTGCGCCGCCAGTTCGCCGCCCATGGTCAGGGCAAGCACCACGCTCGCCGCGATCAGCCCTAGATTCGTGTTCTTCATAACAGGTTTGTCTTTGAGTCGCTGGTTACTGTGACCTCTTGCGAAACCAAACGGCAACTTACCGCTTGATGGTGGTCGTTCAGCTCCGGTTTCCAATGCAACGGCGGAACCGGAAATCATCACCGCCGTTGCGCACTGAATCTCCGCCCGCACCTGCGCCACCTCAACCATCGTGCCTGGCTTTCGATTCATCACACGGCAAGTTTAACCTGTGATTCCCGGACTGCCACGAAAATTGCTGGCCAAAATTGTGAAGCTTGAACAGCCACGAACAGGAGCTCTCAACCGTCGCGTGCGAGGACAGTGCAGGTTTAACTTCGCCGGAAAAATCGTTGCCCGATCCGGGGACGCTCTCTACCGTACGTTCGTGGCTGTCAAACTCACCATTCTCGGAAGCGGTTCCGCCGGCAACAGCGCCTATCTGGAAACAGACGAAACGCGCGTGCTGGTGGACGTGGGTTTCAGCGCCCGACAGATCCGTCAGCGGCTTGCCAGCATTGGCCGTGCGCCGGAGAACCTGACCGCCATCCTCATCACGCATGAACACAGCGATCACGTTCAGGGACTCGCGGGCATTGCGGAGAAGCTCAACATCCCAGTCTATTGCAACCGGGCCACGCAGGAGGAAATTCAGGGCCAGTTGCAAGCCCGGATTGATTATCGCCTGTTTGCGACCGGGGGCGGCTTCGAGATCGGCGACATCGCCGTGGAGACCTTTAGCGTGCCGCACGACGCGCAGGATCCGGTGGGCTACCTCCTGCGAACCTGCGCAGTCACGTTTGGCTTCGCGACCGACCTGGGACACGTCACCACGCTGGTTATGGAACGCCTTCGCGCCGCGAACGTGGTCGTATTGGAAGCCAATCACGATGTCAAAATGTTGCAGGATTGTCTGCGCCGTCCCTGGAGTCTGAAACAGCGGATCCTCAGCCGCCACGGCCATCTGTCTAACGAAGCGGCTGCCGAAGCGGTGGCCGAATTCATGTCGGCAGAGTTGCGCCACCTGTATCTGGGTCACCTAAGCCGTGATTGCAACCGGCCCGATCTGGCGTTTGGCACGGTGCAAAGTCGTCTGGACAAGCTCAATGCCACGCAAGTCCAGCTGGAATTAACGACCCAGAATCTGCCTTGTCCGACCCTTGCGCTCTGAAAGCTCCCACCGCCATCTATGAATGTCGGCGGATCATACTGCGTCAACCAATGGTCTGAAATCGCCCGGGCGCGGCGCGGGATAATTGATTGCACCTGCTCGCGCACCGCGTTAAAAATGCGTCTGTGGTAGCCATGAAATTCAACCTGAGCCTTCCGACTTGCGTGCTCGTTCGTAACGAATCCTGCGCGCGGAAAGGGCTTGGTTGCCCCAAAAGGAGAATCGTCCCATGAATACCGGTCTGAATCGTCGCCTATTTCTCAAACGCACCGCCCTGACGGCGGGTGCCGTGTCGGCCGCCAATTTGTTTCCCGTGCCCAACCTGCTCGCCGCGCGCGGTCCCAGCGACAACCTGAATTGTGCGTTGATCGGCTGCGGCGGACGCGGCATGACGCATCTGAATGAAATTGTTGCCAGGGCCGGACAGAATCTCGTGGCCATCGCTGACCCGGAGGAAAAGCGGCACGCCGAGGTCCAACGCTGGCTCAAAGGCAGGGAGCAAGACCCCGCCAAGCTGCGGATCTTCACCGATTACCGCAAGCTGTTCGATGAAATGGGCAAGCAGATTGACACCATCTTCATCGCGTCGCCCAATCATCATCATGCCCTGCCGTCCCTCATCGCCATGCAAATGGGCCTTAATGTCTTTTGCGAGAAGCCCGTCTGCCACGACATCGCCGAGGGTCGCAAAATGCGCGAGGTGGCTTTGCGCGCCAAGGTGGCCACCCAAATGGGCAACCAAGGACACGCCGAGGAAGGCTACCGGCGGCTCTGCGAATATATCTGGGCCGGCGCCATCGGCAAGGTGACGGAAACCCATAGTTGGACGAATCGCTGCAACGGCGGTGTGGGACCGCGCCCGCCAGTGCAGGAAGTGCCGGCCGGGCTGCACTGGGATGAATGGATTGGGCCCTCGCCCTACCGGGATTTCCACAGCGATCTTCATCCGCATTCCTGGCACGGTTGGTTTGATTTCGGCAACGGCTCGATTGGCAACATGGGTTGCCACGTGTTGGATGGCGTTTATTGGGCCCTCAAAATCGAGCATCCGACCAGCATCGAAGTCGAATACATCCGCGGCGGCAGCAAGGAGCGTTACCCTACCGGCAGCCGGATTCGTTGGGACTGTCCCGCCCGGGGCGACATGCCGCCCGTGAAGGTCTATTGGTATGAAGGACTCAATGCGACGACCACCGAAGCGCCTTTCGGAAATTTGCGCATGGCCCGCGGCGACGCGCGCAATCTGCCGCCGCTTTTGCTGGAATTACGCAAGCAGTATCCCGAGGAGGAACTCGACGGCGGCGACAGCGGTACGCTTTACGTTGGCGAGAGAGGCGTGATCTACACGGCCACTTACGGCGACAAGATGCACATCGTGCCCTGGGCCAAAATGCGCGAAACGCCGGAACCGCCCCGCACCTTGCCTCGTCCCAAGAATATCTTTACCGACTTCATCGAAGCCTGTCGCGCCGGCCGGACCGACACCGCGGTGAGTTTTGATTACGGCACGCGCCTGACGGAATTTGCCGTTCTGGGCAACCTGGCCCAGCAAGCCGGCGAGGGCAAAATGGTGCAGTGGGACGGCCCCAACATGAAGGTTACGAATCTGCCGGAGCTCAACCGTTGGGTAAAACCTGAATACCGCCCAGGCTGGCGGGTGTGACTCGCAGGACAGGCGTCGCGCCTGTTTAATCCAGTTCGGAAGCCGATTATGGTCGAGGGATACGCCCGCTACCCGTTTCGCCACCGGGCAGAGTTAAGATTCTTGATGATGGTGACAGGCACGACGCCTGTCCTCTGTGCATCGCCGAATCCAAATGTTCCACCTCCACCGCATTGACTCGCTCGAACTGCCGGAGCTAGCACCGTATCGCACTCTCAAGCGGTCGGCGAACCATCAGGCGCAGGGTATCTTCGTCGCCGAAAGCGAGAAGGTCGTGCGCCGCCTGCTGGCCAGCCACTTCTCGGTGGTTTCCGTGCTGCTGCCGGAGAAATGGCTGGCTCAATTCGAGCCGCTGCTCCAGGCGCGTCCCGAAAACATCCCCGTTTACGTCGTCGAGAAAAAGGAAACACTGGAAGCGCTCATCGGCTTCACCATGTTTCAAGGTGTACTGGCGGTGGGAAAAATTCCCGCGCCGGTTTCTCTTGATGCAGTGTTCGCCGAAGCCCCACGTCCCCGGTTGTTCGTTGCCGTGGACGCGCTCGCCAATGCGGAAAACCTCGGCGTGCTGGTCCGCAATTGTGCGGCGTTCGGCGTGCAGGCATTGCTGGTGGGCGAGACTTCGAGCAGCCCCTTTCTGCGCCGCGCGGTGCGGAATTCCATGGGTGCAGTTTTTCATTTGCCGGTGGTCGAGCCGCCCACGCTCGCCCACGCCCTGCGCGAACTGCGCGATCAAGACATTCACTGTGTCGCGGCCCATCCGGCGGCGTCTGGTAAAACCCTGGCGCAGGCCGGGCTTACCGGCGACTGCTGCCTGGTATTCGGCAGCGAAGGTTACGGAATCTCACCGAAAGTTCTGGCGGCGTGCGACGAAGCCGTGGCCATTCCCATGCCGCCAAACGTGGATTCGCTCAACGTTGCCAGTGCCGCCGCCGTGTTTCTGTATGAAGTCAACCGGCAACGGGGACGAATGTAACTGCTTGCCGCCCGCGACGGAATTGTCACAATCTCCACCGCTATGAAATCTCGCTTCACTCAAATCGCTCAATTCTGCTGGGTGGCCTTTACCCTGGCCGTTGTTGCCCTCGCGCTTTCAGTTATTTCCAGCAAAGCCCAATCTGTCACTTCTGGCGATGCCCTGTGTGTGATGACTTACAATCTCCGTTACGCCAGTGCGAACCCGCCGAACGCCTGGCCTACGCGCCGCCCACTCGTGCGTGAAGTCATTCAGACAATCGCGCCCGACGTAATTGGCACGCAGGAAGGGTTGTACCAGCAATTGAAAGATGTGGCGGCCGATTTGCCGGATTATGAGTGGCTCGGCCTGGGTCGGGACGGCGGCAGTCGCGGCGAATTCATGGCCATCTACTATCGCAAGGCGCGACTCGAACCGCTGGCCTTCGATCATTACTGGCTCTCCGACACACCGGAAGTCATGGGTTCAAAAACCTGGGGACCCACCCTGCCCCGCATGGTGACCTGGATCAAATTCCGCGACCTGCGCACCAAACAGGAATTCTATTTCATCAACACCCACTTTGATCATCAGGTGCAGGTGGCGCGTGAGAAAAGCGCCGAACTGATTCGCAAACGCGTCGAGCAATGGAACACCACCCTGCCCGTTATCCTGGTGGGCGACTTCAACGCCCGCGCCGGCCAGAACAAGGCTTACCATACGCTGACGGAGGACGGCTTCTTCAAGGACACCTGGGAAACGGCGGCGGAACGCAAAGGCGAAGGCATCAATACCTTCAACGGCTTTCAAGCCATCCAGACCAACGGTGTGCGCATTGACTGGATTCTCACGCGCGGCGACGTCACCGCCAGCAAGACGGAAATTGTCACGTTCTCCCGCGACGGCCAGTTCCCCAGCGACCATTTTCCCGTGGTAACGTGGATGAAACTGGGCCAGGCAAAGTAACCAGATCAAGGCGACACCTTGGGACTGAATGTCCGCTCTCTATGCACTGCATCCGGCTCGTGCGTCGCGTCGCGTCGGCCGACAGGACAGCCTCCTCGGACAGAACAACCGAAACTGATTCCTGAAAGGTGAGAAACGGAATGGGTTCACGGCGAGTGCGCGTATCACCGTACAATAAGCCTTGAGGCGCGGCATGATCGCGCCATAATCGTCTCCGTGCTGGCCGCTGGTCGGCTGGCTGGCAAGCGACAATTCTTAAAACCGGCGACTATCCAGGCGAAGTATGAAAAAGATCGAAGCTACCCATCCCACTACACGCAAAGCAATTTTGAGCCGCCGCGACTTCCTCGCGAGTTCCACCGCGGCCGTTGCCGCGTTCAGCATCGTTCCCCGGCACGTTCTGGGCGGGGCGAAGTTTGTGCCCCCCAGCGAGAAGGTCAATGTGGCCATCGTCGGCTGCGGCGGCCAGGGCATGACCAATCTGCGCGCCTTGATGGCCCAAGATGACGCCCAGGTCATCGCCGTCGCCGACCCGGCGGAATACCAGGACCTGCGCCCGTTCTACTATCGTTACGAATCGGGGCGCTCGATCGTCAAAAAGACCGCCCAGGAGCATCACGCGGACAAGACCCCCAACTTCAAGGTCAGCGACTACGAGGACTTCCGCGTGATGCTGGAAAAGGAAAAGGCCATTGACGCCGTGCTCTGTGCCACGCCGGATCATCTTCATGCCTACGTCTGCCTGGCCGCGATGCGACAGGGCAAACACGTCTATTGCGAAAAGCCGCTCACGCACAATGTGGCCGAGGCCCGGCTGGTGGCGCGCGTCGCTCGCGAAACCGGCGTCGCCACCCAGTTAGGCAACCAGGGCCACTCGGGCAACGACATTCGCACGACCTGCGAGATCATCTGGTCCGGCGCCATTGGCGACGTGCGCGAGGTTCATGCTTGGACCAGTGCCTCGCGTTGGAACCGGCAACTGACCAGTGGAAATCCGCCCACCTCCGAGTTGCCAAAAGGAATGAACTGGGACTTGTGGCTCGGCCCCCGCGCCACCCGGCCCTACAGCACCGCCTACAATCCTGTGACCTGGCGCGATTTCTGGGACTTCGGCACGGCGCCCATCGGCGATTTCTTCTGCCACAACTTCGACCCCGCACTCTGGGCGCTGGAACTGCGCGAGCCACTGAGCATCGAGGCGCATGCCGTCGGTGGTGTGGACCCGCACATCGCGCCCCCCGGCGGCCTCTACACGTATCGGTTCGGCGCCCGGGGCAAAATGCCGCCCGTGAAATTCACCTGGTACGAAGGCGGGTTGATGCCGGCCCGGCCCGAAGGCCTTGAACCCGACGACCGACTGGGCGCCGGCGGCAACGGCATTTTGTTTGTCGGCGACAAAGGCTTGCTGACCTGTGCGGGCTGGGGAGGACGTCCCACGCTGCTGCCCGGTTCACGCAACGATGCCTACGAACGCCCGCCCCAGACACTGTCCCGCTCCAAGGGGCATCATCGCGATTGGCTGGACGCGTGCAAAGGCGGCCCGCCCGCCAGTGCGAATTTCGATTACGGCGCGGTGCTCACCGAGGTGGGTTTGCTCGGTCTCGTTGCGATGCGGACGAAGAAGGTGATTGAGTGGGACGCGAAAGCAATGAAAGTCACCAACGCACCCGAGGCCGAGCCATTGATCAAAGGCAGCTACCGCCCGGGTTGGGAGCTCAACTAAAGCGGTTCCAGTTTCTCCGTGGCCGCTGCGCCGGTGAACACGAATCTCCCCTCACCCCGGCCCTTTCGCGCCGGAAGAGGGAGAATCATCCGCACGCTTTCCGAGTGTTGTGAGTCGGCAGTAGCCGGAAGGTTTTCCGCAAATCAAGCGAGTAACGATGGCTGTTTCCCTCTCCCAGCGGGAGAGGGATCAAGGGGGAGGGAGAGCCGCACGCTCAAGCACCGTAGCCGCGTGAGGTGCGTGCGAAAAAAGCCATTTCAGACCGACGCAAGCACACATACACACACGCATACACATGTCATACACATGTCTTGCCAACGCGCCGCTGGTCAGTCAGATTACCTTCGAGTGCAACGCCGTAACGCGCATGACGACGAGCAAGGCCGAGTCAATTCACTGAAAGGAGGCACCGATAGGCTGAAGACGAGCGGTATAACAATCTCAAGAACCGGTCCTCCCGTAGGCCGCTACCGCGCCCACGCTAAAAAAAGGCACAATACTTTTGCCCCTTTTGCGCCCCCTTTACAAAGGGAACATTGTTATGAAGACTCACACCAACCCCGGCATTTTACTTCTCTGTCTCGCGCTCGCCTGGAACTTCGCGGACACCCGCGCTGAACAACCGTCCGCTGCCATTCCCTTCTCGGCGATTGGCGCGAAGGCCACGGCGGATTATCAAGGCGACGCGCTCGCCATCGCGGGTACACCTGACGGCGCACGATTGCACTGCGGTTTCCAAAAGCTGGAAGGCCGCGCCACGCCCCAAGGGCTTTGGCTCGAATCCGTCGCATCGGACGGGGGCAGGCTTTATCTGGTTGCCCAAGCAGTGAATCGCGATGACGGCGCAGATGAGGCAGCCCCATACCTGTGGCTCGGTTTGGATTGGGGAAGTCCTGTCGTGCGACTCGCCGATTCGGGGACAGTGGAAGTGGCGGGCAATCTGGTGCGGTTCATCCGGCCCGGTTTGACCGAGGAATACTCCGTGAGCGTGGACGGCGTGCGGCAGGATTTTGTGATCACAGAACGACCACCCGGCGAAGGTGATTTGCGCGTGGAACTGGCGCTGAGCGGCGCGCGAGCGGAAGCCTCGGCTTACGGCGCCAAGCTCTTGCTGGAAGGCTCAGGCCGCACGTTGGCCTACAGCCGTCTGCGCGCAACGGATGCCGCGGGCCAGGAACTGGCGGCGCGTTTAGAAGTACTCTCGCCCCAACGGTTGGCTGTACGCGTGGCTGATGCCAACGCCACCTATCCCGTGCGGATTGACCCAACATTCAGTGATGAAAATTGGATCAGCATGGGGGGAATCGCTGGCGCCGACAGCGTGGTCTACGCCGTTACTTTCGACACCTCCGGCAACCTTTATATTGGTGGTTACTTCACAGCGGTCGGGAATCTGTTTGCGAACCGCGTTGCCAGATGGAACGGAACCAGTTGGTCCGCGTTGGGCTCAGGCATGAATGGCACCGTGTACGCCCTCGCGGCGTTGGACAACGACCTCTACGCGGGGGGCGGTTTCACTTCAGCGGGCGGCTGGCCGGCCAATAGGATCGCGAAATGGAACGGTAGCAGTTGGTCTGGTTTGGGGTCGGGGATGAACGGCTGGGTCTATGCGCTAGCCGTGTCGGACACTAACGTCTATGCGGGAGGCACTTTCAACACGGCGGGTGATACCCCAGCCAATTCCATCGCCAAGTGGAATGGTGAGAGTTGGTCAGCCTTGGGCACAGGAATGACAGGCGACTATCCGCCGTATGTGTACGCCTTGGCAGTGTCCGGCAGCAATCTGTACGCGGGAGGGTCTTTCCGGGTCGCCGGTGGCATTACCGCCAATCGAATCGCGAGATGGGATGGAAACAGTTGGTCATCGCTCGGTTCTGGGCTGAACAACGCCGTCTATGCGCTGGCGGTGTCGGAGACCAATTTGTATGCTGGTGGTGCGTTCACGAGAGGCGTCGCCAAGTGGGATGGCAGCAGTTGGTCACCGGTGGTGGGTTCAATGGGATTGGGGATGTCAAACCCGGTAAAGGCGTTGGCGATGCTTGGGGACTATCTGGTTGCTGGAGGCGAGTTTTCGACTGTGGATGGCAGTATTGCCAATTACATCGCTGTTTGGGATGGCAATAGCTGGTCACGCTTGGATTCTTCCGGGATGAGACACTACGTTTACGCGTTGGCGGTGTCGGGCAAGAGACTGTATGCGGGTGGAGCGTTTACAAAAGCAGGCGGCAGCGCAGCCAACCGGATTGCTGAATGGGGTACGAATGGCTGGTCTCCCGTGGGGTCCGGAATGGTGGGCAATGTTCATGCGCTGGCGGCGATTGGCACGAACGTGTATGCGGGTGGCACTCTCGCGATGGCGGGCACAAACACAGCTGGTCGCATTGTCCAATGGAATGGCAACGGTTGGTCAGCTCTCGGTTCAGGAATTGGCGTGGGGTATATCAGCGATGCCGTCTATGCGCTGGCTGGGGGCGGTAGCAACCTTTTCGCAGGCGGCGTGTTTACAACGGCCGGCGGCTATCCGGCAAACCGCATCGCCCGTTGGAACGGCAGCACTTGGTCAGCATTGGGTTCTGGCATGGTTGGGAGGGTGTACGCACTGGCTGTGTTGGACACCAACCTCTACGCTGGCGGCGAGTTTACATCCGCTGGTGGCAGTACGGCCAATCGGATTGCTCGATGGACCGGAAGCGCATGGTTCCCACTGGGTCTGGGGTTGAGCAGCAATGTGTACGCGCTGGCTGCATCAGGCGGCAATCTCTACGTAGGAGGCGAATTCATCCGCGCCACAAACACGGGCGGCACAGCCGTCACGGTCAACCGCGTCGCCAGATGGAATGGAAGTGCTTGGTTCGCCATGGGGACGGGGATGAACAGCAACGTGTACGCGCTGGCAGTACTGGGTGGAGACGTGTATGCAGCCGGTGCGTTTACATCGGCAGGCGGGAATGAAACTAGCCATGTTGCCAGGTGGAACGGGACCAGTTGGTCGCCGGTGGGGGGTGGAGTGAACAACGTCGCCCGAGCGCTCGCCGTGTGCGGCAACGACCTCTATGTGGGCGGGGAGTTCACTGCCGCCAGTGGCAACGCGGCCGGCTACATTGCCAAATGGGACGGGAGCGGTTGGTCGGCGCTCGGTTCAGGGATGAACGCTTGGGTGTATGCTTTGGCAGTGTCAGGGTGCGATCTGTTCGCGGGCGGCATCTTCACAGCGGCAGGCGGAAAAGTGTCTGCCTACGTCGCTCAAGCGAGCCTCATCCCGCAACGCGGCGTGATTCAAGAGATCGGCGCAGGTGGTGGTTCGGTCGCGCTTGATTGCCAGGGTTTGCCTGGCAGTGCGTATGCCGTCGAGCGCGCCACCGATGTACTGTTCACGGCGGATCTCACGACGCTGCTTACCACCAATGCGCCGACGCCCGACGGCCTGTTTCGTTGCATCGACTTCGACCCGCCTGGCTCGACCGCGTTTTACCGGCTGCTCAGGCAGTGAGATGCCTCAAGACCAATAGCAGCGGACGTGAGTCCGCTCTGATTCTCCGGAGAATGGAACTTCTGCATCGGCCTCGCGCTTGACGTTGTTCGAGGCAGGGTTGAACACGCTTTGCCCAGCCATGTCAAAAACTCGACCCGGCCATGCCAAGAGCGAAACAGAACACCGCATCGGCGCAATCAACCCGAACCTCCCATGAATCCCACAATCCCTACCAGCGGTAATGATGACGGTCTGATTCCGCCGCTCAAACCCCAGAGCGCGCTCGCCGCGCCGATCACGGCAGGCTTGCTGACTTGTGCAGGCTGGGGAGGACGTCCCACGCTGTTGCCCGGCTCACGCAACGATGCCTACGAACGCCCACCCCAGACCCTGCCCCGCTCCAAGGGGCATCATCGCGACTGGCTGGACGCGTGCAAAGGTGGCCCGCCGGCCAGTGCCAATTTTGATTACGGCGCCGTGCTCACGGAAGTGGGCCTGCTCGGGTTGGTCGCCATGCGCACCAGGAAGATCATTCAGTGGGACGCGAAAGCAATGAAGGTCAACAACGCGCCCGAGGCCGAAGAGTTCATCAAAGGCCGCTACCGGCCGGGTTGGGAACTCAGTTAGAACAATCCAATTGTTTGGTGGCTGTTTTCCATGAGCCTCGATGTAGCGGCGGCTCGGCAGAGCGCCGCCATTCCACCCACCGGCCAGTATGCGGCGCTCTACCGAGACGCCGCTACGGTTGATGACTCCGATGCGCGTCCGTTCTCGGACGTCAAAGCTCACCATGAACCTTCCTTCGGTAGCCGCCGACGTGAGGAGGCGGATTGGCCTGATTGCCAAACCTTTCCGCCTCCTCACGTCGGCGGCTACGAGTGCAGGGTTCGTGGAGAGATCCCTGTTCCATTCGGACCTGCTCACGGCCCATGAACCGCAGAGGCGTAACGCCGGTTTTCCAACCGGCAAGCGCGCCGACTGGAAAGTCGGCGTTACCAACGGGCGGTCTTCGAGCGATTGGAGCCGTTGACAGGTCAAATGACTCACGAAAAAGTCGGAGACCACAATTCCTGTTCCCTCGCCCTCATCGAGAGAATTCGCCAAATGCCGATTCGCGCCTTGTACCCTTAAACTGGCGGAGCGTCAGTCCCGCACGAAGAGCGGCGCTGAAGCCGCACGCACTCCAGACACTTCGCGAGCTCTCAGCGTCAACCAACCTCGCGCAACGTGTGGAGTGCGGATGATTCATCGCCGCTTTGGGCGAAGGGATTCACGGGCGGCGTCAGGGTAAGGTTGAACACGAGATCAACCGGCAATCCGGGCTGCGGTTTGACGAAGCGTGTGACGGACGGCGGTGTCAAAAACGCGGACTGGGGTTCTCGTACCAAATCACGCCCAGACCGTCGCGCTCCTCGCAAGTAATGACATCAAGATCGCCGTCACCATCCAGGTCCAGCGTCTGCATCAAGTCGAATTTCACTCCCGCCGGACCACCAAGCGGGCGCTGCAACCATGGGCCGTGCGGCTGGCGTTCCAGCCAGACGATGCCCTCGCGTTCGCCGGTCGCCCCCTCGCAAGTGAATAACAAATCCGGCCAGCCGTCGCCGTTCACATCCGCAATCTTGACCGCCTTCGCATTGCCAATGTTGGTGCCGTCCAAGGTCAAAACCTGTTCGCTCCAACCGCCGTCGGTTCTGCGCACGCAAACCAAAATGTCACGAGGCTTGACCGCGACTGCCACATCCACGAGACCATCACGGTTCAGGTCTGCGACGTCGGCGAACATCACTTCGCGGCGGAGTCCGCCGATGGCGTGCTCGCGCCACGGGGCATGATGGCGATTAAGCACAGCGCCGGGATTCTCCAACCAGAACACGCCGGTGCGCGAACCCTTGCGGTCGCTGAACAGGATGTCCATGTCACCATCGCCGTCCATGTCTTGCGGAATCAACGACATGATCCAGCCAGCCTCGCGGAGGACATGAAAAGTCCACGCGCCGGGATCATCCGCTCGCACGGGCGATTGGAGCCAGCCGACGCTGGCGTGTTCACCTTTGGAAGCGAGCACAACATCAAGGCTGTGCTGGCCGTCCAGGTCCAGCGCGAGCGCCTGCATCCACTGCTGGGCATTGCGGGTGGCGGGAAACGCCGTTGTGCTCCATTGATCGGGTTTGAGCAGGTCCTGCGTGTTACCGCGAAAGCGATGCCAGTACACCGTCCGGGTGATGCCTTCCGCGCAACTGAGCACGTCCAATCGGCCATCGCCGTCGAGGTCGGCGAAGACGGCATCCTCTGGACTCGCCACTTCGCCGACTGTCACGCGCGGCCAACGTTCTCGCGCCTGTCGCGGGCCGGGATTGAGATAGACTCGCACCTCGCCGCCCTCCTCCCAACCGGTGACGATGTCCGGCCGGCCATCGTCATTGAGGTCCCCGAACTTCACGCCATCCGCCCCGTTGGACGAGTCATCAATCACATGCCGCTTCCAGATTGGCCCGGATACGGAAACCACATCGAGCGGGAGTGCTACAACGTGATTCGAGTCGGCTTCGACGCGAAAGGACGAGAGGATCAGAATCAAGCCGAGGTCAAGCCGTAGTTGCCGTTTCATTGGTGTCGTCCATGGACATGCGGCGGAAGATGAAACACGAATTCGCTCGGGAATCCAAGCCAACAAACCGGCGAATAAAACGCCGCCGAGCGCTCCCGGCTGTCGGGTATAGCCGCTATTGGCCCCCAGAATCTGCGACGTTATTGATCCGAATTGGCTCTGCTCCTCACGGTGCGAAAACCCCCGCAGCCAGAGTTGGCTCGTAACTACAAGCCTCCCTGCGGACGGTAATTACTTCGTCGGCGGTAGAGCCGCACGCCAACCGCCGCGCATCAGTTCGGCAAGTTCTTTCAACTTGGCGGCGTGCTCGGGTTGATTGGCCAGATTCTGGTTCGCCTGCGGGTCCGTTTGGTAATCGTAGAGTTCGCATTCGCGGAAGTCCTTGTCGGGCACTGTCCACTGAGTGAAGCGATAACGCTTGGTGCGCAGACTGTGTCCCATGCCGCGGCCTTGTCCGGGAATGGGCCGGGGATATTGGCTGAACGCCGCCTTCTTCCAGGGCCGTTGCGGGTCATCCAGCAGGGGCTTGAAGCTGGTGCCCTCGAGGCCCGCGGGCAACGACAGGCCGCATAGTTCCGCCAGCGAAGGATAAATGTCCACAAATTCCACCAGTGCCTCCGTCTGGCGACCGGCATTTCTCTGACCCGGCACGGAAATTATCAAAGGCGAACGAGTGGCTTCCTCGAAGTTCGTGTGCTTGCACCACAAACCGTGCTCGCCAAGGTGCCAGCCGTGGTCACCCCGGAGGATTACGATGGTTCGCTCACGGAGTTTGAGACGTTCGAGTTCATCCAGGAGCCGGCCCACCTGTGCGTCCACAAAACTCACGCAGGCGTAGTAACCATGAATCATCTTGCGCGCCTGCTCGTCTGTGAGCGGACCTTCGGCCGGCATCCCGATATAACCGCGCAATTCACCCCAGTGATACATGGCATATTCCGGCACGTCCTTGGGCGGAAATGGATTGGGCGCCAGCGTAAAGTCATTCTCGGAGTACAAATCCCAATACTTCTTCGGCGCGACAAACGGCAGATGCGGGCGCACAAATCCGACCGCGAGGAAAAACGGTTTGTCGCGATACTCACGCAGCATGGCGACTGCGTGATCTGCGGTCTTGCCGTCCGCGAGCGCATTATCGGGCACACTGGGCGATTCCCAAGGCGGACCCTTGATGCCGTCCTCCCGCCAGCGCGCGGTCTTGCCTTGCTTCCTGGTTTCCGCCACCCGGTCGCGATACATTTTCTCACCCTCGGGACCATAATTCGGTCCGCCGGATTTCCAATGTGGCACGCTCCAGGACGGCGCATCGTCCAGTCCGCCATGAATAGACCTTGCCCATGCCCAGACTGTGGTAACCGTTTTGTTTGAACCACTGCGGCAGCGTCACCACTTCCGGCAATTCGGTGCGAAAATGTTTCTGCAGGTTATAGACCTTGGTCGTATCCGGCCGCCGGCCCGTAAGCAAGGAGGTGCGGAAGCGTTGGATTCATTCGCCGGCTTCGCGCACTGCCGTCAGGTTCAAAACACTCCCGGCATCAGGCGGTAACGAACCCGCTGCGCGTACTCCGCATAACCCTCCAACTCCCGCAACAGCATCTGGTCTTCCACGAGTGTGCGGCGGATGAACAACCCCACAAACACAATGATTGGTAACATCGCAATCCATGATCCAAACGCCAGGCCACCGCCCATAAACGCAAAGATACTGGCTGCGTAACCGGGATGCCGCAAGAAGCGATATGGTCCGGCGGCAATCAGCCGATGCCCACGATCACGCTGCACACGCACGGCCGAGGAGTAGAAAGGATTCACGCGCATCGCCCAAAACATGACGCCCAACGCCGCGATGTAGCCAGCCAATCCCGCAGCTTGGACGGCAAGCGGCGCGACGCTCCACTGAAAACGGCCCACGTCCAGCCCCACCAGAATCCAATGACCGAGAAACAGCACAATGCCGACCGGTTTTGTGAAACGGTCCTGGTTGCCCGGTCCCGGTGACTGTCGTTCGCGCAACAAACCCGAATCAGCGGTAACCACCAGCGTGAGCGAAAAGACGGTCAGCCCGCCGAGCACAGCCCAGACCATTGGCAGATTCCAGCGTCCCGCCGACACGAAGATGATTGTGCCAGCCAGGATAGGCAGGCTGCATGACAGGAGGGCAGTCGAGGATTTCGACATGAGAGCGATAGTGGGGCGCTAGATGGAGAATCACAAGCCGCACTTCCTCGTGAGTTCCGCGCAGCAGACCGAACGCAAGCGAGAACAGAAGGTTCTGTGCGTAATGTGAGGACGAGACGGATATGATCCAAACCGATGTTCGCTGATTACGCCAAAATTCCCTTCACCGGGTTCGCTTCCTCCACGCCGGTCAGACGTTGGTCCAGTCCCTGGAACTTGTAGGTGAGCCGCCGGTGGTCCACGCCCATGCAATGCAGCATGGTGGCGTTGATGTCGCGAATGTGAACCGGGTCCTTGACGACGTTGTAGCTGAAATCGTCCGTCTCGCCATACACCGTGCCGCCCTTGATGCCGGCGCCGGCCATCCACATGGTAAAGCAGCGCGGATGGTGGTCGCGACCGTAATTGTCCTTGGAGAGCGCCCCCTGGCAATAAACGGTGCGCCCGAATTCGCCGCCCCAGACGACCAGTGTTTCATCCAACATGCCGCGGTTCTTGAGATCGGTGATCAAACCGTAGCAGGCGTGGTCCACGTCGCGGCATTGCAGTGGGAGATCGCGCGTGAGGTCGGTGTGATGATCCCATTCGCGATGGAAGATCTCGATGCAGCGCACGCCGCGTTCGGCCAGCCGCCGCGCCATGAGCGCACTGTGGGCAAACGTGCCGGGCATCGTCACTTCCGGTCCGTATAAATCCAGGGTCGCCTTCGATTCCGAGGAAATGTCCGTCAGGTCGGGCACGGAGGATTGCATGCGGAACGCCATTTCGTACTGGGCAATGCGGGTGTTGATTTCCGGATCGCCGTACCGCTGGTGGGAAGTGGCATTGAGTTTCGCCAGGGCGTCGAGCATCTCACGGCGGGTTGCCTGGTCCACGCCGGGCGGGTCATTGAGATAAAGCACGGGATCGCCCTGCGCGCGAAGGGCCACGCCCGCGTGTTTGGTGGGCAAAAAGCCTGCTTCCCATAATCTCTGATACAGCGCTTGCGCGTCGCGCTTGGCGGACCAGCGCGGCGTCATGACCACGAAGGCGGGGAGGTTGTCGCACTCACTGCCAAGGCCGTAGGAAAGCCAGGAGCCGAGGCTGGGCTTGCCGGGAATCTGGCTGCCGGTCTGGATGTAGGTCACGGCCGGATCGTGATTGATGGCCTCGGTGTGAACCGTTTTGACGATGGCAAGGTCGTCGGCAACTTTTGCGGTGTGTTCGAGCAGTTCGCTGAACCAGATGCCGGCCTGGCCGTGTTGCTTGAACTTGTACTTCGAGGGCGCAATGGGAAAGCGGGTTTGCCCGCTGGTCATCGTGGTCAAGCGCTGGCCCATGCGAATGGAATCCGGCAGGTCTGTGTCGTAAATTCGCTCCAAGCCGGGCTTGCAATCGAGCAAATCCATTTGCGACGGGCCGCCGTTCATGAACAGGTAGATCAGCCGTTTGGCTTTGGGCGCAAAATGCGGCAGGCCGGGCAGGGCCGGATGGGGATGTCCGGGCGACTGAAGTTTGGAGCCGGCGCGCAACAGTTCGGGGAACATCAGTCCCCCCAAAGCGATGCGCCCAACGGCCAGTCCGGTGGACTTGAAGAAGTGGCGGCGACTGAGGTGTTGCAGGCGTTCGCTTACGGGATTCATGGCTTAGTTCTTGTTCAACGTTTCATCCAGATTCAAGAGCAGGCTGGCGACCATGGTATAGGCGGCCAGTTCCGCGGACGCTAATTGTTCATTCACCGGCGAATCGCCGACGGAGATCAATTGCTTCGCGGCTTCCGGTTCCTGTGCATACTTACGGACAAATTTGTTCAAGGCCGATTTCAACACCGCTTTCTCGCCGGCCGATGGTCGCCGGGCAGTTACGAGCCGGAATCCATACTCCAACCGTTCTTCGGGATTGCGATCGTACTGCAACATTCGCGCGCTCAAGTGCCGCGCTGCCTCCACGTAAGCTGGATCATTCATCGTCACGAGGGCCTGCAACGGGGTGTTGGCGCGCTCGCGGCGGACACAGAACTTCTCCCGTGAGGGCGCATCGAAAGTTGTGAGGTAGGGCGGCGGCGCCGTGCGCTTCCAGAAGGTGTAAAGGCTGCGACGATAAAGTGCCTCGCCGTGGTCCTGCTCAAATTTTGCGGTATTGCTGGTGGTGTAGCCCACTGCCTCCCAGATGCCGGGCGGCTGATAGGGGCGCACGCCGCGACCCCCCATTTTCTCGACGAGCAATCCGCTGACGTAGAGCGCGTTGTCGCGAATCATCTCCGCATCGAGTCGGAAGCGCGGACCGCGGGCCAGCAGGCGATTCTCCGGGTCCACCTCCAACTGACGGGCGGTTACAGCGGAACTCTGGCGATAAGTGGCCGAGGTGAGCATCAGGCGCAGTAATTGTCTCACATCCCAACCGTTGCCGATGAATTCCGTGGCCAGCCAATCGAGAAGTTCGGGATGCGACGGCCACTCGCCTTGCAAACCGAAATCACCGGAGGTCTTCACCAGACCGATGCCGAACAACTGCTGCCAAAAACGATTGACCGTCACGCGTGCCGTGAGGGGATGGTCGGGACTGACAAGCCAGCGGGCGAAGTCGAGCCGATTGGTCGTTTCGCTTGGGGGCAGGGGTGGAAGCACCGCAGGCACACCGGGTTCGACACGATCACCGCGCTTGTCGTATTCGCCGCGCTTTAGAATGTAAGCGCCACGCGGGGTTTCCATTTCCTTCGAGATCATGGTGGCGGGGATGGACTTGTCCAAATCCTCGCGTTCCTTTCGCAAGGCGGCAATTTCCTTGAGGAGCGGGTCAAACGTTTCGCGCGCCGGCGCATAGATGTTGGCGAGGTAATGGTCACGCAGCCGTTTCGATTGTTCCAGGGAACGTTTCTCCGGTTCCAGTTTCACCGCCTCCAAAACTTCCTTGGGCAGTTCGGGCTTCTCTCGCGCCTTCTCCTGCTGCTCCCACGCCAGTTGCGAGAAGCCGGAAAAATCGTCCTGTAAAGTCATGGTCACAATGCCGGCCTTGTCCCAGTGGACTGTTCCACCAAACTGCGTGAAGGCCATTCCGGTGATCTTTGCGCCCGGTTTGATGCCAAGTTTTTGCGCCGGAACTTCCAACCGCACCCATTCGCCCGCCTTGGGCAGGTCGCCGAGCAACAGTTTCTGTGACGTACCTTTCTCACCGTAAATAATGGCATCTTCATCGCCCCAATTCGCGCGGTGCATCCAGCCGGTGGTGTGATATTGCAGCATGATGGCTTTCGGCGGGTTCGCGGGATCAATCCAGACGTGGGCAAAAAGCGTGTCGCCCTTGCCGACGATCAGGGGTTGCGCGGCCTGTGTGAAATAGTCCTGGGCCAGCCCGTCAGCCGTGCGTGCCAGGGCGCGCGTGCCGCTGTATGCCTGCTCGCCCTCCACGACGCGCAATGGCTCGCCATCACTCTTCACCTCGGCGCCCGGTGGGAAATCGTCATCCAGCCACACGAGATCGCAGGGAGACTCCGGTGCGGGCTGGGCTTCGCGATCCGGCTCCTGATAGTCAATTTTGGCAATCTCCGCTTGAATCTGCTTTTGAACTGCGGCGATGGCATCGCTCAACGCTGCCAGCTTTGCGCTTTGCTCCGGGGTGGGCAACTTGAGGGTGGGAGCGGGCAACAGTGCGTTACCATCCATCGCCTTCTCGTCGAAATTGTTAAAGATGGCATACAGCTCATAGAATTCCTTCTGTGAAATAGGGTCAAACTTGTGATCGTGGCACGACGCACAGCCCACGGTCAGGCCCATCCAGATGATGGAGGTGGTTTCAGTGCGGTCCACCGCGTAACGGACGTAGAATTCCTCATCAATCGCGCCGCCTTCGCTAGTGCTGACGTTGCAGCGATTGAAACCGCTGGCCACCTTCTGATCGCGCGTCGGGTTCGGCAACAGATCGCCGGCAAGTTGTTCGATGGTGAATTGATCGAACGGCAGGTTGCGATTGAAAGCTCCCACCACCCAATCGCGGTAGGGCCACATGGAGCGTTCATTGTCCAAGTGCAATCCGTGGGTATCGCCGTACCGCGCCGCATCAAGCCAATAACGGGCCATGTGTTCACCGTACCGCGGCGATTGCAGCAGGCGATCCACCACCCGCTCATAAGCGTCCGACCGATGGTCCGCCAGGAACGCGTCCACTTCGGCAGGCGTGGGCGGCAGTCCGGTTAAATCAAACGTGACCCGCCGGATGAGAGTCACCTTGTCCGCTTCAGGAGATGTGCCCAGCTTCTCCTTTTCCAGGCGTGCGAGGATGAAATGATCAACGGGATTGCGTGGCCAGCGGGCGTCCTTCACCTCCGGCAACGATGGACGTTCCGGTTTGATGAATGACCAATGCGATTTCCACTCCGCGCCCTGTACGATCCAGCGTTTGAGCAGATCAATCTGCGCTTCCGTAAGCTGCTTACCGCTGTCAATTGGCGGCATTATGTCGTCTTCGTCCTTGGTGAGGATCCGAGCGATCAGTTCACTTTTATCGAGGTCGCCGGGGACGATTGCGTAATTGTCGGACTTGAGTTGGGCGAGCGCACTTTCCTTGAGATCGAATCGCAAACCGGCTTTGCGATGCGCCGCGTCGGGGCCGTGGCAGGCATAGCAGTTGTCGGACAGAATGGGGCTGATGTCGCGGCTGAAGTCCACCTTCTCCCCGGCGGCCAAGCCGGACGCGGCAGACAGTGACACGGCCAGCAGGCACAATAGCGCCCGCATGGGCAAGCGACGTGATAAGTGATTTGGCATCGCGTTCAACAATGGTTGATGGGGCTAACCATAGCCATTCCTGGCGCAATTTCACCACAAATTTTTGGCAAGGTATCGGGCTTGAGGAGGCGACCGGGTTTTTCCACCCGTTAAACCAACTGCCACCGGGCGGTTCGGTGACCATCCGTCCGGTGGCAGTCAAGTGACGCAATGATCACTGGCGCTTGCGATTCTCGATGGTGACGTAACGGGTGCCCGTCAATCCGCCCGCATTGCTCCACACCCGCAGGAGCAGCCGGTCGCCGCTGGCTTTCTCGGCCCGTTCGACGACGTCATCCGCATTCCGCACCGCCCGGCGGTTGACTTCGACAATCACCTCGCCGACGCGCAGCACATTCTCGGCGGCGGACCCGGCCTCAACGTTTGTCACCAGTGCGCCTTGAACTTCCGCTGGAATATCGTACTGGCGGCGCAGTTGCGAATCGAGATCACCCAGTTGCACGCCGTCCAGTGCGCTGGAAGCAGGCTCGGTCGAGCGGCTTGGCCCGCTGCCCGGCAGGCCGCCCAATTCCTCCGGCAAAGTCCCCAGCTTGGCGTCAATGGTTCGTTCCTTCCCGTCACGAATGAGCTTTAAGGTGACTTTGGATTCTGGCCGGGTCTGCGCCACCATGAGCCGAAACTGGCTCGAATCAGTGACTTTGCGTCCGTTGAATTCGATGATGACATCTCCCGCTTTCAGACCGGCGGTGGCGGCGGGAGTATTAGGCTGAACGCCGCCCACCAGCGCGCCGTTCTCATCCGGCAACTTGAACTCCTTTGCCAGTTCCGGAGTCACCGGTTGAATGTTGACGCCCAAGTAGCCGCGGGAAACCCGGCCATCGGTGACCAGTTGATCCATGACCGCCCGGGCTAGATTGATCGGAATCGCGAAACCCACGCCCGCGTTGGCGCCACTGCCGCCGGTGAGAATGGACTGGCTGATGCCGACCAATCGCCCCTCGACGTCCACCAGGGCGCCGCCGGAATTGCCGGGATTGATGGGCGCATCAGTCTGAATGAAATCTTCATAGCCGGTGCGCCCGAGGATTCGACCTCCAGAGTTTCGCCCGAGCGCGCTGACGATGCCCAGGGTTACACTCTGCCCGACGCCAAATGGATTGCCGACCGCGAGCACGATGTCACCCACCTCCAAATGTTCGCTGTCCCCAAGCGTTATCGGCGTCAAGCCTTTCGCTTCAATCTTTAGGACCGCCACATCCGTCTGCGGGTCGGTGCCGACCACCTTGGCGGTGTATTCCGTCTTGTTGTCGCCCAAGGCCACCTTCACTCCGTCCTTGTCCGCGCCCTCGATGACGTGGTTGTTGGTGAGGATATAGCCATCCTCAGTCACGATGACGCCCGAGCCGAGCCCTTGCTGCTGGCGCGTTTGGGGCCGACCCCCACGCGGATCAACGTCGTCGCCGAAAAAACGCCGCAGCATGGGGTCATCCATGAACGGCGACCAGAAGCGCGGCACCCGGACGGTGCGCGTGGAGTAAATGTTCACCACGCTGGGCGCGACCTTTTTGACGACGGGCGAGTAGCTGACGCCAACCCGTCCGCTCCGATCAATTGGTTTGTCCGAGACCGTGACTTTGGGCGGGGCGGCGGATTCCTTGGCCACCACGGCCACCGTCAGCCATCCGGCCACCGCCAGAAGTCCGAGCATCAATGTTAGTTTTCCGCTGGTCTGCGAGAGATATTGTTTCATTCGTTCACACCTTTCTAAAATGGCACTGGAAACTGTTGCCGTCCGGGGATTCGTCGCGCGCCGGCAATGACCGCCCCGCCCGGGCGTGGCTAATTCTTCACCCGCATCCGATCCCAAACTGGCGACTCATTTCTCGGTCTCAGTTTCAATTTGCTCACGTGGAAATTGACATGGCCGGGGTCAAAACGTTCAAACATGCCCCGGCGGGTGGTGCGTTGAACCACTTCAGCCGGTTTGACATGGCTGGCATATTTCGCTCTGATGCGGAAGACGATTATCGAACCGCCATCGGCACATGTTCTCCTTCCTTCAACATCGCAGACTGCTGGCAATGCTTTGCGCCGGGTGGCTCGGATCAGGGCACGATGCAGCGCCAGGTGGCAGTCTTGGTGCCGCTGAATTTCGCGTTGCCACTTTTGAAGCCGACATCACCATTCCGATCGGCCACGCCTGCATGGGTGGTGGTGTGGCGGACGCGAAGGAAATCGTTGATCCACTTTTTGCCAGGGGCTTCGTGTACCTCGGCGCGGGTGAACGAATCGTCGTCGCGGCGTTGGATTGGTGCCAGTGCAACAACGATTCCTACGACCGTTGGCGCGAAGTGTTGGCAAAGGCCGCAGCTACAAAGCGCGAACGTGTAATGCTGGCCACCGTGCATCAGCACGACGCCCCGATCTGCGACCTGACCGCGCAGCGATTGCTCGATGAACACGGCCTCCAGCGCTGGAACTGCGACCCGGTTTTCCATGAACAGGCGGCGCAACGCGTTGCGACGGCGCTGACGCGCTCGCTGGAATCGCCGCGCCGCGTGACACACCTTGGCTCCGGCCAGGCCAAAGTCGAGCGGGTTGCCTCCAATCGGCGGGTCGTCCGGCCGGATGGAAGAATCACCTGGGAACGCGGCAGCAGCAGTGGAAACATTTACGATGCTCCGGAGGGAGAGGTTGATCCGTGGCTCAAGACGCTCAGTCTTTGGGATGGCGACCAGGCGCTGCTCGCGTGGAGTTGTTACGCCGTGCATCCCATGAGCTACTATGGCCAGGGCGGTGTCTCGGCGGATTTTCCCGGCATGGCCCGCGCGCGACGACAGCAAGACGACCCGACCGTATTTCAGATTTACTTCACCGGTTGTGCCGGCGACACGACGGCGGGCAAATACAACACCGGTTCGCCCACGAACCGCGCCGTGCTGGCGGATCGCCTGTATCAGGGAATGGCCGCCGCGTGGGAAACCACCAAACGGGAGCCGTTGCGTTCCGTTGATTTCCGCGTGTCCAGGCTGAAACTGCCCGCCCGCGACACCGGCGAATTCACAATCGAAGCCATGCAGGTCACACTGGCAAATACCAACGCCACACGCTGGCAACGCATCTCTGCGGCCCTGGGTTTGAGTTGGCGTCAACGCGTGGATCGTGGACAGCCGATTGATGTTCCGGGCCTGGATTTCAATAGCGGACAGGCGCTGTTCACCATTCTGCCGGCAGAGAGTTTTGTCGGCTATCAACTCGCCGCGCAGCGACTTCGCCCTGAATCGCTCGTGATGGTCGCCGGCTTCGGCGATGGTGCGCCCGGTTATATTCCCACTGCCCAATGCTGGCGCGACGGTTACACCGATGATTATTGCTGGGTGAAGCCGTTGACCGAAAAGTTGATGTTTGAGGCGCTCACCGAGGCCATGGGCAAGCAAAGCCAGGAACCATGAAAACCCTCAACTCACATTCACACCAGTACACCAAAGCGCTGGCGGTTGAAACGGAACACCGATGGTTGCGACGCAACCGGGCTTTGGTCCATATCATGGGATACTGACGGATGAGCCGGACAAAGATTCTCCAAGGCGACTGCCAGCACTGCGGCGGGCGTGTCGAGTTTCCCGCCGAAGCCGTGGGTCTTACGGCGGAGTGTCCCCATTGCCGACAGCACACGGAGTTGCTCCTCGCCACACAACCGCAAACCTCGACCGTGCCCTTCAAAACCATCGTATTTGCGTTCATCGCCATCCTGATCCTCGTGGGCGGATGGATCGGCACTCAGATGGCATTAAAACGCGCGCTACGGTTGACGGAACGCGCGAACGCGGTTGCCACTTCCGGCACGCCGACTCCATCCACAACATCCGCTTCGGATTTAGCCGGTGAAGCCGGATTCCAGATATCCGCCGTGCTGTTCGAGAAGACCTCCGGCAAGGCGGAGATTTACGCCGTCGGCACCCTGCGCAACGAGACGGATCGTCAGCGGTTGGGAGTCAGGGTGGAACTGGATTTGTTCGATGCCTCCGGCGTAAGAGTCGGCAGCGCCACGGATACCGTGCGCGTACTGAAACCTGGAGCTGAGTGGCGTTTCAAGGCCCGCGTTACCGACCCCAGTACTACGTCAGCGAGACTCAAGGCCATCACGGAAGAACCATGATGACCGGCAGCGCTGGGCGTCGGCTTGATCGCAGCGGCCAAGCTTTTGATTGAACCTTCCGCCGGTGATCGGCAAGCTGTTGCCGCAACGCAAACCAAACCCCAACACCATGCCTGCCAAACCAACGGCTGACCGTGTCGCTGCCAATTCATTCAATCGCCGCCATTTTCTGCGCCGCACAAGCACTGTGGCCGCAGCGCTGGCCTTCACGCGCACGGCCTTGAACGCCGAGCGCGACTGGTCTGGACAAAAACCTGTTCGCTACCCGGACCAGGACATCATCGCCCTCAATCCGAGGTTCAGAAAAATCGGCAACACCCCCATTCAACGTCTGCACACCGGCGCGCTCTGGGCCGAAGGTTGCGCGTGGAATGGTGTTGGGCGCTATCTCGTCTGGAGCGACATTCCCAACGACCGCCAGTTCCGCTGGCTGGACGAGGACGGTCACGTGAGCGTGTTCCGTCAGCCTGCCGGCAACAGCAACGGCAACACGTTCGACTTCGAGGGCCGACAGATTTCCTGCGAGCACGGTACCCGGCGCGTCGTGCGCTACGAACACAACGGCAGCGTGACGGTGCTGGCCGACAAATGGCAGGGCAAACCCTTCAACGCGCCGAACGATGTGGTCGTGCATCCGGACGGCGGCATCTGGTTCACTGATCCCGGCTACGGCAGCATGGGAAATTACGAAGGCCACAAGGGGAAACTCGAAATCAAGGAAGCCGTTTATCGCATTGACACGAAGTCCGGGAAAGTGGACCTCGTGAGCGACGAAGGCTTCAAGCCAAACGGTCTATGTTTCTCGCCCGACTACAAAAAACTTTACGTCGCCGACACCGGCGGGCCGTCGCCCAAAGGCATTGACGTGTGGGACATCGTGGATGGCACGAAATTGCGCAACAAACGCCGTTTCTGTTCGATGGAACACCAGGGAAAAGCCGGCGGCGCGGACGGAATCCGCGCGGACATCGAAGGAAACGTCTGGGCCGCGGCCGGCTGGGTTGGCGAAGGCTATGACGGGGTTCACGCTTTCTCACCGGAAGGCGAGCGCATCGGAATGATCCTGTTGCCGGAGATTTGCGGGAATCTCTGCTTTGGCGGTCTGAAACGCAACCGCCTGTTCATGGCGGCCAGCCAATCGCTCTATGCCGTCTATGTCGAGACACAGGGCGCGCATATCACGTAGGTAAAATGTAGCCACCGACTTCAGGTGCCGGCACCCGCATCGCGGCGGCGCCCGTTTCCAAAACGAGGACTCGATTTCACAGTCATCCCATGACAGGATGACTATGCACAAAGTTCTACAATCTCGAGGCTATCATTGCCGTCGGCTATCGGGTCAAATCGCGCGTGGCCACGCAGTTCCGCATTTGGGCTACGCAACGGTTGCGGGAATACATCGTCAAGGGATTCGTACTCGACGACGAGCGGTTGAAGAATCCTGACCAGCCGTTTGATTATTTCGAGGAATTGACGCGGCGGATTCAGGACATCCGCACCTCCGAGCGGCGGTTTTACCAGAAGATCACGGACATCTACGCGACCAGCATTGATTACGACCCGACGCAGGAGATCAGCTTGCAGTTTTTCAAGTCGGTGCAGCACAAGGTGCATTGTGCCATCACTGGCCAGACCGCTGCCGAAATCATCCCCGGCCGGGCGAACGCGGCCAATCTGTTCCACGCCACGCAGACCGAGGAAGAACTCCGCCGCGCCAGCGTCTCCGCGGTTAAGAGTAGTTCTCCATCCCGACACACGAACAAACCGGATTGCGATCTCCAAAGACATTGTCCACGCGGGCGACGGGCGGCCAGAAATTGTAGTCGTGCAGGCTCTTGGCCAGGAACGCCGCCGCTTCGCGGGTGTAGGGACGATTCCACGCGTCGCTGGCGTTCTGGTCGGCGGGGTGCTTGGTTTTCACTTTCATTTGGCGTGACGAAGCCGTTCCAATTCCTGGCGCAGGGGCAGCCAATATTTCTTGTCCTGCTCGCGTTCGTAGGTCTCCTCAGCCAACAACGCCTGCTCCAGGTTGTCGGCATTTCCGGCCTCGGCATGGACGAGAAGCGGGCGTTTCCTGATGTGGCGGCGGCAAATCCCAGGATAACGTTGAACCAGTTCAACCAGCAGTTCCGGGGTGCGAAGTTCCTGCATCCAAAATCGAATTTGCGCGGACCGGGGTTGCCTCTGGTTTTCAAAATAGTGCGCCTCGACCAGCCGCCGGATCATGGGCCAATCCTTGTCCCGCTGGGTTTTCTTCGCCTGCACCAGGTCAGGCAATCCCAGCAGATCGCATTCTGCTCCGCTGGGAATTTGCAGGGTAGTCCGGCGTTTCCAGAGTTTGGCAAAAGAATCCACCCCGCGCATCTTGGACATCACGTCCACGCGCATCCGCAGCGCCTCGGGATGTTGACAGCGAAAGTGAATCGCATGACCACGACGCAGGAATTGGATTGCAAGGGGCGGAACCGCGATGGGTTCGGCCTGCAACTCAGCGAGGGCTTTGCGCAGGCGCGTAAGATTCGCCCCGTCCGCGAGGATGGCGAAATCCGTGTCGCGACTAAACTCGGCCGCGCCGTAAAACACGCACGCCTGTCCGCCCATGAGCAGGGCGCGGACGCGATGTGCGCGCATCGAAGAAAGGACTTTGCGTATCGGGTTCGGGATCAAGCGAGCCTCCGAGCGCGAGATAGATTTGCCAGAGCTTCTCGCTTTCCAACCAGCGTTGCGCCGGGGTGAGCCGATACCATTCGGCCCACTCACCGCCAACCAGTTCTTCCGGCTGAATCATGCAAAATGACTAACACGTTCCGATCTGACTGTAAATCTCAGCCTCTCGGCAGCTCGCCGGTATCAGCCTTGATACGCTTCCATTCCGACACAAGAGCACACCGGATTCCGATCTCCATACACGTTATCCACCCGCGCCACAGGTGGCCAAAACTTGTATTCATGGAGCGACTTCGCGGGAAAGGCAGCCTGCTCGCGCGTGTACGGCTTATTCCAACTGTCTGAGGCAATCATGTCGGCGGTGTGCGGGGCGTTCTTGAGCAGATTGTTCTTCGCGTCGGCGGCGCCGGTTTCCACGGCGGTCATTTCGGCGTGGATGGAGATCATGGCGTCGCAGAAGCGGTCCAATTCGTATTGGGATTCGCTTTCGGTGGGTTCGACCATGAGTGTGCCGGCGACGGGCCACGAGAGCGTGGGCGCGTGAAAGCCGTAATCCATGAGGCGCTTGGCGACGTCCTCGGCGGTGCAGCTCTTGAACGCGCGCAGGTCGAGGATGCATTCGTGCGCGACGAGCGGACGCGGTCCGGCACTCCGGTAGAGCGTCGGGAAATGTTTCTCGAGCCGCTTGGAAATGTAATTCGCGTTGAGGATGGCGAACTTGGTGGCTTCGGTGAGTCCGTCCGCGCCCATCATCGCGATGTACATCCATGAAATCGTGAGAATGCTCGCGCTGCCCCACGGCGCGGCGGCCACGGGGCCGATTTGAGATTTGAGATTTGAGATTTCAGATTGGTTGCGCGGCGTAACCACAGGATGGCCTGGCAAAAACTCGACGAGATGCGACGCGACGCCGATCGGGCCAACGCCCGGGCCGCCGCCGCCGTGCGGAATGCAAAAGGTCTTGTGCAGATTCAAATGGCAGACGTCCGCGCCGATGTGGCCGGGACTCGTCAGGCCGACTTGCGCGTTCATGTTCGCGCCGTCCATGTAAACCTGTCCGCCGTTGGCGTGGATGATGTCGCAAATCTCGCGGATGGTTTCCTCGAACACACCGTGCGTGCTGGGGTAGGTGATCATGAGGCAGGCCAGCGTGTCTTTGTGGGCGCGGGCTTTGGCGGACAGGTCCGACAGGTCAATGTTGCCAGATGGGTCACATGCGACCGACACGACCTTTAGCCCGGCCATGACGGCACTGGCGGGATTTGTGCCGTGGGCCGAGGTGGGAATAAGACAAACATTCCGGTGAGGCTCATTGCGCGATTGGTGATACGCGCGGATGACAAGCAGGCCGGCGTATTCACCCTGCGAACCGGCGTTGGGCTGGAGCGAAATGCCGGCGAACCCGGTGATCTCGGCGAGCCAGGTTTCGAGCTGATCAAACATCTTCTGGTAACCGCGCGTCTGTTGGATGGGCGCGAACGGATGAATCTTGGCGAACTCGGGCCACGAGACGGGGAACATCTCGGCGGCGGCGTTGAGTTTCATGGTGCACGAGCCGAGCGGGATCATGGACGCGGTGAGCGAGAGGTCGCGCGATTCGAGCCGCTTGATGTAGCGGAGCATCTCGGTCTCGGAGTGGTAGGAATTGAAGACTTTGTGGTTCAGGAATTCCGAGGTGCGGTCGAGCGGAATTCGCTGGCGTGAGTCAGCCTTCGAGAGGACTTCATCCACAACGAACTGATCTTTTGAATTCCCGTTGAACACGCCAAGAATTCTTTCAACGTCGCTCAGGGAAGTTGCTTCATCGAGAGAAATGCCGACCTTCTTGTCGCTGACGCGACGTAAATTCATCTGCCGGGATTCTGCGTCCCTGTGAAGCGATTCGGCATCAGTGACCGAGACCGTAATTGTATCAAAGAAAGTTTTATTGTCCGGAGCAAAGCCCAAGTCTTCCAAGCCGCTTGCGAGAACAGCGGTCAACTTGTGGACGCGCTGGGCGATCTTCTTCAATCCTTCCGCACCATGATAACAGGCGTAGAGCGACGCCATGTTCGCGAGCAACGCCTGCGCTGTGCAGATGTTGCTGGTGGCCTTCTCGCGACGGATGTGCTGCTCACGCGTTCCGAGGGCGAGGCGTAAGGCGGGTTTGCCGCGTGAATCTTTGGACACGCCGACGATGCGACCAGGCATCTGACGTTTGAATTCGTCGCGCGTGGCAAAGAACGCGGCATGCGGTCCGCCGTAACCGATCGGTACCCCGAAACGTTGCGCGCTGCCGACGGCGATGTCCGCGCCGAATTCGCCCGGCGGCTTGATGAGCGTGAGCGCGAGCAGATCGGTTGCGACGGTGACCACCGCACCCGCAGCGTGGGCTTTGGCGATGAACGGGGAGTAATCATGAAGCGCGCCGAACGTATCGGGGTATTGCACCAGTGCGCCGAAGACCTTGTCGGAGAATTCAAGCTTGTCCGCATTGCCGATGACAGTTTCGATGCCGAGCGCCTTGGCGCGGGCGGAGACGACTTCGATGGTTTGCGGATGGCAGGTTTCGGAAATAAAGAACACGTTGCGCCCGTCCTTGAGCCGATGCGACATGGTCATGGCTTCAGCGGCGGCAGTGGCCTCATCAAGCATTGAGGCATTGGCGATGTCGAGCGCCGTAAGGTCGGCAACCATCGTCTGGAAATTCAGCAGGGCTTCGAGGCGACCTTGGGAAATCTCGGCCTGATACGGCGTATATTGCGTGTACCAACCGGGATTCTCCAGCACGTTGCGCTGGATGACGGGCGGCGTGATCGTGTCGTAATAGCCTTGGCCGATGAACGAACGGAAGACCTGGTTCTGCGACGCGATGGACTTCAGCTCGCGGAGCGCGTCAAATTCGCTTTGTGCCGCCCGAAGCTTGAGTGGTTTGCCAAGACGGATTTGTTTCGGCACCGCCGCATTAGCGAGGGCGTCCACGGAATCAAAGCCAACCACCTTGAGCATGGCGGCGGTTTCGGCAGCGCTGGGGCCGATGTGGCGACGGACAAATTGGTCAGGATGCGCCAGGGTCTCTGATTTTGATTTCTGCGTTTCCGAAAAAGACATGGCGGGAGGTTAAGTTTGGCAAGCAGGTTAGCAAGTTGGATTTAGATGGCCGTGGGTGTCCGCAGAAAATGCGGTGTGATCTGGGATTTTCTCCGGCTCGAACAATTTGGCTTGCAGCGGCCGCTCCTGCGGTGAAGCTTGGAAAGTGCGGCGCAGATCGGATGACCGGTGGCTCGAGCGAAGTTCCCATTGAAGACCAAATCTGACAGATCCCAATCAGTTGAAACGGCGCCGGAAGGAACGATGCCAGGGGCTGACGAGCCTGCTCCCCGGAGCAGGCTGCCGGGCCGTGCGGTCTTCAAGTGGACGTTGGTCCTGATGGTGGTGCTGATTCTGGCCGCACTCTGGCCTCGAGGAGCAACCTTCACCGATGTATTAAAGCAGATCAAAGAGGCCGGTCCACTGCCATACTTCGCGGCGTTGGCATTTGTTCCTTGCATCGGATTTCCCACCACGCCGTTCTTCCTGCTGGCGGCGCCGGCGTTTGGCGTGCCCGTGAGCATCTTGGGCACGGCGTTGGCCCTGGCGGTTCAATTCTCCTTTTCCTACTGGCTGGCCAAAAGCCACCTGCGCGGCTGGCTCCAGAAATTGCTCGCCCGAACCCGTTATGACTTGCCCGAAGTGAAAGCGCGAAATTTTTGGCGGGTCGCCGTGTTGATCAAACTCCCGCCGGGAGTGCATCCCGCGCTCAAGCATTACCTGATGGCGCTGGCTGGGATTCCTTTTGGGATTTACTTCACGGTAAGCTGGTCGTTGAGCATGATCTACGCGGTCGGTGCCATTATTCTTGGGGATTCGGTCTGGGACCGGAACTTTGTGGGCTTCCTGGCGGGATTGACTGTAATCGTCCTGCTGATAATAGCGGTGCGTTGGTTACGGCATCGGTACGGGCACTGAGCCGACTCCGACCAGACGCGGGCCGAATGCGCGCCCGGCCCCAGCAAGCTGGCAGTGGATGTGAGACGACACCGCCAACGCTCCAAGCGCCCAGGCTTATCTCTTCGTTACCTTTAGGGCGATGTCATCGCGGTAGGGCGGTGAGTGGAGAACAAGTCGGCCACCGGAATGACGGTGGTCTGCGGTCAGGTCGGTTTTCCCGGTCAAGGGGTTGATCCATTCGCTGCGATAGGTGCCGGCTGGCAGCACCAAAGCGAGGGTCGCCTGGCGGTTCTGGGCTTTCTCCTTTGCGGCTTCCTGTGGCTTTTTGGGGCCAAGGTAGATGGCGTAGGCCTGGCCCGGTTCGGCCAACATGCGGGCGGACGTGTGCGCATCCAGGGTGACGATTTCGAGCGCGGAGTTTGAGGGCTTCATCCGCAGGAAATCAAAGCTGTGGATAAAGTCCTTGAGGGTTTTCATCTGCCGGCGAAATCCCGCATTGCCGCCACCCGGTTGCGTGTCGGGGTAAACGAACGTACCGTCCTCATGCCCGGCCACAAAGGAGTAGTCGAGATGGTTGTACAACGCGCCACCCGCGAGGATGAAATCCCACGCTTCGACGCGATACGGCAGATCGTTCGTGCCACGAAATCCGGTTTCGTTGTCGCCAATCACCTTGTTCAGGTGATAGTTCATTGCGACCGCGTCCGGCGGGTGCGCGTAATGGAAGTTGAACACCGAAACTGCGGGATGCGGGTTCTCGATCTTCGCCTTGCCGTTGGCGATATTCTGCGTAATGAGATGTTTGTGCGGAAAACCTTTCTCCGCCTCCACAATCACCTCCGCGATGCGGTGTTGCCAGGCCAGGGTCACACCGCCGAAGTAAGGCTCGTTGCAGATCTCATACATCACATTGTCGAAGTCCTTCAGTTCGGCCACCACCTTGCGAACCAGCGCTTCGTGGATGGCAAGCAAGCCGCCATGCTGGTCGAGCGTGTAAACGTTGGTGCGCGAAACATCCCCGAGGCCGTTCACGTTATTGGCGACATTCTGCGGACTGAGCTTCCACTGGCTTTCCTCATAGAACGGACAGAAGAACACGTACTCAACCACGACGCCGCACCTGCCCGCGTGGGCTACAAAGTCCTTCAAGCGTTTGAAGTAATCCTCGTTCCACCGGGCAAGGTCGAATTTGTTCCCGCCGTTCGGATAACCCGGCACGTTGGATCGCGCCCAGGGACTGATAAACCGGTTCTGGTCCGGCGCGAGCGTATTGCGCGCTATTCTGAACGCGCCCTGGGGTTCGACATAGGCGCCGGAGAAGGTGCGGGTGTTGTTCAGGCCGTCCTGGGCCAGCGTCTCGAGATACTTCTGGTAATCGAAGTCAAGGTTGAGCACCGCGCCGTAATGCTCGGCGGAAGTGATCAGCACAGTGGGTTGGTCGCGGAAAAGAAAGTAATGCGGATTGTCGGGATGCAAAGCAATGGGCTTGGGTGAATCGGCCCCGTATGCAGTGATGGCAGCAGGCAGGGGCGCGAGCACCAGCGCCAACGTCACGAGTCTTTGGGCAAAGCACCTCGAAATTGCACAGCGCACGCTCAAGCTGAAGGAGGATTGGTATTTCACAGCGAACCAAGGATGCCGTCTGGACTGTGGATCGAGCAAGAGCGAAGAATCAGGCTGGTGGCAAGCAACATTGTGCCCCGTGAGCCATGGTTCGCACGAAGACCTGGCGAGGAGGAAAGCCAATGGCTGCCGAGCCGCCTTATTCCATCTTGGGCAGAGACGGAGCCGGACCTGGCGGAAGCCGTGACTTGTTCCGGTTGGTTAATCCGCGTAGCAGCACGAACCAGTACACGGGCACAAACAGCGTGTACTGCGCAAGACCCAGCAGGAAAAAGAAGGCGATGGTCAATGGCGAGCGCCGGAACTCACCACTCGTGCCGATTCGCAATGTGTGCCCGATGGAAAACAAATAAAGAAATGGCATGCAGTTGGTGTAGGTCCCCACGGGCGCGCCACATTCTGGACAGAAGTAGGCCATGACATGCTGCGGCGTAAGGCAGCGGTGGCAGAGCGGCACCGCGTCTTCCCTGGCCAGTTCCGCGGCCACATTCGCATCCCACGGCTCCGGGGCCGCGTCGCCCCTGCGCACCCAGCCAATCAAACCCATTACCCCGGCACCGGCCAGAACCACCAGGACCAGAATCGCCACCTGCATTTCCGGATCGGTCCCGGAGAGATGAGTTTGTGCGAGCAAAATCACAAGACCCTCAACATTTGCGTGCCCACATTCACGGTCAAGCCAACCTTACGCCTGAATCCTGGGTCGGCAAGCAAGTTCACAAAAGCCATGAACCGCATCCAGAAATTGTAACGTAGAAATCACATTGATGAACCATTGAACCGACGCGCCTGCCCGGCGTGAACGCATTTCACATCAAGACCGAAGTTGAACCCAGTATTGTGGCGAACCCTGCGAACCGCCGATGAGCCAAAGCAACGTGGTGGTTACAGTTCAATGTGCCCTTCAAATACGAAATCCGCCGGACCGGTTAGCCTCACATCGTCGAATTCGCCACCGTTGTCGGAGAAGCCTACCTCCAGGGTATCCCCGCCCTGCACCTGTACTTTAACCGGCGATGTAAAACTGTGAACCCGCGCGGAAATCATGGCGGCGGCGCTCACACCCGTGCCACACGCCAGGGTTTCACCCTCGACTCCGCGCTCGAAAGTCCGCACGCGGATATGATTCGATCCGAGCACCTGGACGAAATTGACATTCGTGCCGCGCGGACCGAAGTGCGCATGCCGCCGAATCTCCGGACCGAGGGATTGCACCATCGCCTTGTCCGCGTCCGGCACGTAGAGCACGGCATGTGGCACACCCGTGTTCAGCGAATGAATGGTTTCTGTCCCCGTGGACAATTTCACCGCTTCCCCAAGGCGGAGTTCCTTGGGTTTGGTCAGGTTAACCGTCACTCGTTCACCTTGAAAACTTGCGGCAATGACTCCCGCCTCGGTTTCAAACGTGAAGTCGCGCTTTAGGCCAACCGTCCTCTGGACGAACCGCGCGAAGCAGCGAGCCCCGTTACCGCACATTTCGCCCGTGCTGCCATCGCTGTTGAAGAAATCCCATGCCCAGTCCGCTTTTCCCGACTTACACGGCACCAGCACCAATACACCGTCCGCCCCAACCCCGCGATGACGGTCGCACAGCCGAATGACTTGATCCCGCGACAGTTGGCTGGTGGCGGCGCGATTGTCCAACAGAATAAAATCATTACCCGCGCCGTTCATCTTCGTGAATTTCAAAAGCATGGGCCAAAAGTATGAACCACACGGAGCAGTGCCAAACGAAATGTTCGCGAGCTATCGGGACCTCGCGCATCCTGGATTTCTCCCGAGGGTGTGCCCCGTCCCCTGCTCCACTCAGACTGAAGCGGTGTGCGGCACGTTGGCGCTCGACCCGCACCTCCCCGAACCCGGTCAGCTCCTTTGACGACACGAGATTTTCCAAGTAGCGCGATTCGGGACGAACGCGTGATCTCACGCCTTCTGGAGTTAGCCTCGAGTTTTGAGCACTCGGAAAGCGAGTGCTTCTATCATTAGGTCTTGAACCGGACAGTCACCTGGGCTTTGCTCGTCGCGCGACGGAGCTTTTTGGGTGCGCAGCGTCCTGGCTTCTGGTATTCGCATCGTGACGAGGTCATTATGAGCCAGAAAACAAAGTTGGTCATTCAGACCCTTTCCGCGTTGGCGTTGACGATCGCGGTCAGTGCCGCCCCGCCGGAAGATTTTCCGACATTTCATGTTCCGGGCCACGAAAAGGAGATGGCCACATTACGGGAGTTGTTCTGGCTGCATTACCCCGGCGCGGGACCAAAGGCCACTCTCTGGGATGAATGGCTGCCCGACGCCGCTCTCTGGCCCGCTGTGCGAACCGACAGTCATTCGGACAAAATGCGTCGTGCCTGGAGTGAAACATTGTCCGCGCGCATCGTTGATCCCGAGGGCTACGTCGCGACGCATCAGCACGCGAGTATCGCGCACCAACTCGGCTGGCCGTTTCCCTTTTGGAATCAAGGCCGGCGCGGTTGCGGCTGGCATTTCTCGTTCAAGAACACGGTGGATCGCAACTGGCGTCCGCACGATCTGTCAACGACCGACGGCTGGACGCTGACGGGAGCCAGCGACGCTGGCATCAAAGACGATGGCTGGCGCATCGAGGTCACGAACGCCGCTGCCATCATCACAGCCAAACCGTGGCTATGTCACACGTTTGAAGTTCCGTTCCTTCAACTTCGCTGGAACACCACCGGTCTCGGCGGTTTTCAGCCTTACATCGAATGGACCACACCGGCCGCCACGAATTTCACCGTTGAACGCCGCATGTATTTTGACCCCGTCGGCGGCGGCCCGATCCATTACACGATGATTCCCATGTATCGGCATCCGCAATGGACGGGCGAAGTCGCACAACTGCGCATCGGCCTCGGCAACAAGTCGCCCGGCAGTATCACCCTCCAGGCCTTCTTCTCGCAATACGACACCCGTCACAACATCAACGGGCAAAATTTTGTTCGCGGCAGCGCGAAGTATTTCTGGTGGACGCGCGATTTGAGTTTCCTGCGGACAAACATCAACCGCATGCGCACCGCCATCCGCTACCTGATGACCGAGCATCAGGCGCTGGAACGGAAGGTCGTGTTCACCGATTGGGTCGGCCACGATGGACGCACCGGCGTCAAACGTCCTGCGCCCGGAAAGAAGGAAATCATCACCGGCCAAGGCATCGGCAACAATTATTGGGACCTGATGCCGTTCGGCTGGCTTGATTGCTACGCCACCATGCAATACTACGACGCCGTGCTCACGCTGGCGCGGCTTGAGCGCGAAATCCTCACCCACCCCGAATGGAACATCCCGCGCGGCGTCCTGAGTTTTGAACCGCAGATGCTGGAACGCCATGCCGCCGACGTGAAAACCACCGGCAACCGCCTGTTCTGGAACAACAAAACGCAACGCTTCAATGCCTCCATTGATGCTGACGGCAACCCGCACGAATACGGCTACACCTTCCTGAATCTGGAAGCGATTTACTACAACTTCGCGGCTCCGGCGCACGCCAAGTCAATCATGAGCTGGGTGAACGGCGATCGCCTCGTGGACGGCGACACGTCGCAGGGCGCGGACATTTATCACTGGCGCTTCGGTCCGCGCGCGACGACCAGGCGGAACCTGGATTGGTATTTCTGGGCGTGGAACGACCCGGAGTCCATTCCTTGGGGCGGGCAGGTGCAGGACGGCGGCGCGGTGCTGGGTTTCTCGTATCACGATTTGATGGCGCGACTGCGTGTGCTGGGACCGGACAACGCCTGGCAGCGATTGCAGGAGATCGTGAAATGGTTTGATGAAGTCCAGGCGGCCGGTGGTTATCGCAAATACTACGACGGCTCGCGCGAAGGATCTTTGCAGGGCGGCGGCACAGCGGGCGGACTGGGGCTGGATCAGGAGTTCTTTGAGAGCGCGCTTGTCCCGCAAGTCATGCTTTACGGCTTCCTCGGCTTCACGCCGCGCGGGGATGGCTTCAAACTCGAACCGCGTTTGCCATCCGCCTGGCAGGAGTTGAACGTGGATCAAATCCGATTCCAGAATCTCACGCTGCACATTCGCGCCACGCGCGACACCATCGAAATCAAGAAGACGGGCGTCGCCGATGAACCCATGTTTTTGCTTTTGCCCGACAGAAAGTGGACAGCCCGATGGCTGGGTGAAGAGAGCGACCTGCTGAAGACCGCGTCGTTGCCCGTGCGTAAAGTTGACGGTGCGTATCAGGTGATTTGGAGTGAAGCCGCCGGCCTTCGCTTTGAATCGTCCTCGCCGAAACCCAGCCAGCCCTGACGCCGGTTATGTTTTCCAGGAGCTTGCTCTCAATCGTCCTGCTGGGCGCAGCAGTTCCCGCGTTTGCCGAAACAAATAGTACGAGGGCGACCACTCCGACTGACCGCGCGGCGTTCTTCCGCGCGCAACCTTCCAAAGCCGGTGAGTTTCGCGGGGCGTGGATTCATTCCGGCTACGGGATTCAGGGATGGGATTGGGATCAGACGGTCGGTGCGCTCAAGAGCAACGGCTTCAATGCCATCTTCCCGAACCTGGTCTGGGCGGGGACGGCGCATTATCCAAGCAAGCTTCTGCCGGTCAACCCCAAGGTGAAGGAACAGGGTGATCAAATCGCAGCGTGTCTGGCGGCCTGCCGCAAGTATGGCATCGAACTCCACGTATGGAAGGTGAATTACTACCTGCTGCACGCGCCGCGGGAATTTGTGGCGGAATTGCGCGCCGCCGGCCGCACGCAGATGAATCAAAAGGGCGAGGACCTGAACTGGCTCTGCCCGTCGCACCCGGGGAATCTCGCGCTCGAGCGCGATTCGATGCTCGAGGTTGCGCGCAATTACGACGTGGACGGGATTCATTTCGATTATATCCGTTACCCGGACCGGGAGGCTTGTTTCTGCGCGGGCTGCCGCGAGCGATTCGAGCAGAACGCCGACATAAAGATCGCCAACTGGCCGGACGACGTGCTGACCGGCGAACATGCCGCGAACTTCGCCGACTGGCGGCGTGAACAAATCACAGGACTGGTGCGGACGGTGAGCCAGGAGGCGCGCGCGTTGAAACCAAAGCTCAAAGTGTCCGCCGCAGTCTGGGGCGGCTGGGCCAACGCGCGCCAATCCATCGGCCAGGATGCCCAGGCATGGATTGACGCCGGTTATCTAGATTTCGTGTGCCCGATGAATTACGAAAGTAAGGACGAAGATTTCATCGGGTGGACCCGGAAACAGGTGGACGCCATCAACCGCAGGACGCCGTTGTACATCGGGATCGGAGCATACAAACTGTCGGGGCCGGAACAACTCGCGCGCCAGATTCAGTTAAGCCGCGAACTCGGTGGAGACGGTTTCGTGATCTTCCAGCTCAACGAAAAACTGGCCACGGAATTCCTGCCGCCGCTTCGTCTGGGAACGACGGCGGCCCCGCCGGCCTCCGCAGACTGATCCGCCTATGAAAACCCGCACCCTCCTCATTCTGGCCTGCACCTGGCTTTCCGCGACACTGGTCGCCCAGCCTCAAATCAACAACCGCGCGCCGCGGCCCGACGAAATCGGCTATCGGCCCGCCGACGGCGCAATCGTGCGCATGAATCCACCCTCGCTCACCTGGCTGCACGAGACTGCCGCCCACACTTACACCGTTCAATGGAGCCGGCGCGCGGATTTTTCCGACGCCACGACGACCCCGAATCTCCCGTTCAATGTTTACACCCATTCCGCGCCGCTGAGGCAAGGTCGGTATTTCTGGCGCTACCGATTCACCGACAAGAGCGGCAAGGACTCAAACTGGAGTGTGACTCGCAGCTTCACCGTTCCTGGCGAGGCGATTGAGTTCCCCATGCCCACGCGCGCCCAGCAACGGGAGCGGGTGCCGCAGGCTCACCCGCGATTGTTCATGCGCCCCGAGGATTTGCCGCGTCTGCGCGAACTGGCGAAGGCTGGTGACGCTGCCGCGTTCGCCACACTGCGCGCCGAGGCGGACCGCTACCTTGCCGCTGGACCGACTCCCGAACCCGAGCACCTCGGCTCGGCCACGGACAAGGAGAACAAGGAACTGATCAAGTACTGGTGGCCGAATCGAACCCAAACCGAGAAAGCCTGCCGCGAGGCGGAAACCCTTGCCTTCGTTTACCTGCTGACCGGCGAGAAAAAATATGGCGAGGCCGCGCGCAAATGGATTTTGCATCTCGCGTCGTGGAATCCGGACGGGCCGACGAATTTCCGGCTCAACTGCGAGGCGGGTAAACCGATGCTCTACCGCCTGCCGCGGGCCTATGATTGGGCCTGGGACGCGCTCACGGAAGCGGACCGCGAGCAAGTTCGCAAAGTCATGTTGCGCCGCGCGCAAGACGCCTGGACCAGTGGTGAAATCGGCCTCGGCGTCGGGCACTTGAATCGTCCGTTCAGCAGCCACGGCAATCGCACCTGGCACAAGCTGGCCGAGTGCGCCATCGCATTTCTCGGTGAGATTCCTGAAGCCGAGACCTGGCTCGATTATGCCGTGAACAAATTCTACGCCGCGTATCCCGTGTGGTCCGACGATGACGGCGGTTGGCACGAAGGCGTCAGCTATTGGGGCGGTTACATGAACAAGGCGGTGACGTGGTTGCAGTTCGCGAATTCCGCACTGGGCATTGACGGTTTCAAGAAGCCCTTCTTTGCACAGGTGGGAGATTATCCACTGTACGTCGCGCCGCCCGGCTCGCCGAACATGGGTTTCAGCGATCTCTCCTTCCGCCCACCGCCGCAAAGCTGGGGTGGGTTTATCGAATACTTCCTCCGGGCCGGCAGCGGCAATGCCGGTGAGGACAGGAGCCACGCCGGTTACTGGCGCTGGTGGACGCAGCAATGGCAGATGCGCGGCGAAGGCGGTTTGATGGGCTTTCTCTACAACGCAAGTTTGCCCCCCTTGCCACCGGCCAAAGCGCCGACGGATTTGCCGCCGTCAAAAATCTTCCACGGCATCGGCGTCGCCAGTCTGCACACCACATTGCTCGACAGCGCGGACGACGTGCATTTGCTGTTCAAGTCCAGTCCGTTTGGCTCGCAAAGCCACGGACACAATCCGCAGAACAGTTTTCAATTGAACGCCTATGGCGAATCGCTGCTCACGACTTGTGTCTATCGCGACTTGCATGGCAGCAAATTCCACACGCGCTGGGCCTGGAGCACCGTGGCCCACAACGCCGTGCTGGTGGACGGCGAAGGTCAGATTCCGCACTCGGCCACTTCGATGGGCCGCATCGTGGATTCCAAACTCACGTCGGAATGGGATTATGTGGAGGGCGATGCTTTAGCAGCGTACGGTGGCAAACTCACACGCGCGCGACGCAAGATTGCCTTCGTCAAACCGGACCTCATCGTGATTTGTGACGACCTCGCCGCGCCCAAGCCGGTGTCCTACCAATTCATGCTGCACGCGTTCAGTCCGTTTACCGTGGATGAAGCCGCCGCACGTTTGTCCGCCAAGCAACCCAAGGCCAGCGTCTCGGCGCAGTATCTCTCCCCTGCCCCGCTGAACTTCCGTCAATGGGACGGTTACAGTCCGCCGCCCGACCGCGAATTCCCGAATCAATGGCACGTCGAAGCCGGCACGCAGGCGAAGCTTGCGGAATTGCGCATGCTCACCGTGATCGTGCCACAACGCGCGGGTCAGGAAACCAGTTGGCGTGCCGAGCGAGTGGAGAGCGACACCGCCGTTGGCGTGCGCGTCTCGCGCAAAGACAAGAGCACGGTCATTGCGTTTCGGAAGGCCGACCAGGGTGAAGCATCCCTGGCGGAATCGCATTTTGAAAGTGCCGTGCGGATTCAACCGTTGCCATGAACCGCTCGTTCGGAGCGCGGACATTCCTGTCCGCGCTTCTCCTTTCATGCTCCTCACGCCTCGCCGACCGGAATGTCGGCGCTCCTACTTCCGCAACCGATATAACCTCGACTCGCCCGAAATGGAATTCGTCACGACCTGCCGCAGCCCGATCCAGACTGGCGCGTTCGTTATAGGCTGCCATTCATTCGTTGTCGTCAGGCTGGCGGAAGATTCCAGCGTGTAACCCTCGAACGTTCCCGGCCACGAGACCAGCAACTCGTTCCCGACCGCTTCCGCCATCAGCCGTGGCGCTTCCAGGTAGTAAAACCGCATCCCGCTCACCGTCACGCTTGCATCGGCGGAAGTTCCGCCCAACAGGCCGAAAAAGAACTCCACCGTCTGCCCCGACCACGCGGACACATCAATCGGTCCGCTGTTCAGCGTGGTGTTCGGGGGCATGAATTTCGCCTCCAACGCGAACATATTCGTCCCCGCGATGCTCATGGAAAACAAATCCTCGGCGGCTTCGCCATTGAACTCGAAGTCAAACGCAAACAGCACCGCGTTCGGAGGCACCGCCACCGGAATCCAGACTCGGGGCGATTCCGGGTTGCCGCCGTCGGCCGCCTGCACGTCCGGTCCCCCTTCGACCGGGCCGGGCCGGGGCAGCAGGGGCGAGGTCGTCAGGTTCACTTGAAAAGACCACACCGGGGTTTGCTCCACGCCGTTCTGTGTGTAATACGCGGGCGTGCTACCGGCGGTGCCACTGAACACCGCCGACCCCGGCGGTGTGTGGGGAATGAACGATTGCGCGATCTCCACGGACACCTGACCTGCTTTCAGCATCGTGCCGGCCGTGAATTGACCCAAGCTCTGCAACCCCAACAGGCCGAAACTCGCTGCTTGTCGCGCAGCCACGGCATTGATTTGAACCGCACTGTCCAACGGTACCAACGCCATTTCGTCCCCCGAAAGGATGTCCTGACTGAACAGCGAACCCAACGCAAACGGACTTGGGCTGGGGAAGATCGCCCCGCTGCCCATTTGCTCGTAGGAGAACCGGTTGCCCAAAGTGGGCACCAAGGGCGCGGCGGCGCTGTTGCCATACCACCGCGCGGCGTAGCCGTGGACACTCTCGATGAACACTTTGGGATTGCTCCGGTCCCCGTAATCCGGCGACTTCGCCAGCCAGACATTCACGGCCTGCGGATGGGGGATGCCGACCAGACTGATGTAATTGTCCATCCAAGCCCGCTGTCGTGGCACGGGAGAAATCCAGCCGATGGTGAACAACCCGCCGACTTCATAAGTCACTTCCACTCCCAGCAACGTATAGCCAAGTTGCACCACCGTTCCCTCCACGTTGGCAATGGCCGCGTTGTCCAGCAACGTGACATGCGTTTTGCTTCGCAGCCAGTCGAACGTGCCGCCCGTCTGTTCGTGCAAGTAATTCGCCGCCTCCGCATTGACCAGCGTGCCCAGACTGTGCCCCATGAAGTGAACGCCCTGATTGTAAGCACCGGTAAAAGTCGCCGCCAAGGCCAGGCCCAACTTCGCGCCTTCGCGCGGCGTGGCGGACAATGCTTTGGAGAGCAACGAACCCGTGCCGGCTTCCACATTCCAATCCCACGCCAGGATGTTTGCATTGGCCCCGCCTGTAATCATCTTGGCCGCCATGTCCTTTGCCCAGATTTCTGGATTGCTGTTCCACCCGTGCGTCATGATCACCGTCGGTTTGCTGGGATCAAAGGGGCCGCCCACCACAAACTGCCCGTCCACATATACCTTGAGTTGTGGTCCGGGCACCGTGGGCAAGTTGGGCGGATCGGCGGGCCGCGTCACCTCTTCCAACGGTGGCGCAGCCGGTTTGCCCGCCAGCGCGAAGTGCTCGATCCGTGTTTGATTAGCCGCGAGGTTCAAACCATTCCGCAGACCAGTGAGATAGTTCGCCTTCTCCGCCCGCAACTGATACGTCCCCGCCGGCAGCGCGCTCAATTGGTAATACCCGCTGCTGTCCGTTCCGGCCTGCGCCCGCACCACGCTGCTCTGCAACGCCGACACCGTGGCCCCCGCGAGACCCGCGCCGCTGCCATCCATCACGTAACCAGCAAACATGGCGTTACCCACGTTCGCCCCGGTCGTATTTACCGTGAACAACCCCGACAAGCCCACACCTGTGCTGCCGGAGAACCGTGTATCCACGGTGAAGAAACCGGAAACGCCTGATCCCTCGAAATCCTTCCAGCGCGTGTCCACGGTGAACAAGCCGGACTGGCCGACGCCCACTTCGGCCAGTGCGTTCAAACTGCACAGCAGGCAAACGATGAGATGTAGCAAGCGCCAGCTCATGCTTTAGGAGCGCCGACATTCCTGTCGGCGTGTTTCAAAGCGATGGTGCGACTGGCGGACAGGAATTTCTGCGTTCGTTCGTTCGCGCTCCCGCCCGCAATCGGAGCGCGGACATTCTTGTCCGCGTGTTGCCGTTCGGCTTGCGACTCGCCGACAGGAATGTCGGCGCTCCGATCTCGCGGGAACAACGCGTCGGAAAAGTCCGCAAACTCGAAATCCTTCCAGCGCGTGTCCACCGTAAAGAAGCCGGACTCGCCCACGCCCACTTCGGCCCGTGCGTTCAAACCGCCCAGCAGGCAAACGATGAGATGTAGCAAGCGCCAGCTCATGCTTTAGGAGCGCCGACATTCCTGTCGGCGTGTTTCAAAGCGATTGTGCGACTGGCGGACAGGAATTTCTGCGTTCGTTCGTTCGCGCTCCCGCCCGCAATCGGAGCGCGGACATTCTTGTCCGCGGGTTGCCGTTGCTCGGCTCGCGACTCGCCGACAGGAATGTCGGCGCT